>Ga0065711_1031149_pt1 | contig 30416 bp, 14 predicted proteins | sample Hoacrofraction12_FD_59098 | JGI IMG/M metagenome (GOLD analysis project Ga0065711, IMG submission 59098) | Hoatzin crop microbial communities from Cojedes, Venezuela - Epithelial fraction 12 v2 (version 2) | ecosystem: Host-associated > Birds > Digestive system > Esophagus > Crop | place...
CGAGGAGTGGTAGCTCCCTATCACACCAGCATTTTTTTCAACAAGCATTCTGACTGCAGATCCCATTTGCTAGATATCCCATACCAGCGCACGTTTGTAAACTACATCTGCCTTTCTTCTTTGACCTTTTGGAAGTCTATATTTTTCTCTATATAAATTGTTTATTTTCTTTATTCGTAGTAATGTGCCGTAACCAAAATACATCTTAACAAAGTTTCTCCTTTCAGATAATTACTTGGCAACTTTGCATTTAGCTTTTGTTCTAGTAGGTGATACATTTACCTGTCTCTTGCAGCTATTTTAGATGCAGCTATTTTAGATGAATGCTGTGGTTAAACCTGCCAGATAAAACAGAAATTCAACTCCAATCATAACCAGTAGAACTACTGTTTCTTCAACCTCTTCTAGCATTGTACCTTTTACCATTCAACTAGATTCTTTCTTTCAAACTCTGTCTGGCTTTGCTGACAAATCTGTGTGAGGTAGAGAAAAACTGTTAAAATCTAAAGATAATTTTTTTTTTTAATCTGTGAGTTCACTACAGAAAGTATAAGAAAACGTTTTATGTGTAATTTGCTTTATCCATCCACTTCCCGCATTTAGGTGTCACTCAGTGTACTTCTTGGCAGTGCTTCTGAATTTCAAATGCAAAATGTTTATTAGTTCTGAATGAGGCAGCTAATTTTTTTCACAAAACACATTTTACCTTGCTGATATTAAAAATAACATTTTTCTCTACCTCTATAATGGTGTATAAGCTTCTAATTTTGGTGTAATGTTTCTCTTTCCCTGTTTCTTTTTATATCATCTTATTATGTAATTCATATAACTTAGGTAAATATAAATAAATATGTTTCTGAATGTCTGTGAAATTATATACCAAACTCCAATAAAACAAAAAGAAGCATTCACAAAACTGGTGTTTTTGTGAACAAAATACTGGTGATCTCTGTAAGAACTCTGGTAATCTGACTTGATTTTATCCCAATGCATTTGAGTTTATGGGATTTATAGATAGTGTGAGATTTATAAATGACACTGTCAGTAACAGTTCAGTGAACAACTTTGCAATATCAATTTCTAACTGGTCCACAACATGTAAAACCAGACCCATAGTGCGTAGTAGCTCTTAAATATGTTTTCACAGTCGTACCAACTCTTAAGAACGGCAGTAAAGTAACCATGATTGTAAAGACTCTTAGAAATATCCATGCTAGAATTTATTTTAGAGTCTGTGAGAAGAATGAGTTGTTTAGCTACTACCTTAAATGTTTCAAAAATATTTTCAGAAAAACTGTAGTGTGGATGAACCAATCAATTTCTCGTTAAAAAGTCAGGCTTAGTAGTAAACTCCAGGAAGTAGAATAGGTGAAATTGGAAATAGTAAACTGAAGTCAAAGAAACGATTTGCTAACAACCAGTAACATTCAACTTTTAGTAGACAAGGCTACATAGTGGTGTGGAAAGCATCTGCTCTGTTTATTTCACAAAGGAAGGTGAATATCTCATTAAGTGCATTCTGCAGGTGCATGTAAGAGAAGACCATTACCATAAATTGGTAAAGTCTGGGGAACTGAGCTACTTGTTTGTAATTGCTGGTGTCTCCTTTATAAGAGGACATTAAAATTATTGAAAACATGTTTCCTTGAATTTTTCTATCTAGCAAATCTTGTTTGAGTAAATGTCTTTGTCACACAAGCTTATGTTTGTAATAATAAAGCCAGCAAATGTACTATAATGGAATTTACTTCACACAGGGACTTGGCTAGTTGTCACTCTAGTTTTTTCTCCAGCTCACAGCTCTGCAAGATGCTTTCTTAGCAACCTGTATTGTGGTAGGACTGACTGTTCCTTCTTAGGATATTTCTTTGCTGTCTTTTTTAGTTAGCTACTTGGTTCGTGCTTTCTTCCCACATTTCATATTCCGTGGTATTTGCTCAGTTTAACTACCTGTTGTTGTTCTGATCTTCTTAAAAAGCTAACAGACACAGAGAAATCCATGAGCTACAGCTTGTTCTGTGGATGGTTTAAACCTCACTGAAAAAGCCTGTCATTACTTTATTCTGTATCATTTCAGCTTTGTGGATGTTGTGGAGGAATAACTGCCCTCGCAGTGGACATGAATTAATGAAATAATAGTGATGGTTTCCAAAATGTGGGTTTAATTTTACTGTATGAAACTTCAAAACTGAAGTCAGAAGTAAAAACTGTTGAGAGGCACATTGCCTTTTAGAAATGAATTACCTATGATAAAGAGCAAATAATAAAAAAGCCAAAAACCTCTGAAGCTTGGGAATAGAACAGATACAGTAAATACTTTGTCTTAAAAGCAGGTGGAAGCAAAAAACAGTATGGTAAAAGTTGTGGATTGTTAATGTAATTTTATAGGTCTTATTTTTATGTCATTTTATAGACATTATTTTGTCATTTTAAAAAAATAATTTAGTATATATTTGTGTTCGTGACAAAAATTACACTTTAATTTATAATGTGAAATTATCTGTTTATACTGAGGATGAAGGGTGTATGTAATGCAGGTATACAGATGAATGAAATGGCTTTAGAAGTTTGAATTAATACAGTGAAAATTACTATGAATAGTGAAGGCTATAAAAACAAAATTATAAAAACATTTCCTACTTTTATTTAACAAAGAAATATATTTGCTTTTGTGTTTGATACTTGCACATGAAAAAGCACATCGTTGTGTTAAAAATTGTGTAAATACGGTAGTATCTTTGTCATCCTTGCAATTAGTTGTCAAAATGTTATTTAATTCCTGTCTCTAGAACAAGTGTCTTCTAGTTACACTTTCTATCTTTGGGATGTTAGCATTTTTTTCGTCTTGAGACTGCCAATAGGATCAGAAGCTTACTCCAAATGTGGTCTTTTTTGCAATGTAACGATTTGGCTGGTTTGTTTTGCGAAGTGGGTTAGTATTGCTTCTTGTGTAGTGTTAGTTGCATTGTAAAAGTAAGTCTGAAAATATTTTTTTCCAGAACTGACACAAGAATTTATTTGGCTAATTCCAGAAATGTTGAAAATAAATGCCAGTGATAGTTTTACTACAGCCTAATATTTTTCTCTCCTGGCAAGAAGGAGTATTTAGATTTTCTGCATACAGAATTTTCCAAAATCCTGGTGAGAATTTAGTCCTTAGCCAGAATTTATTGCACCAGTTGTTTAAACGTTCTTTTAAGAACAAACATGGAGATGTAAATTGACATGACAGCTTTGAGTGACTGACACAAGATTTGTGTGTGCGCATGATTACTGTTATGTGAATAGTAGTAACAGCTGCTAATGCTGCATCTATGCTAGATCCCTTACCTGGCACGTAGTTGTCTTTCTGTGACAGGTTTAACAGGCTCAGCATTTCTTTTTGAAATGCAGATGGAACTCCTAACTTTGCCTGTGTAAGTAGTTTGGTTGGTCCTCTTTTCCCCACAATGATGTTAAATAGCTGTTTCAGGGTTTTGTTCTCTGCATAAGTTTTCTTCCCGCATACAGTTTTGCAAAGGTGATAAAGGCAGAATGGTATATATGGGAATGCAATACGGTAGTAAAAAACCTGTGCTTAATCACTGATTATAAAACATAATTTTATTTTGTAGGATATATAAGCCCTAAGAAGCAAAACATAAACACAAGTCAAATAATTTTACTTGATTTAGGAGGGATTTGCAAGAAACAGAAAGAATGGAATAATTTTCTTGTAGACTTAAAAAGAAAAAGAAAAAAGAAACCCCACAAGGCTGAGTAGCAGTTTTTCCTACTGAAGAAACTACAGAAAATTCAGCAATGAGACATCTGGGCAGTATGATACTATTTATACAAAGTTTATATTTTCCAATTGACTAGAAGAAAAGGTGAAACTCCTGTTTGTAAGTCATAGAAACATTGCTCAGATAACATCTTTGAAAATTAGACAACTGAGAATTTGAAAGAGTTGAATGGAAAACAACAGCAAAGCCATTTTTTAAAGTGGGGTTGCATGTGCCAATGTACCAGCAATATTTCATTTTTTATTGTTGTCATTAAATGTCATTAATGAAATTTTTATCTATTTATGTTTTTGCATTATAGATCAGAATATGGCTACACATCCCTGCTGTCATGCAGCACATTATACCCTTTAGGACTTACGTTATCAGGTAAACTTTTAATTTAAGAATTTTTCTTGTGGGACTTTTTGACAGCACCTATTTATAGTTTCAGCTGATTCACTTTTAGTTGTTCACGTTGTTGCTCTGACTGTATCATTTCAACAAGGAGAGTGAAGAGTTTAGAGTTAGTTTGGGCAGCTCCTTACAGCTATGTGATTTCAGTATCAATCAGATCAGTCTTCTTAATAGCATTTTGAGTGTGACATCCAGCCCCATTCTGACATGTCATGTCGGGTTCAGTTGTAATAGTTTCACTTACTGCAGTATCTTCATAAAACTTCACATAAAATTTGCAATGAGATGAGGTAAGTAAAAGAGCAATATGTAGTCATTGAGATTTCATATATTGAGTTTCACGGAGTTTTAACACTGCTTCACATTTTGATGTTCTGTATTTCCAGCTGGCAGGAGCTTAAGTGTGATCAAAAGTCTACTTGCACTTTCATGTATCTAAATATGTCCAGCCCCAAAGATTTCTCTTTATATCAAGCTGCATACCATGAAAAACACTTTAAAATTAAAGTGCTTATAAAGATACTGCGTTATAGAAGCAGTTTATTTTTATTGGCTTTCTCAGGACAGTAGAAGAAATCCAGTGAGCTGCTGCTGAAATTATCTTGTGTGTGTGTATCTGCCTGGAGGTGGAGGGGTGTGGTCGAAGCTAGTTCTTCTGTAGCCCAACATTAAAGTTTTCTGGTGCAGACAACCTAAAAGGCCACTGCTCTTGCATTGGAGCACAGCTCAGCTCCTCCAAGGCTCTGGATTTCCTATAACTGTCATATTAGAAATGTGCTTATACTCGTCATAGCTTATTCCCCAATGCTAATAAATGTGCCTTTACAGATTACATTCTCTTAACTATACTAGTATAAAATCACACTCTTAATAAAAATAATTACATCAGCAACAAAAAAGTGTACAGGACAATGAGACTTAGAACTATGTTTCATGTTTAAAAATGATCTGATTTTAATTGTAAAGAATTTTTGTAAAAATACAAGTACTGGCTTGGCTATTGATCTGTCTGGCTATAACATGGTCTCTACTGAAATGGTATCAACAGAGAGAAGTGTATTCTGATCTTTATTAAAACATACCATTCTTGAGTTGCAGTCCAGCCTTGTACACTCCTTTAATGCTGATGTGTTAACTTTGAAATCTTATAAAAGTAAATATTAATAAGCAGTCTAGCAAGGACAGGCAGAGGATCTTCAAGTTCTTGTCTCCATACATACTCCATTACTGGTTGTTCGTGTACCTGGAAATTTGGTTCATGAGCCTTACCTGTCTTCTTGCAATGTATGGAAACTAAACAGAGCATTGAAGGATCAGCAATTAGAGGTAGGCTGATAAGAAGGAACTTGAGTGAGACAGAATAACACAGTCTGCAGTCTTTGCTGTTAATCCTCACTTGCTTGTGATCATATAATTCTTAAAGCATTTTCTGGCTTTTAACTGTAGGAGTAATTAGGGTCACTGGAATGAACAGATTTTTTTCCTGTGTTCTCATCTCTTCTGGTTTACTTTAGCAATAGAATATTTGCATCTGTTTAAAATGTGATTTGTCGGCAGCTGCTTGCGATAAACAATGCACTTGATGACTGTTCTTAGCATTTACAATACGTTCATCTTAATCAGAATGGTAATACTGATACAGGATACACCTATGGAAAACACCAGCAGTTTAGAGAGGGAAGGAGATGTTTTCCCAGTTTCCATTTTTCACAGCTGAATCCTGATGGGAGACCTGGGATTTCTCAACATTATGAAATCCAAAGCTTGCTTTGTGAAGATGCACTTACAGAGTGGGACATCAAGCTTGGAGGCCATATAACAAATACAATCTCTAGTGTTATACCTTTGTATGGGACGGAAGTTAACACAGATGCCTTTGGTAAAAGATTATTTTCTTGATGTATGTAGCTCACCCCATGTGGTTGTCAAGCTTACAGATCTTGTCTTAGCAGCTTGGGTCTCTAGGTCTCCATCTGCTTTTTACTTTAGAAAAAAAAAAAAGCAAACATAATTCTGGGCACAGCAGCACAGCACCTTTGAAATAAATCCTGCAATACCTTCTGCTGCTATGCAAAGTAAGAAAGAGGGCTTGGAGAGCGTTTTAGTCTAGAATGAGCTCTCCCAAGAGCTATAATTGCTGCTTAGTCCAGATTCCTGCTCATGTAGATTCCTTGCAAGACCTGCATTTTGGAGTGCTGATCATCATAAGCAGAAAGATAAATCACCTGACTGGCATCTTAGCAGCATCTTTTATCAGATGAGGTTAACCTTTATGTTCCTGTTCTGTGGTTATTTCTACTAGGAGTGGATGAAACGAGTAGCGACGTGTGTATTTGTGTAGAGGAGACCACTGCTGGAATTTGCAAAGATCATGGACACAATCCTGTCTTTATTGCTGCTACTAAGAAGACTGATGTTATTTTCAGCCTAGGGAATGGAGCACTAGCAAGCATATCTTGCCTCTGAAGGGCCTATGTTTTTAAGCAGTTTAGGAAAGAAATAGAGGACATGCTTTCAATAAAGAAGCAAAGTGGTTTTGACCTCCTCAGAAGGAAACTTTTATTGATCCTAATACCTTAGAATTCTGCATTTCAAATTGCAAAATTCTCATGAAAAAAAGGAGAGATCTACTGAGAAAGTGACTCAAGAAAATAAGTCATAGCTTATTGCAATTATAAATGAGGGCAAGTTGTCGATTATGTCTCTTTATAAAACGCATTGGTTCCAGCTGACTTCCACCTCAAGATCAGAGATGAGGGATGCTCTACATTATTCCAGATATTGAATGCCTCAAAAGGGCAGTAGCTATAAAGAGCCGTGTTTTGAGGACAGTGTTTTTTCAGTGGCAAGGTAGTTGATTGAAAGTGTCATGGATAGTTCTGTCCTTTAGAAAGAAGACAACTAGCAATGCAGTCCAGTTTTATGAGGAGTAAGAGATAGCATTGTATGTCTGATATAAGTGTCTCTATAAACCACCAAAAAGTGCTGAATAGTATGAAGGAAAAGACCTAAAATTCTTCTTTCTTTGACATCACAGTTGGTATCACCTATTTAATATTCCTCTGGTAAAATCCAAGAGCAATGTGTAGCATTAGTGCTGACCAGTATCATATTTACGGAATCACAGAATGTTCGGGGTTGGAAGGGACCTCTGTGGGTCATCTAGTCCAACCCCCCTGCCAAAGCATAGTTCTAACCCATTTTCCTCTCTCCCACCTGAAGATGGGTCTTGAGAGATTTTTTACGAAGGATTCGTGTCTCTGCCCCAGTTAGGAGAAACAGAACATTCTGTGCTCAAGCACATTGAGAGGAAATTGCAAGTGGCAGTTGCTCCTGTGTTAGCCATGTAGTTCCAGCACAGAAGCATAGTACTGCTATATGCAGAGGAAGTGGAAGCTCCAAACAGAATTCTTGGTCCACACTGCTTCCTGTGGAATACAGTGGCACAAAATGCAGCTGAAAGACATCAAAGTACTCGTCTGCTTAAAAATATTTTTCTTAAGAATTTGGGTGTTACGGAGCCCAAGACTCCTTGCTGCTAGATGTCATGAAAAACTCTTGTAATAAGCCTTGAAGTTTTCAATTGTGAAAAATATTTCACTCCTCCAAAAATCTGAAAATTTATGCTGTAAGTACAAACGATGGGCAAGCCAGGAGGCAATAGCCAGGTGCTTAAGTGAATTCTTCGTATCACTGAGGGGCACTCACTCATTCTGCTTGATATCCCTTTTGCAGCTGTGTTTCAAAGGAGTCAGATTAAGGGAAAAAAAGATTATTTCACAGCTGAGTAGCGAAGTCCTGAAGCGTAAGATGTGATTGTAAGCATCACATTAAAGTGGAACTACACATTTAAAACTGAACTCTTTCTGTCCCCAAATACAGCATATATAAATAGTTTCAGTAGACTAAAACTGATGTTTTAAAAAATTCATGTGTATGTATATGTGTTGCTTAAATGTAGATGATATATATTCACTGATTATTATTTTAAGTATGCCAGGCCGCCATACTGGTATATGTGTATATGTCAGGATGAGGTCCTACACATATATAACTATCTTTTATGCATATGTGTAAAAAGAAGTATGTTTCTTTCCAAAAGTATCATTTAGGCAAAAATGTTGGATTTACTAGATTACACAGATCCTGAAGAATCATTCATATATTCCTGTAAGACTTAAGGTTTATCAGAAACAAAATAACAAAACTTTAGGAATTAAAAAAATAATGAAGGAAGAATGGAAGCTATTATTAAGCCATTGTATGAATCAGTCACATATTCACATTTATGTACTATATGCAGTTCTGATCATTTCATCTCACAGAGGTGATGACAGAACTACCTAGGTGATAGCAAGGGTGACAAAGAAGGTAGGAGATAAAAATTACCTTGACAGGAGGAGAGATGTAGTCCAGGATTTTTTTTTTTATAGGGAGATGGCTGTTATACAAGTGATATGAAGACAATAAATAGGGAATGATAATTCACGGTTTTTAAAAACAAGAAATGGAGAACATGTAATATAATTGTCATATTGCAGATGAGAAATCAAGGAGATTGTTTTTCATGTGAACGTAATTGTGAAACCAACTGGCATAGGTTAATGAGAAAGCCAAAAGTATAAATAGAGATATATTAATTCACAATATTAGATAGGTTCATCCATATTTTTTTTACATATGGGGTAAATCTTTCATCTGCTTTTGGAGTGGCTATTTTGGGCTAAAATAGACCTTTTGCCTTTCTCCAGTATCACTGTTCTTATGTAAGGCAATGCAGCAAATTTACAGTTATTGTAAGGAAAGATGTGTGTTAATTACCAGTGCTACCTAAAAATTTCTTTTTTGTTAATAGTAACGTTCTACTGGTAAAAGCATAAAATGGACTCAGTTTACTGATACAGATGAGCTTAGGCCACTGTATCTTTCCAAAATAAAAGCGAGGCTTGACCTATTCTGCAAGTTGCTATAGTTTTAATCCTGGTAGTAAACATAATGATCGTATTTGATTTATGACAGTGTAGTGGTGCCAATAAATTTTCTAGAGTAGATACACTTGTGCTTCTAAAGACAAGTATGCTATCTTCTACTACATTTATACTGTGCCTGGTTAGAGTAACCCAATTACATTAAAAAAGCTTAGTTAGGATGCAGATTATCAAGCAATAAGTACTCTTTTCTCTGTAGCTTTCTCAAGGGCCTTGGCAAAACAGATCATACTGTTGAAGGACTTCTGTAGCTGTGAAAATGCACCTACACTGTAGTTGCAGTTATTATAAAAGTGGGATTTTTAATACACTATCTCTTAATGATACTATACTACAGAAAACACAACACAGGTCTGATTCAGGCTTGGACCAAATACAGTAAATGCACTGAAAGACCCTTAAAATGTTATTGTGTAAATTTTAAGAATAAAAGGAGTTTTATACTGATACTTTTGCATTAAAATAAAAAAAAAAAGTTTTGTTTTATTAACTAGATTAGCATAGTTGCTTCACCAGACTTTCTAGTGCGAGGAAGGTTTCAATTGAATGTCCTGTTAGAAATCCAGTGCAGCCATAAAAGCACCCTTCTTTCTGTATGTATAGATCTGTGTCCATTCCCACCTGCCTTTTGCATACAAACACTCTTTACCTGTCAGGGAGAATGAGAACATTCATATAACTTATTTTAACAGCTTTGAGATCTTAAAAAATCCTTCACAAAACAGTTGAGTATGACTTGATGTGCATTATTACCTTTGAAAAGCTTTGGAAACAAGGGCTGATTACAGTTTATATATACAAGTGGGGAGGTAAAAACTGGTCTGACATTGCTCATAGTCATATTGAGATTATTACCTTTTGTAACATGGACCAATGCATTTTTTCATCAGAGCAGAACTCCTCTTAGCTGTCTGAGACAGGTCACTGGTCTGCTGCTGAACTTTTTCAAATGAGTATTCCATTCTCGTTGCTGCTTTTCTTTTGTTTAGAAATCATAGCACAGAAGCATTTACTTTATTACCAAGATCTGATTTCCGGTACTCCACGTGAGAAGATAAATTTCACAAATAATAACAGTGAAGGATCTGGTTGCCTTGGCCCTGAATGGTCCTTCTTTTGTCCTAACGTTACTTATCTGTGATTTCTATCATAGATCTACAGTCTCTATGATTATTTGCACTGAAGTCTCTTCTGTGTTTGACAATGTTAAGTATCATTTAAGTGTGTTTATTTTAAGGCCTCTGCACAAGAGCTCTGAAAGAGGTTGTCAATCTAAATAAGAATCAGGGCCTGTGTTGTAGCTTTAAAAAAAAAAAAGCGCTACTGATGTTTATATGATGTAAATACAAAGGAATGGTGCATAAATCTAGTTAAGTGTAGTTTAATATCTCTTATGTTTTTTAAGATTCACGTGTCTGTTTGGCCAGTCTCCAAGGATAGATCCAGGCTTAGGCTGTCAAACAAATGGATTTTTAATGCATTTCTGTGTAGTTAAATCTAGTTTGGATGTAGTTGAAACTTCAAAATGCTGAAGTATAGCAGAAAAATTTAATTATACTAACCTTGTATGTATGTACCTTTCACTGTGCGTTCTTTAATTGCCTCAAAATAAGCTCAGCAAAACTTGTTTCTAAACATTTTTATTTTACGCACTCAGTTTGGAAGGAAGTCTCAACTGTGCCAAGATGTCATATGTGAACTTTACAGGCATTTCAGTACAGGTTTTCTTGATGTGTCTGAATCTTGTAGCTGCTTGGGTAAGGCTGAGGTTGTGCTGTGTTCTGTATGTTCTTATAAATGATTATTTCTTCTGCCTCCTATTTGCAGAGAATATCTGTATTGCGACTCATTATGGATGATTAGGTGACCCTTATCTGAGAAGTCTGCAGTAGGAAGAGCTTAGCAATTTAAAATTCTTTAGCATTTTTGGTTTCTCTGCAGGATTCATAGGATCCTTGATGATGCTACACATGCGTCCTTAAAGATCATAGTTATTGTCAATAAAATAAACAACTTGGGTATGTGTTCCTGTAGTAACCTGTTATGAAAGCAGTACTGTACCACAGGGAGTACTGATACACAAGCACAGTGGCATATGGTTATGGCAGAAAAAGTACACATGTACCACATTTGCTCTAATTGTATCAGAATGTGATTGCACAATTATAATTTTTTTCTGTTCTGTGCCTGAGGCCACAAACAGGCATATATTCATATTCAGAGGATTCTCAGCTGTCAAGAGCGTACTGTTTGTGGCCCATTGACACTGCTTCCAGAAATTCGATTTTGAAGTATATTAATATGTGAAGTGCATTGTGACACTTCGGTTTTAAAGAAAGTAAATAGATATAATGCAGCTATTTGGAGAGGGCACCTTCACCTGAAACAGATACAAGGTTTAGGCTTCCCAACCTTCATTTGCAAAGAATTCTATGGGTTTCCTGTCATTCTGTGGAATGAAAGAAATCTGAAGAGGTTTATTAAAATAAGAAATTTATTTACTTTTAAAAATACTCTGCATGATTCTGGTTTTCCTCGATGTTTTTTTTTATTGTTGCCAGCTTTTGATAGTGGTATTTTAAGGCTTAGTACTCTAATAGATATTGGAAATATATATTTGCTATAATCAAGATGCTGTTCCAGCAATGTTCTGGTTTGAGTCATGCCCCCCCTTTTTCTTCCATTTGTAATTTATTCTAGGTATTTATGTAAACTGTCAGACCAGGAGTTGCGACAGAGTGCAGCACGGAACATGGCAGATTTAATGTGGAGCACAGTTAAAGAACCATTGGATACAGCTTTGTGTTTTGATAAAGAAAGTCTTGATCTTGCGTTTAAATACTTTATGTCTCCGACTCTAACAATGAGATTGGCTGGGCTGAGTCAAATAACAGTAAGAACTTTTTAAAAATATAAATAATATTTAGAAAAATGTTTGTTTTTGTGTTTTATGAGTTACAGAGTTGTTTTGGGGGCTTTTTTACTGTGTGAAAACAGCAGAATCCTCTTGTATGCAATCTTGGGAAATTGCAGTCATGATTGTGAATATGGGATTCACTGAGAGATAAGTCCAAGTGATGGCTATATTCTGCAGCATATAGAACTGTAACATATTTCCTAAACAATTTACCATGCTAAACAAAACTGTTTTATAACCATGTTTTGTGACAGCGATGTTGAAATTAAGTCCCTTGACATGGCCATATTTTTTGTTTACAAAGGCTTTCAATCTGTTTTCATTTTTACATTTACAGTGTCTGGACCCTACTGTAATTAGCTGCTGCTTTGTATTACACATACCTCTTTTTCCTGTTTGTTTAGTGTAGTCTGTTTCTCAAGAGAGAGCATTTCTGCATTAATTAGCAGAAGACTGGATTGGAGAAGTAAATATATATAGCATCAAACAGAAATAGATTAAAGCAAAAAAAATGCCCCCACCCTTCTGTTTCCCATGGAAGTGCTCCACATTGCACTGGTCAGGCTACGTTGTGCATCCTCTGTCTGCCATTGCTTCCAATGTATGTATTACAGCCATAGGGAGACACTTATACAGAAGGTCAAAAGTGAACTTTTTTATTCATCTGAGCCTTTTCAATTTTGTGTTTCTTCTGACACTCCTGTGTTTTAAGATTTGTAGCTCATACTGTCACGTTTGCCTTAATGCACAAAATGGTGAATAGGAACAAACTATACTAGAATGAATAAACATGCTCTCCCTAAGTTTTGTAGTATTTTCTGAACACATTTAGCCTTCTCTGTTCTAACTGATTACGTAGTATCACTCAGTGACTTTCATCATCACTGACTGTCAGTAAATACAAGACAAGTTTACTTAGATTTGATTTTGCTTCTCGCTATGTTTATGTATAGAAGTACTTAAAATTCTTTTAATAAATGGCAATGTAAAGTAACCGGTAAGTATTTCCTGTCAGATTATAGGTGGTTTTTAACCAAAATAAATATTTAATTGACATAGGTATGTGACCTGCTAAGTTAAAAAAAAAAGTCTGTGAACTACATCCACTCAATATTTGTCAAATGCTATTCTAAGGGTAACTCTGTTTATTGGACTTATAAATACAAAACTGAATGGACCATGCATTCATGAATGAAAACATAATGCAGTTCATCCAGTAGTGATGCTAAAGCATGATACAGAGAAAGTTACCTTTTGGAAGAAATAGTGACATTACTTTAAATATAATTTTTGTATGTAAGTGATTTATATGAATGCTGCATATAATATATTCAGTGCCTGAATTCTAATCTTCTGTCATAATTAATTAGTGTAAAGTGAACGTTCAGGGTTCTTCTTGTGTAATCAGAGAACTCCAGAGAGTTGATGAAGTCTTAAGTGAAAATGTAGCATATTTTTGTTTTTAATTTTCATGGCCATGTGCTTTATTATTTATACAGTTACAGGTTTCTGATACTCATAATACTTGACAGATACATTTTAAAATGTCGCCGTTAACTGGACATAAGAGTAACTTCCTGGTTTTTTTTTATTCTGCACAGTTTTGGAAAATGTAATTTTCAGTATAATTTATTTTAAAGTAAATTTTCAATGTTTGCATAGTTCCATTTACGTTAGATTTTTATTCCTGTAAGTACTTTCCTTTGGTTTTGCACAATTGTTGTTGTTCAACTAGTTATGTATGTCTTTTTCTGTACCCTCACCAAAAGAAAGTCTGAAAATAAGAATGCATCAGTTTGTTTATTTTTTCAGGCATGTAGTTCATTTAAGGGAGTGTGAAATGGTGTAATTTTAAGCAGTTATGATTGATAAATACTGACTGTAAAAGTGAGATTTTTAATAATGTATGTATTACCAGAAGCAACATTTTACAGTATGTTAAGACTAAAGTGAATCTATTTCAGCCTGTAAAAAAATGGAATATTTTTTGTTAATAAGTTAAGTCTTTTTTATATGAATAGTCTCTAAAACTGCCCTGGAACACTGAGACAACTTATTCTTTCTTATTCAAATCATAGGAAATTTTCTCTGCTTTGGTTTTCTTTTCAAAGAATTAGAAGAAGCGTATTTTGATTTTTCTTGTTTGACTTCTGAGTTTGAGAAACACTTTGGTTCATTTAGTTTTGTATGCATTGCCTGGAGGAATTTTAATTGCCAGTTCTTTGCAACCTTGAGTGTGAAATCAGAACCAAAATTTAAAGACATTTTGTCTGCCTCTTTACTGAAGTTTTTGTCCTCTTTGCAAACAAAGATGTGTTTACAAAGATGTGATGTAGTTCAGTTTCATTAGTTAGTATTTTCTTACAGCCTTCTCTGTTACAGATGTACCTTCATGACTACTTTTTTGAAGGTTCTTTTTTCTGTTCAGGTCTTTGGCTAGAATTTGTCAAAGTAAATTTGTTGAAATGGTCTTACCAGCCAACATGAGTTCAACTTCCTGTTTTGTATTAAAGATTTTGGAACTACGATACCTGCAACTGCAAAATGTTTTCTTTTCCTGGACTTAAATTTGCCAGAAGTTAAGCATTTAGGCTTGAAGCAATTCTTCATTTCATTTTGCAAACAGATGGGAAGATTCAAAGAAAACTTCCAGCAAATTATGTGCAAAAGATTTTAAAGAGTGAACTTTTCAATATGTACTTTATTCCAAAGAAAAGTTGACTCAGATGCAGATTTCTAATTTCACTCCTAAGATCAAGAGTGAAGTATATTTGGTCAAATAATATCTGTGGCTTGCCTAATTGTTTCTTTTGCAAGATAAATATACTTCTGCTCTCATCGTGGAGACAGAAATTGTTGACCAAGAATATGAGTGACTCTACACAGGTGAATGTCTTCTAAGACAGAGGTGTTAATTTGTGTCTGCCAATAGATTTTTTTATTCTTCCTGTGTGAAGGTTAATGTGACCAGTCCTAAAATTAAACCTTTCAGTTTCATGGAACCTCTTGAGACTCACAGAATACATGCTGTGTGGCATACAGGGATTGTATTTGCTTACCACCAAATATAGACTTGCCTCCCTTGAAGAGTAGCATATACATAATGTGTCATATCATCCGACTAAAGTTATTTACAAAACAAGGTTGAAGATAGACACATGAGAGTTAGTTTTAGCAAAGTGGAAACTTGAGTGGTTGAATATGAACTTGGAAATAGCTACAGAAAAGAACAGCAAAATGTAAACCAAGATACCTCAAGCTTTATTTTTGCTGTTCCGTTGTTTCTCTTTGATTTCATCTCCCAGTCATCAGTTGAGGTGGTTCAGCTCCAAGATACTCTCTTCTCCCTCACAAATAGGGCTCTCATTTTCCTGTCCTTCCAGTTACAAATGAACTTAAGCATGTGAAAATTAATATATGTAACTGATCTGGCCATCCTTCGTTTTTCAGTTTTTCAACCCCTTTTTATTTGATTCTGTGCATTAGTGAAAATGCAAATGCAACATTATTAGGTTTTTCATTAACAAATTCAATGCAAAACTTGAACAGTGCACATTTATTCTTCTTGCATTGGTTTCCTATGTAGAAAGTTTAATTACCTTTGATGCCTGGGTCCTGAGACAAGACTGGCTAGGGAGATGCCTTTTTATTTTCAGCTTTCTTTGCTGAAGACTTTATACCTTTGTTGTGCTTCTTAACTAACACATTTGTATTACATTAATCGAGTGTCTGGGCACAGGTGTCTTTAGTTTCTTACTATGTTTCATATGTGGTAAAAAATTGTAGAATTATTTTATTCCCTTTGACATTTCATGGTAACGAAACATGAAGTGAAAAAAATGTTAGGAGGTGAGTGAAAATAAAGTGGTGTAACACTTTCCATGTGTATTTTGTTTTGCACTGTTGTGTCAAAATTCTAAGACTTTAATTGAACTTACTGTAAAAATTGTTTGAAAATACCAGTGTGAAAACAAACACCTTCTGTCAAAATTTCCTTGGATAAAGATTCTGTATGGGAAATTTGGATCAACGTGTGACTGTGGATTTAAAATTCATGATAATAGCAGTTCAATACTCTTTCACTCTTTGATCCCTTTCAAAACATTTTTGGTTGGGACAGGAGTCTTCAGAAAAGCAAGTGAACTTTCACTTCTTTATTTGACCCCATTGTAATTGGTTATAACAATTTCTTCATGAAGTTCTGTTGACAAGGTTTTCCACTCCTAAATATGTTTCATTTGAAAGTAATAACGTATCGATTAATAATTGTGTAATCAGGCTTTCATGTCTCACTAATTTTAATACATATTTTCGATTATTTTTCTTCAAAAAATTTTTTCCCATGAAAATTGTTGGGATTGGACATGAATAGATCTTTGTGTAAGACTGCAGGAGATTAGCTGTCACCGAGTTATAGAGTGCATACCAGACTTGTTTCAAGACAGAAAAGAGTAAACATTTTGACAAAGTTATGCAACAAGTTTAATTTTAATTTCAAAAATTGACATTACTGTGTCTTTTTTTAAAAAAAAAAAGATTACAAAGAAGCTCTATTACATAATTTTAAATATTTAAAAAATATAATGCACATGTAAAGAGTTGGATACACAGGCATCTCTGTATCTGGAAAGCTGATGCCGAGGAAGAGGGTGAAAAAGATACATAAACCTTTACCAGGCTTTTTTTTTCTCTGGGATGTCTTGAATTTATCAGTTCAGATACCTTTGAAAGCTTCATTTCATATAAAAATTTGTAATTTTCACTCTCCAGTTTTGTAGACTTTCAGCACTAATAACGTGACAAAAGAAATCTTTGCTAAGATTTTTAAGTGTTAAAATAATGGGGAAACTCATCCTAAAACATCAGTTTCCAGAGTATGTGTTTCATTTCTTATGAAAACGTATGTGCAAAGTAACTGCTGCACACCTTGTTTTGATTTCTGGAGTGGGTGGAGTTTTGTGACATCGTTTAGTTGCTTTAGTGAAAGAAAGGTTGATTAAAAAAGAAAATTGATCCCTCTTACCTGCCTGTTCAAATTTTTGTCAATGATTTATTTAAAAACATTGAAAGTGCTAGAAAAAATTGTTTACTGTCACTAATACTGTTTTTAAATATAAGAAAACTGCCTCACAAAAGACAGATAAAATTTTGATTTTTTTCTTCCTTTTTCTATCTATAGAACCAACTTCATACCTTCAATGATGTGTGTAATAATGAGTCATTAGTTTCAGACACAGAAACGTAAGTAGGAACATTATAATGAATAGTTTAAGTGTATATTGTTGTAGTTCTGTGTTGTTGTTATGGATTGTAAACAGTGGGAAGTAGTGATAATCTGAGGCATTTATTAGAAATATTGTAGTCAGGGGTTTAACAAATGGTTTTAAATGGTAACTTTAAAAATATTTCTAAATGTTAGTGGATTTTTTACTGTCTTAAAAGATAGAGTCAAGGTAACCTTTAGAAGATTGTAGATACTGGAATAATGAATACCTATAGTGGGCCATTATCTCCATTGTGGTTTATAAAGAAGAACCAGCTGATTCATATCCAAGTAGTATTATTGCTGTCTTCTCATTTCTCCTGATTATTTAGTTAACTAAGAGTTGCCTTGCCATCACTGGCACACAGCCTTGTTAGTAGTTTTCCACTGAGTCTGTGAGACTGTGCTGTTTGTTGTTTTTCTTCAGAGTCCTTATTTATATAATTCAGGTGTGTTTAACAATTCTGAAGGGGACTCCTGTAAATCTTCCAGAAGATTCACGTGTGAGATTATATTCCAGTGAGGAAATGTATTGATTTTTGTAGTAACTCTAAACTTAATATTAGAACTATCTAGAATTTAGAAAAAAGTATGTCTTTAGGTAGTTGAAATAACTGTTCTTTTGAAATAATAGGGTGAAGTATTTAAAATCTAGGATTTTACTTGTGGCATACTCTGTGTTTATCTTGGGTGTGATCATAGAGTCATGGAATCGTTTAGGTTGGAGGAGACTGCCAAGATCATCGAGTCTAACCATTAACCTAGCAGTGTCAATTCCACCACCTAGCACTGTCAATTCCACCACTAAACCGTGTTGTGAAGCTCTGCATCTCTGCGTCTTTTAAACACCTCCAGGGATGGTGTCTCAACGACTTCCCTGGGCAGCCTATTCCAATGCCTGACCACTCTTTCAGTGAAGAAATTTTTCCTAATATCAAATCTAAACCTGCCCTTGCACAACTTGAAGCCCTTTCCTCTTATCCTATTGTCTGTTACTTGGGAGAAGAGACACCCACCTCACTACAACCTCCTTTCAGGTAGTTGTAGAGAGCAATAAGGTCTCCCCTCAGCCTCCTCTTCTCCAGACTAAACAACCCCAGTTTCCTCAGCCGCTCTTCATAAGACTAGCCCTTTCACCAGCCTCATAGCCCTTCTATGGACACACTCCAGCACCTCAATGTCTTTCTTGTAGCGAGGGGCCCAAAACTGAACACAGTGTTTGAGGTGCGGCCTCACCAGTGCCAAGTACAGGGGGACAATCGCTTCCCTACTCCTGCTGGCCACACTATTCCTGACACAAGCCAGGATGCCGTTGGCCTTCTTGGCCACCTGTGCACACTGCTGGCTCATGTTCAGCTGGCTGTCGACTAACATCTCAAGATCTTTTTCCGCCGGGCAGCTTTCCAGCCACTCCTCCCCAAGCCTGTAGGGTTGCGTGGGGTTGTTGTGACCCAAGTGCAGGACCTGCAACTTGGCCTTGTTGAAACTCATACAGTTGACCTTGGCCCATCAATCCAGCCTGCCGAGATCCCTCTGCAGAGCCTTCCTACCCTCAAGCAGATTGACACTCCCGCCCAGCTTGGTGTCATCAAGGGTGCACTCGATCCCCTCGTCCAGATCGTTGATAAAGATGTTAAGCACCACTCGTGACCGGCTGCCAGCTGTGTTTAACTCCGTTTGCCACGGCTCTTTGGGCCTGGCCATCTAGCCAGTTTTTTACCCAGCAAAGTGTGTACCCATCCAAGTCATAAGCATCTGGTTTCTCCAGGAGGATGCTGTGGGAAACAGTGTCAAAGGCTTTGCTGAAGTCTAGGTAGACAAACATACACAGCCTTTCCCTCATCAACTAAGCTTATCACCTTGTCATAGAAGGAGATCAGGTTAGTCCAGCAGGACCTGCCTTTCATAAACCCATGCTGTCTAGGCCTGATTGCCTGGTTGTCCTGTATGTGCTGCATGATGTCACTCCAGATGATCTGCTCCATAACATTCCCTGGCACTGAGGTTATACAGACAGGCCTGTAGTTCCCAGAGTCCTCCTTCCTGCTCTTCTTGTAGATGGTGTCACATTAGCTAACTTCCAGTCAACTGGGACCTCCCCAGTTAGCCAGGACTGCTAATAGGTGATGGAAAGTGGCTTAGCAAGTACATCCACCAGCTCCTTCAGCACCATTGGGTGAATCCCATCTGGCCCCATAGACCTGTGTGTGTCTATATGACATAGCAGATCGCTGACCATTTACCCGTGGATTTTGGGAATTTCCTTCTGCTCCCCATCCCTGTTTTCCTGCTCAGGGGACTGTGTGTCTGGAGAACAACTTCCCTTACTGTTAAAGACTGAGACAAAGAAGGCATTAAGTACCTCAGCCTTGCCTCATCCTTTGTCACTAAGTTTCCCCTGGCATCTAATAGAGGATGGAGATTCTCCTTCACCCTCATTTTGTGACATGCTCCTTATATCTTGGGGGTTGTATCCCTGTGTGTATCTCTCTCGCTACAGACACACACTCTCCACTATCTTTTGCCCGTTAATGAGAGGTCTGTTACACCAGCAGTTGGCTTGATTTTTTGTCTGGGGAGTTTTATTATAGGTGGTTTTATTTTAACACCTGCTTACTGAAATCTGGCAGTAGTCAAGACCACAATACTGTTGATTTCATTTAAATAGCAACTGGAATATTTGAAGTAAAATTTATGGTAATACGTTGATATTTTAAAAATAAAGAATCAGAACCTAGGACAGTTTTGCTTTCATAAAGATATGAAAATACCTTGAGAATATAAAATGAATAACCACTTGTGATCAACTTTTTATTGTCCTTTGTCACTAAATCAGTAGGTGAACATGAATCCATGCTATCTGCTTATTTCAAAGTACATTTTGATACATAGTGTCAGAAAAAAAGAATTTTCCTCAAGTATGGCACAAATATCTTACTATGAGCTGGTGAAACCTGAATGTCATGTCATTAAGCTCATGTACGTTTCAAAAATTTTGCATTATTGTAATAAATGTAACCACATTTGTTACTTTAATATGATATATACTTATATATTTTGTGCCCTGGGAGAGGTATTGGGTTTTTTCCAAAGCCTCTAGTTCTGTAGCAGTAGAAATAAACACTACAAGAGCATAACATGTCGAGTATGTGAGGTGGCTTGGTTGGCTGGTGTATTTTCAGTATTGTACTGACAGTTTATGCTGTATTGTTACACTGGGACTGCCAAACCTCTATTTTATCTATTTCTTCTATTCTGTCCTTCATGTTGGGAATCTGAAACTGAGGTGTTTCTTGGTTAGTTTATCTTCTGAAATACATTGTGAATAAAATAGCTTTTAACTAGTAGTAACTAATTAAGGTACATTGAGATGAAGTTACTCTGCCAGTTAAACTTAATAAAAAGTTGTTGAATTTTCTGTGTCAAATGTAAAAAAGGAAGTTATCAACAGGGGATAAAGAGAAGGGTGCTTAAACTTCCCTGTAGAAAAGCGGGTATACTATGCAAGAACATCAGAGTTGTTTTAAAGCTGAAAGAAATTGTCAGATGCTCACTGGGAATATTACTTTCCTGGCAAGGGCATCTGTAAACAGCCTGTTTTTGAAAGGAATACAGCATGAACAGAAGACCTTCTTTTCCACTTTTGTGAAGTATTGCAGTGTATCTTCGTATATCTTTTGAAATCACTGAGATCTTCCAGCCAAATGGTCACAAAAGGCTGGTGCAGAAGGATGGGGAAAATGTCTCACTTCCACAGTTTGTTCAGTGAAAGCTTCCGTCTCATTAGTGACTCTGTTCATGAGAAATTTTTGGATGAGATGGCACTTATGGAGTTGGCAATGATTGAATGAGCAGCAAAAGGAAAGCTTTTTGTTACTATTTTCTTTCCTTAGTGGAGAACGGAAGTCTGGGATTTATTTTGTACCTTTGTAGCCTCTGCAGATGTATCAAAGGAAGATGTTTTGCGTTGTCTGGTCATCCCCATTATGTGTTTTGACTTTTCCAGATGCGTTTGGAACTGTCAACCTTTGGGATTTCTGCTTCTGTATCTTGGCAAGGTGGGTTTGTGGGAAGTATCTTTCTTTTTAAAAAAAGAGCTATCAGTTGGTCCTAGCTCTTCCCTTTTTTGGGGGGGAGTATCATCAGGATTTTTTAGCAAATATTTTGCAACAGTAACTTCCCAGCTTTATCTGCATGGTTGCAATTTTTTCCATGGTAGGACAAGCTAAAGCATCTCTAGGAAAACATTGGATTTCACAACCTGCACTTGAAAGCAGCAGAAAGCTAAGACAGAGAAATCTATTTTCTAGCTGTAGGTATTTGTATGTTTCTTTAGATTTGGTTTACTGACTGTCTTCTCTTGGGTTGAGGGTTTGTGGTGACTGAGTGTGTGTATTGTCCAGTATGTGCAGTGTATCAGTGACTCAGTTTCATAATATCCCTCAGAGAGATAGTTTTGATTTAACTGTTGTTCCTGGCTCTTCATATTGCAAGGAAATTGATTCTATCTTAAGTACTGAAGAGTATGAATCTATTGAATCTAAAAATTATAAGAATCTATTAAAGCTAAAATGACAAGACTGAACAGAAGAGTCCTCAAGTCTTAGAATACTCATTCCTAAAACTATTTTCTCTGATTCCTAAAACTATTTTGCTGATGTTGGTTAGTGAAAATTGATCATGCCTTTCAGGGAGGGAAAGGTTTGGGTTTTTTTAGCTGTTTAGACCACAAGAGACGATGTCATCCTGTGCAAATAACATGTGTAAAGAAATATTTTGTTTTGCTCTTCACTTGGCAGACAGCCAAGTATTTGAGTTTCAGGATTCAGACTGGAGCTGAGATGGCCTCCTGCCTCATTTATAAACTTGATTAACCTCACTTAAAAAGCTTCCTACAGAGTAATTTTAGGTGCCCAAAATTCCTTTCACCTCTGAACAGTAAGATCTGGACTGTTTCTTCTCCTTTCTTTTCGCTCGCTTTCCTTACTTATTGAGATGTTAAACTGCAAATTTTCTATTGCTTTTTCACTTCACCGCTGTTCTCTTAGCTCGTGTTAACTCTTGCTTTCTCATTTTTTGTCAAAGCTCACCAACCGAGTTTATGGCAGCATCTTTTAAACACCTCTTCACCTCTCTCTATTCCACATTCCAGGGATCTTTTCAGATTGTCTCTGTAAAAAATAGCAGTAAAGTTTTTCACTTAGCCCCACTAATGTTTCTTTCTAGTGGAATACACAGTAGTTTAATAAATATTCAAAATGTTGTGATAGTGGTGGTTTTGGAGTCTGCAGAGCATCAAATAGGAAGATGTGCGCTCATAAACAAAAACGTGTGCTTGAATGTGTTGGGAAGGTGCCTGCTATATCTATTTAGTTGAGATCAGTGTTTCACGTCCATTGATGTATTGTAGATGCTATTGCAGTGATTTTGTCAATAAGTGTTAGTCTTCATCCTTTGCAAGCTGCTCGTTACATTGCTACATTTCTTCTAAGGTTTTAGACTGTACTTTTCAGTGATGTTGCTGACTTGCAGTTGTATTTTGTGTAGTACTGAGCTGATGTGTTTTTGTAGCTGCATGGTGAATTGTGTTGGGAATTGGCTGGTTGGATAAATAAGGTTTTCTTGGGGGGAGGGGGGGTATTTTGCTGTGGGATTTGTTCCTGGATCTGGGTCATCATGTGGCTACCAAGTATTGCACCACAGCCTTAGAGTAAAATGTTTCTAGGACTTTAATCTAGTCCTCTTATAGAGAGGCATTCTTTGACCTACCAGGAAAATGCATAAACTGTAGTTTCCTTCCTGATTGTAAGCTCTACAACTTGCCTTTCATAAGTACAGTTTACAAACATCAGGTTATGTCAGAAACTGCATAGCTCCCACTCTTTCCCCACAGTCTCATGGAAGGCCTGGGGAAAGCAATGTCAAAAGTGCTTAAATTTCATTTCTTGGAAGTAAAACAGTTATTTTTGACAGACATGAATTGTCAGTGAATTTAAATTAAAAGTCTAGGGAGAGATTGATTAAGTCTAGAGATCATGTAGACCAATATGTTGTGTAGATTTCCAGTGTGAGAGATTTAGAGACAGTTAAACTAGAGTAGCTGCTAACCCTTAATTTTTCATTCACTTCTCCCTCACCCACAACACACACTCGTAGAGAGTATAATGTTCTTTAAAGGACTTCTGTTGCTATCCCGATTACTAAATCCATGAAAAATAGCTAATACATGTTATTACCAAGGTGAATGTTTTTACTACTAAGGTCTGTATGACTTAGATCTCTAATTTGTAAAACCGTTCTTTGTACTGCTACTTTCATGTCAGAGGAAACAGCATATCTATACTTTGATTGTAATGCATGATTTTCACTCTCACTGTTTCCTTCAGTATGAAGGAGGAAAATTTTCCTATAACCTTTTGAAGAACTTCTTTTAAAAGAAAATTTGAGCATGTTTTTACTGGAAGTGGAGCTCTTAATAAGTTGCCTGAATTATGGTGATATTGTATAGTAATAGCCATATAACAATTTGAAAAATGCTTTATGAAAAAGTACTTTTGAATTACAAAGAATACAGACTATATGAAAGATATTTTAACATATCTAGAAATCGAAATTAAACCGTATTGAAAAATATTGAAAATTATACTTTAAATCTTTTAATAAAAAGTTATTCTAGGTTGCCCTGCTTATTGGGGCAACTCAGAACTTAGTGAATTTTTATGAACTTGAGTGTATCTGAAATTTCTCAAGACTACAGGGCATTTGATAATTATTGAAGTAAAAATGGGATAACTGACAGTATACAAGCCTAAATCATAGGTTAATTTATTCATAAGCAGGCAGTTTGTTTATGTGAAGTTCTGGAATTGCTTGTGAGTTAAGGTGTTCGCTCTGTTTGAAAGTGAGGAAACTTACCAAGGAGCTGGAAAACCACCAAATCCATACCAAATGAATGTTTACCTTCAGAAATCTGAGATGTCATTTGATCACAGTTGAGCTCACCAGTAGGATAAAGAGTTTTTTACCGCTAAGAATACATCTATTAAAAAAAGGTATTCCTTCAAAAGAATAATTCATTATTTCTCAAAATAAAAATGTTGCAGATTATAGACACAGAACAGCCATACTAAGTTAATAAAATGTGAAGGAACTCAGTCTAGGGGAGAGTTTTTGTTCTTTCCTTTGGAGTAGCTAAAATACAACATATGACTCTGGATACAATGTCTAACGGACATTGTACCACTAGCAGAAGTATTTTGTTTAGAGACACACTGAGCAGTATGTCCTTTCATATTAATATCACCTAGTGAATCTAGCACTGTTTATCTTGGATGCATTCTGAAAGCTGCAGGTGTAAAAATTCAGATCCGGGAAGAAATTAAGTGGTCCTGGAACAAAATTACCTCCATTGACTTACGACTCAGGTGTAAGGCTTTTGCCTCTTATGGAGGACCATATGCAATTACTTATTTCACATTTCATAACCAGAAGGGCATCCATTCAGTTCTCCTGCATCTAGCAGGTGTATGTTCACTCATGTGACCAGCTCTGTCTACCTTTTATACATGCAAAATGCGAACTGTGAGGCTTTCTGCTTATATTTTGGTCATGTAGGAGGAGCGCTTCTGCCCACAGCAAGGGGAAGCCGTGTAAAGTCATAAGAAGGAGCTAGGGGTGAATAGGGCGTAAGTTCAAGGAACTTTTTTGCAGGCTGCATTCAGTTTTCGGAGAGTGGGTTGGGCATTTGTGATTTAGGATGAATCTATAATCAAGTCTACCAGCTGTATGACAAAATGAAAAAGAACAGAGCTATAGTCTCTTGAGCTATATGGACAATGCCACTATGGTCACTTGTAGTTGTCAGCATGGAGGCAAGTGGAAAAGAGCATTTTTTAGAGCCATGCTTGTCGCTGAAGGAAACTGGTAGGATATATTCAAATGAATAGTAAGTTCCTTTAGCTGTAAAACCTGCAAAATCACAGTGAAAGGATCTTCAGATTGTATTGGACAAAAATCCAAGCCCTGAATGACTCTGTAATGCACGTGCTCCAAAGTTTGGTTTGGGTTAGGCATCTTCGGGGTGTTGGGGGTGGTGGTTGGGTTTTGGTTTGGTTTTGAAATGAGGCTGTAGGAAGTTAAATGCATATGGATTCTATGGAATAGACCTGGCTTATCATTTTTATCCCTGTTTCAGCAGATACACTGTCAAACTTACTTTACAGTATGAGAACTAATTTAGTAATAAGCCATAAATGATACTGTTGGTAAATTGTTGTACCTTGCAATCCAGTTATTACTTAAATGTTAGGGGGCATTATCTTTTTTGAACAGTATAAGAATATTTGATTCCTCATGTTCTGGAGTTAGAATAGAAGAGGACAGTGTAGGAATGGTGTACGTTGAGTAATAGGAACTATGCTGAGTTCATCCATAGAGATCAAGCAATTCAAAACAATTGATGCCAAGAACTATGCTAAGAACTGGCAACATGCCACAGAAAAGTGAATCCTGTTTGGAAAACCTATAAAGGCAATTTCTTTTTACCTAAATAATCTTACTTTCTTATTACAGATGATAAAGATTGGCAATCCTGGAGTTTTAATACTGACCATAAATGTGACACAGATAGCAGTGGTAAAAATAATTCTTCCCGTAGTACCCTAAGACAGCCCCTTCATCCCATCCCCTTCTTCTTGTGAAACAGGCTGCTTTTATTCCAGGGCCATTTAAACTACAGGCTGTGCTTTAAATACCATGATGTCCTCCTATTGCTTCTGGCACCAAAATCTGGGTAAACAAACATTTTCTTGAAAGGAAGGAATAAAAAGGAGCTTATGCAATAGTATCCAGACAGGGCAATTGTTTCTGGAAGTTCAACTTTTGTTACGGAAAATTCATTTTCCTTGTCCTGTTCTGTTCGAATGTTTCCTTATGGATTGGCAGTGGGTGAAGTTCTCTATTGTTATGGATGAAACAAAATGAGAATTTTAAAGTATCTGTATGCTACATGTGTGTAAGTATGGCCATGTAAAATATAGGTTTTTAAAGCTATATGAGTTGCTTTTTAATTAGGAGAATCTAAAAATACTTAAGTGGTTTTCTTTAAAAAAATAATTTCTATCATTCCCACCTTTAGCTATATTTGTGAACTCAGTTGTTCTGGAATTTCATTATAAACTTGGGTTAAATAGCAGTGTTTATCAAAATCTTACCTGTGAGGTCTTTGAAAGTGGTCTGCAGGTGGTCTGTTGAGCTCTATTAACTAATAAAACTGGTAAAGTTGTTGGTTACATGTTTGGTAACGATCCAGAGGGGTGAGTGGGAAATGTTGATATTTGGCATTAGTCTTCCAGCTAAAGAAAAAATTACAGAAATTATTTGCTTCCTACCTGAATGAACGAAAGCTGAGTATACTTTGTCTTCAAAAAAGTTTTCGTATGCTTACTGCAATTACAGATATTAATTTGAAAGACATGCTGTGCTAGGGAAGAGCACAGTGTGTAGATATTATAGGCAGATAATTTTACATATGTTTCCACTGTTTTTTTCATGTCTAGGTCAATTGCGAAAGAGCTTGCAGACTGGCTTATCAGCAACAATGTAGTTGAGCACATTTTTGGACCAAATTTGCATATTGAGGTTTGTATAAAATTATTATTTTTAGTATAAACACAGAGGAGTAACTTCTTGTTCTAGTAAATCTTTCTTCAATATGTTCTCACTTTGCAGATCATCAAACAGTGCCAAGTGATTCTGAATTTTCTTGCAGCTGAAGGGAGACTCAGTACTCAACATACAGACTGTATTTGGGCTGCAGCACAGGTATATATAAAATTTTTATAATTGCAGGAATGATAAAAAAAAGAAAACAGAAAATGGCAAGTTGATTTGATGTTCGTAAAGCTGAGTTTCCTAATTTTTCTTGTCTGTCTGAGTGTTTTGCTGACCAAAATTTTAAGCTAGGTAACTGCCACAATTACTGTTTTTTCATTATTTGCAAGAATTCGCCCAGGCTACTTTTATACAAGAAAAAAAATTAAGTTGTATAGCAAAGATAGAGTGTTTTCACTAAGAAAGTGTAGATGTAATATTTGTATTTATATTTATATTTCACTTGTAGGGTAGATGTAATATTTGTACTATTCTGCTAAATTGCCTTGTTCCTATGTATTGTAGCTTCCATTTCTGTTACTCCTGGTAGGAATAGTCAGGTGAAAACTGTGACAGTGAAATTTACAACTGTGCTGCGGTGCTGATGTTAAAACCTATAGAAGGCACCGAGTTTTTATTTTTTGCTTGGTAAACCTGGAAACTCTGATTGGCTTTTTTCCTTCAGAAAGATGTATTTGTTTGCTATTTGAATGAATTGCTGTGCTTTTTATTTTGGTTATGAAATTTTTTATTTAGGGGATATGAATACAGTAGACATTTTGATTTCCTGTTGTGGAAATTGTCTTTCCATGGTTTCATTCTGCCTTTATTATTTGAAAAAACCCAGCAAAATAATCCCCCAAACCAACCAATCAAATAAGCAAAAAATCCCTACACCACCCAAAAAAACCAGAAAAAACCCTCAAGGTTTCAGTGTCAATTTTTCTGAAAAATACACTCAAAATGAAGGTCAGAGAAATAAAATTTATCTTTTTGAACTGGTATAGGGAATGTACTTTATACAAGTTAGAATTTGAGGTTTTTTTTTTTAAAATGTTCAATATTTCTCTGTACTTGAATACTACTGTACACACATTCTGAAACCTCCGTAGTTGTTTGTCATTATAACATGCAACTGATATGTTAAATTCACTGTAATAGGCTCCAACAATTTTCTGTATCAGAGTCATTATTGATTACTTATTTCACTTACATTTTAAAAATGCTGTTTTACCTTGCTTGATGTTTTTCACACATACGGTAACTCCACACTAGTATTTGACCTCTGGACTTTTTCTGTCTTTTTATGATAGAAAATATGGATATCTTTTTCTGTCTATTTATGAACTTAATATAATTACCGAAGTGTGATAATTCTTGTACAGTTCACATGTTCATTTTGACATACTGATATTTTAAAAATATGTGTGTTTGATGTCAGAATTAAGTATGTCCTGTTTACTTCATGTTAAAAATTTAAACTTCTAATGTTGTTTAAACAGCTGGCATCATTAGAGTAGAGGAATAGAAGGCCTTAAAGAGTATGTTTTCCATTTTTTAAACTAACTTTTTACAAAAATTTGTCTTCTCTGAGTTGAAGCAGGTATCTCAAGCTGTTTAAATGCATCTTTGTGTAGAACCCATATAATTTCATTCCAGTTTGAATCCTGTGAAAGATGTACCCCATAAACTGCTGAGATGGATATTTTACATGCTAAGAAAGCAAACTAAAATAAAGAATGAAAAAACGCTTTTGAGGTGCATATGTGGTAACCAACATTAAGAATCTTTTTCTAGAAGCTTCCTGTAACCATCATTTTATTTTTGCAACATCCTTGTAGAAGTGATGAAACCCTTTGAGTGACTATGAAAAGCAGCATTTAACCTAAGAGGAAATATCTAGGAGAAGTATTACTTTAATGTGTAAATAGAGTAGTTAGCTAAACACAGTGTCATATTTTTTGACATCCATTACTGGAAAGACAAAAGAATTATAAATAATCCTCACACAGTTCCCACAGTCTGCTCTCTCACTCTCATATTAGCCTGTAATGTCTTTATTTGTATTCACCACTGCTAATAAGGTAATCATTACAAATATTATTTCCCACTGGATTTAGCATATACACTAATATTTTAGAAGTTATATTTGAATTAAAATACAAAATAATCTTGCAGTTCTTCTTTTCACCAAAACTCTTAGAACTGGAACTCAGGAAGATACTGTCACATTTGATTTCACTAAACTTTACATGCTTTACACAACAAAAATTAAGTTTAGTCAAAATTGGAAGTGTGATGTAGTTTGGAATTATTGGACAAGTGCTTCCTGAGAATTTGTGCAAAGATGTTGTTTAATTGCTGCAATTTTATCAATCTTTGAATTTTTTTTGAAGTTTATTTTGCTTTTCCCGTTATCTTCTCTGTGTTTTTCTGCTTTGTAGCTAAAGCATTGCAGTCGTTACATACATGACTTGTTTCCTTCTTTGATCAAAAACTTGGACCCTGTCCCACTTAGACATCTTCTTAACCTAGTCTCAACTCTTCATCCAAGTGCTCACACTGAACAGGTAAAACAAGGCAAACAAAATCACTGTAAGGAGAAAAGATGTTATGATAGTACATTAAACAAGCTTCATGGATTTGTCTTTGTCTTTCTAAAGGAATGCGTGTAAAAGTAATAGTAGTTGTTCTTAATGCATAAGGGAGGAAACTGTATGAATAAAGTCATGTTTCTTCAAGTAGGTCTTTTCTGGCTTTTGAATTATGATCTTTTTCAGAGATTTCTTTAAGACTGCATAACCACTGATATAAAATTTTTACTTCATATTTGAAGTTAAAAAGTTTTTCGCACAACATGTGCATTCATTTATTTAGATGAGTTTATTCTGGTGAACTGTAGTACTGATACATTGAAAGATTAACAGTGGATCTTTGCATACAAAACCTACTGCTTAATGGTGCCATTATCTGGTTTTGTTTATAGACCTTGTATTTGGCATCAATGCTTATAAAAGCACTGTGGAATAATGCTCTAGCAGCTAAGGCTCAGCTGTCAAAACAAAGCTCTTTTGCATCTTTACTGAGTACCAATCTACCCATGGGAAACAAAAAAGGTATGTGGTTTTCCAATAGATCTGGTAGTTAAGTTTTTAATTTTCATAATCTTCTTACTGACTTGGGACAAAAAGGATATCTAGAACTTTTTACTTGAAGAATTTTTTAAAATTGTTATGCTCGCATATTTTTCAAGCAGAAGTTGAGGATAAAGATGAAAATGTTAAAACTTTGTGAGCACGTTTGGAAAGCTTTCTGTTTCTCAGCAATTAGCACAAACATAGGCACAGCCTCTGGGCAGAAATGCTCAGGCATTTCTGGAGACTGTATTTCTTTAATGCCACCTGCTTTGACTCTGA
>Ga0065711_1031152_pt1 | contig 30409 bp, 13 predicted proteins | sample Hoacrofraction12_FD_59098 | JGI IMG/M metagenome (GOLD analysis project Ga0065711, IMG submission 59098) | Hoatzin crop microbial communities from Cojedes, Venezuela - Epithelial fraction 12 v2 (version 2) | ecosystem: Host-associated > Birds > Digestive system > Esophagus > Crop | place...
TTGGTGAATCCATGCTGACTACTCCTGATAACCTTCTTTTCTTCCACTTGCTTCATGATGGCCGCCAGGATAAGCTGCTCCATCACCTTTCCCGGGATGGAGGTGAGGCTGACCGGCCTGTAGTTCCCTGGGTCCTCCTTCCTGCCCTTTTTGAAGATTGGAGTGACACTGGCCTTTCTCCACTCCTCGGGCAAGTTCAACAAGGCCAAGTGCAAGATTCTTCACCTGGGTCAGGCAACCCTTGGTATCAATACAGGCTGGGGGATGAGGGGATTGAGAGCAGCCCTGCTGAGAAGGACTTGGGGGTAGTGGTGTGTAAAAAGCTGAACGTGAGCCCACAACATATGCTCACAGTCCAGAAGGACAACCATATACCAGGCTGCATAAAAAAAAACATGGCCAGCAGGTCGAGGGAGGTGATTCTGCTGCTCTACTCTGCTTTGGTGAGACATCACCTGGAGTACTGCATCCATCTCTGGAGCCCTCAGCACAGGAAGGACATGGACCTGTTCAAGCGGGTCCAGAGGAGGGTCACAATGATTATCAGGGGGATGGAACATCTCTCCAGTGAGGAAAGGCTGAGAGAGTTGGGGGTGTTCAGCCTGAAGAAGAGAAGGCTGCAGGGAGACCTTATAGCAGCCTTTCAGTACCTGAAGGGGGCCTATAGAAAAGAAGGGGAAAATCTTTCCAGCAAGGCCGGCTGTAATAGGACAATACCTTTAAGCTAAGGGAGGGTAGATTTAGACTAGATATAAGGAAGAAATTTTTTACTATGAGGGTGTGAAACACTGGAATGGGTTGCCTAGGGAGACAGTGGAGGCCCAATCCCTGGAAACATTCAAGGCCAGGTTGGACAGGGCTCTGAGCAACCTCGTCTAGTTGATGACGTCCCTGCTCACTGCAGGTGAGTTGGGCTAGATGACCTCTAAAGGTCCCTTCCAACCCAAAGCATTTTATGGTTCTATGATGCTATTAATAAAGAATTATATCTTCTCATCTTATTGCTCTCTAAAAAGTACCAGAGATCCTTCTGGCGGCAGAGACTCTTAGTTCACAAAATCAATAACCTCATTTTAATCTGGACATACTGAAACATGCATGGCCATAGAAAAAATATAAAGTAATAAATTTTACACAATTTAGCACCTTTGACAACTGTGTAGCTGATGTCCTAATAAAAGCACTTTTGGGTTACAATCCTTTAGGACTTAATGCAAGGGCCAGATGTTTAAAATCAGCCAAACAGACAGCAGGATTCCAACTTTGCAGCAAATTGACTGTTCTGTAGGGGTGACAGGCTCACTGAGCCCAGCATGGACTCACTAGAGTTTCCTACCGTTAGAACAATAACGGCAAGGAAAAGATTATATGGTAGAAAGTCTGTTTAACCACTAAGGGCACATGAATCAAAGGCAACATGAATCAAGGAAACAATAGCTAAACAAACTAGACTGCTGGTTGGATGGAACTGTTCAAGAAAAAAATACATAGCTCATTCTATATCCAGAAACAAGTGCTGTTTGGACTGATTCACTTTTTCAATCATCATCATTGGTCATCATTCAGCAATGCTCTCCACCAAACCAAAACTGAATCTTATTTTTTGGAAAAACTGTAGAAACTGATAGAAAAATAGAACTTCAGCTATTAATTGTCAAAAGATGGCCAGAGACTCAGCATGTCAGAGTCATCTTACGCCATTAATAAATATGACAACTAACTTTCACTTTCCTGTATTTACCTGTAACTATCTGAAAGATCAGCTTAGTCAGAGAATATTGTAAACTCAAAATGCCATCAGTCTTACATCTTACACAACACCTGCATGAAGTCCATTCTGAATTAAAGAACATTAAGAGGCTGTAGAATAAATCCACAAAGATTGCATCAATAAATATCTTTAGAAGATATAAAATGACAAAGGAAAAGCATCAGATTCAAAAAATCTGGTTATCAGGCTGAAGAACAGGTCAGTCTTTAAATAAACTAAATAGTAAGTAGCCGGAGACACTTCTTTCTAGATTATTAGCTGACGTCAACCCAATTTTCTCAAAATTCATGGCAATTCAGCTTGTATCTCATATGCTGCTACCAAGTAAAGCACAGATCTCATTACTTCAGTGACTAAGGCTGCCTTTGGTCCTCACAATAAAGTATTTAAGTTCACACCAAGTCCGCTTTAGAAAACAGCCTGAAGAAAGTTATCACATGTATTTAGATGAACTGAAGAGATAATCAGTTGAACAATTCTGCTGGTGATAAAAATATTTACTTGCTTATCCCAGTAAGAATTCTACTTGTTTCATGTGCAATAGCCCAGCTTCAGCAATGGCAGGAACAGCACAAAACTTCATGTGTTCTTCAGCTAATCTGTTCCATCACCTTTCTGCAACTCTGTTTAAGTTAGCCGTAAACCTAGCTTTAGGTATCGCTTGTCTTGCATGGCTGAGGATTCTTCTCTATGCATTTCAGACGTAAATGTAACAGAATACAAAAGCTTGAGTTCACATCACTGATTAAGATTCATCCTCTTGCTTACGTTGAGGTACCTGGTTTAAGCTACTCATTCGGGCTTCCTCCCCAGTCACTGGAAAAAGACATGTATCTTCAGCAGGTGATGAAACTTACCTGTCTTAGAATAACGTGAGAAAACCTCCCTCTCCATTGACAAACAGCTGGCTCAGATGCCATGCTTCAGTTTCAGTGTTCAGGTTAGGCGAGATTAATCCCAGCTGAAAGAATCTACGGGCTCATACACTTGCCTGCACATTTAAAAAGCATACTTGTGCTGAACAAAGTCAGACTACACTCATAGCCACAGAAAATTAACTTGCTGAGTTACACAGCTGCCAACAAGAGTTACAAAGAACATTTAGTTTACAAAACAGAATTAATGCACATTTACCTAGTCTTTCTTCTTCTTTTAAAACATAGAAAAAAAGCTGTTCTTCAAGTAAACAAGAAAAAAAAAGGTTTCAGTACACTTTAACAGGTAAATAACAGGTAGAATTGAGTAAAACTTGCTAAAACAAGAGCGATGAAACTGAATCTGTAAAAGAAACTGTTCTGTGTAGGGCAGATTAAAAACTTCTGCCTTGGTTAGCAATTAAATAATTTCATAAACAGTTTATAAATACTGAAGAGAAACACACCTGGCATCAACTCAGCAGTAGGGAATATCTTCTCCTGCTTCATTTTACTTTCATGTAATAACTCTTCTTTGGTTATTGGAAGATCTAGAACATCTCGAATAATCTGTGCCCCTTCTAGGGCTTTTTTACCCATGACCAAGGATTTCACGTCCCAGGTATAGGTCTTTCCAAAACGCCCACAGATCTCTTCAAACACTGCTGTATACAGATGCTCAGTATCTGCCAAAAACAACAACAATAAGAAAAGATTAAAACCACCTACAGCCATCTGAGCAGCCAGTCTTACAAGGAGGAGAGGACTAAATAAATGGTCACAGAGTGAACTGCCTGGAGACAGAGGGCACATCAAAGCGGACAAAATTGCCTCCCTTTATTTGCAAAGGGAAAGCCAGCCTTCTAAAATCACCCCAGAGGTACCTAGGTTTTTCAAGCTGTTACTTCTGTGTTACAAAAAGGTTACTGATGGTCACAACAAAAAAACACCTGAACCTGCTCTTTCATCACCCTACTTTACTATACAGTTTAGCAAGCAGTGTCTTAATTAAACTACTCTATTTATTCTTTGCATGAGAAAGAAAAGGGAAAGAATCTAGTACTTGGGGGATGTCATTACATATTCCATGTAAATTGGGAAAAAAAAAAAAAGATTTAATTATTTAAGAGTGTCTTTGAACATAAGCTTCAGAGGGCCTTCAAAGACACCACAGTCATTATTACAGTGCTGCTGGCACTTCTGCATTTACATGTGATTACTCAAGCAGAACACACCCACTTGTATTTCCAGGGGGTTTCTGGCAAGAGTAAACTTCAGGCTGAATTTTGCCAGTGAAACTATCAGCTTCTATGTCAAAGGTGGTTTTAGTTTTCAAACTATTTTCTTTTTTTTTTTTAATACAAATAAATAATCCTTTCTGTCTTTACCCCCAGAAAATCTTTGAAAAAGAAGGTCAATAACATTTAATTTAACACTAAAACGGGGAATAAAAGTCCTTTGAACTCTTGGCTTCATTTCAGCAATGATCTTGAACAGTGGCCTTTCTACCAGTCTGTTTATCTTTTTAAGTAGCCTCCTTTGAAATGCCAGCTACTGCTGTTAATCACCTTCTCGTGCATGTCTTTGCCTTCTGTATCTCTAAAGGTATGTTTATTACTATCACTATAGCAATGAAAGGCAAAAGCAAGGAAAGAAAGTAGTTGCTCTTATGAGATTTATTTGGAGAAATTAGGGACTTCACTTATCAACATGTCCTTTGTCATGTAAAAATATTTTTTATAGTGATAATAAAATAGTGAAATTATTCATGCGGACATTGCTTCACTTTCTCAATATACAAGAAGTATGCAACAGTTTAAACTTTAAGCTTTAACACAGATACCAAGAAGAAGACAGACTGAAGAACGAAGAGCAGAGCACATGACTACAATATACACAAAGATCTTCCCTGTAGTCTGACAAATGCTTGCCGCTTAACCACAGTAATCTGCTTGTCCCGAGATCAGCAGATGATTCCGATCTGAAATCAAATGAGAAACATAGGAGCTGTTTCCCATCATTGCACCTACCATCATGTGAACACACAGCAGTGCAGAAGACACATTGTGCCATCTGCCACTGCACTCTTCTCCGTGTTCCCCGTCAGTAACCACAAAGGATGTTGAGCCAAAAGACCAGCTAAAAGGGCAATGTACCTGTCTGGACTGCTTAGCAGGGCAACAAATGGCTCACAAAACCCTCTTAGCTTAAAAATGAATGAAAAAAATAAAATAGCACCTGTGCTACTCTTTGCAAATGCTTCTTCAACAACGACACTTATGGAAAAAAGTTAAGAGCAATCCTGGAGATGCATAAATCACACAGGAAAGGTACCACAGCAACTGGGCTTTGAAAAGTGTTAAGCTGGCTAACATCAGGAAGGAAAAACAACAACAAAAAAATCCCTCAGTTTGGTCCTGGTCCTCGTCTTGCCAGGTGGTACACTCTGTGAGCTAAGGTGAATTAAGAATACAATGTTTAAAGGTTCACAGTTCTGTCTTTCCTTTTTTCTGATACACTGACTTTTCTTCTGTATCTCAGACTCACCAGGTGAAGGACATAAAATTCTTACCCTAAGGTTAAAATTGAAACTGAAAATTAATGCTCTTCCATTAAATAATACATAGCAAACTAAGCAGAAATAAAACAAAACAAGGAATCAGTCAAAAAGTGTAACTGTAGAACATGATAATTTTCCTGCAGGTCTCTACAATAATGACATGTTCACCTATTTGAAAGTAAAAGACTCAACTGTATAGCTAAAGATATTCAATTTAACAGCCTCCTGCACTTTAAATATCGCATACCAGGCTTGTGAACAAAATTTTCTTATTCTTCTTTAAGAAATGCTTAACAATATGCAGATTGCAGACCTAAAAATAATTTGTTTTGTAATGTTGCAGTTTGCCAACTGAAGAGCACTGACGAACAAAGTTAGAGTCAAACCTATTACAACAGTTAATTGTTATCCTATTCATATTGTGTTAGAATTTAGTTTTCTCAGTGCTGAGGAAAAAAAAAAGCACAGCACAAAACAAACAAACCAACTATCCAACCCCAAAACCAGTCAACACACCACAACTGATCACTGCCTAAATTTAATTCAAACGTGAGCTTCTCTCACATATTACTCACGTGTTTAAAGCAACACAAATGATTAAACAAGCAAGATGTCAGAAAGCTTTCTTCCCTTCTCTCTCCTCGTTACTTATCTGTTAAAAGAATTGCCTTACAAAACCTCCAACTTTTCTTTCAAAGAGATGACTTTTACTCTGCCTAAAGTTATCGCATTTGGACCCTGGACATCAACTTGATTGCAATGAAAACTATCATCATTTCAAGATTCATGACCTCTTGTAAGATTCTATGTATCTGTAATTCCTGAGAAACAATGTGATATTAATTCTCATGACTGGACGAGAAAAGCATAGACGGGGACATTTTATTTGCTTGAATAGACATTTCACTACAGCACACGAATAAAAACTGAAATCTGCGGGAAAAAATTACACACACATGAGCACACACACACACTGCAAAATCAGAATCTGAGGAGACCACTGCAGTTCCTACATACATACATACATAACAGAGAAGGACGTATGTTCCTTTTGATTGAAGACAAAGGAAAATCTGTATGTCCCCCTTATAATTAGACAGCAGTAAATAAATACTAAATAATGATACAACTTCAAGATTTCTTATTCCCGTTGAAATGGAGGAATCTCAAAAACAGTGCTTGATAAATACAAGGTAGGCTAGCTTTTTTGCCACTATAACAAGAAATAAGCCATAAAACAACTGACTGATCAGAGTTTAAGTACAGTAAGAAACTGTAATTTCAAACTACTATAAATCTGCAACACAATAAGAAATTAAATCTAATGCACACACATGAATATAACACATCAAAGAAATAAAACAAGCAAGAGGAATTAGAAGTTCAATTCAAGTGCCTAACTGTAGGCACCTACTGGTATCTTAGGCACCCTAGTATGTCCAAGGCATCCACACACTGCTGACACTAAGAAAAGCGATCTGGGCAGAGACTCACACCTTACTGCATGAGCAGCTGGATGCCCTGCAGCATCCAAAGTGGTAATAAACATATAGATTACAGCAAGTGGATCCAGCCCCAGCTGCCAGCTTCTATCAGGAACACAAGCTGAGAACACAGGAGGACACATGTGGCAGTGGCATGTTCGAATAGGGGGAAGGAAAAGCAAGACTTCTTAGCCCTGGTACTTTGCAGTAAATGTATGACCTCAACTTCATTCTCTTCTGCCTTTCAAAATACTCTTCATCTTTCTAGCTCTCGTCCCTTGGTATATCTTTTACATGGACATTATCAGCACTATGTACTGTCCATCCACTCACTACATTTCACTGGGAATGAGTGGTATTCATTCCCTAGCTGCATATCATCTTCTAGTCATTTTTATAGCAACCCTTTTTCTATATAAAAAGCACAGTCAACTTCACTGGTGCTGTTTACAGTGCATAAAAGCCAGTCACAACAAACGCAAAGAAAGTGACAAGAATGACAGAGGCACTGGATTACTCAATTTGTGATCTGGCACAAAAATACGCTGACACATATTCAGAAAAACCTACAGGTCACTTGGCATCAGACCACAGCGCATAACTGGAGTGTATCATCTGTTCAAACCACTGCAGAGTCAGAGTTAGAAGTGCAGATCTACCTAGGTTAGGGGTACAGCAAGCATCAAGGCAGTATCTAAACCTCAAGTTTATCAACCACTTACACAAGAAGACAGTTTAAGACAGAAGATTATGACTTCATGAATGAACATGTACCTTAATTTTTTCACCAGGTTATACACCTTCTGAATTTATTAAGATGATTATACTGTAATTCCAAAATAATCTTTAATTTATCTCAGAGATGAGGTTAGTAGGCATGAAAGCTGATCTTAGCCACAGCTCATCTTAATCATTGGTTCTGAGTTCTTTGTTTGAATAACACATCCCATCTTTGCATCAAGCTTCCCAGATGACACACACCTACGATTTATACTTGTGCTAGGAGTCTAAACAAAATTTTAATTGTGTACATCCAATATATTCCAGTAAATCAAAAATCAGATCCTGGATACATAAACTCTGCAAGATTTTTATTTTGATGGAGGCTAGAGATACAATCAAAGCCAAGAAATTTAATCCAACCAATAGGTTTCTTGTGCCCACACCTGAGGCAGATTTCTGTCCATATGTAGAACAGAACCATCTTCAGTATTTAGTTTAGACAAATTCAAACACAATTAGCCATTTTTACCAAGATTTTGGCCCCAGACTGAGAAAATCCCATTAGATTTTGTCACCATCAATACTGAATGCAAAGATGACTATGGCTTTGTTTTCCTATCAGTCTTTCACAACATTACTTTAATCTCTTTAGGCTATGCAACAGTGTAAGAAGCCATACAAATTACTGAAATGCTAATTTTGGGTATAAGAGATAAACATAATTATAAACCAGAACATAATTATAGAAATGGAAATTTTTTCTTTGCTTTTTACAACTCATTTGGTGGCATTTAGCACAGTATAAAGTGTAAACTTGCAAACAAATCTATGCAATTGTTGAAATGGTGGGGGCAATCAACATTCCAGAGAGTATTAGATATTTCTTCTGCTCGTGGAGTTATAGTAATAGTAATGACATTTACATTTTTTCTCATTTCTGGATTTAAATGTAACACAGGCCTTTGCGTGTTTATTCTCCCACTATCAACTGAACAGTGTTAAAGTACACAGGATTTAAACACAGTAATGGCAAAAACAAAATAAGTGACAGATTTGCCATCAGAAAAACTAAGCCAAGTCATGAATATCACTTGCAGAACTCAGTCAATGGTCCTCCAAGCTTCATGCCCCCCTAGTTCAACATTGGCAAAACCATGAACTCACGGTTCCCTTCCCTCTCTCTCCATCATACAACAGACGTGGTTGATCAGCTAACTGACCAGTTGTGTCAAGCCTGTGAGACTCAGGAGTATAACAAATGCTGCAGCATGAAAGCCAGGGAACGGATGTCTCCTAGTAAGGCTCTGTGCTCTAACGACATCTGTCATCAAGCCTGCCGCTTTGCAACACCTCTCCCTGCAGGCAGTACACGTTCCTAGCTTGTTCAAGTACAGAAGAGAACCAATTCTTGAAATATATCCATATAACTGAGGATATGAGTATCAATCAGCGGTACATTCACCACATTTCAAAATGGTATGTGGACTATCACAGAGTTTAGCAAACACCACTGCCAAGAAAAAAAACCAAACATATAACTATCCACAAAACTTGCAAGATCCTGCTGATGGTTTTCATAGAATATCTCAAGTTCGAAAGGACCCATAAGGATCATCGAGTCCCACTCCCTGCTCCTCGCAGGACTACCTAAAGCTAAACCATATATCTAAGAGCAGCGTCTAGATGCTACTTGAACTCTGACAGGGTTGGTGCTGTGACCACTTCCATGGGGAGCCTGTTCCAGTGAACAGCCACCCTCCCAGTGAAGAACCTTCTCCTAATGTCCAATCTGAACTTCTCCTGATACAGCTTCAGTTCATTTCTTCATGTCCCATTGCTGGTCACCAGAGAGAGGAGATCAGCACCTCCCCCACTGCTGCTGCCCTCGAAGAAGCTGCAGACTGCAATGAGGTCGCCCCTCAGCCTCCTCTTCTGACTCCAGCTGTTCTTTGTAATTCTTGCCCTCAAGACCTTTCACCAACTTGGTCGCCCTCCTCTGGCCACACTCTTAATAGTTTGACGTCCTTCTTATACTGAGGTGCCCACAACTACACACCATACTCAAGGTGGGGCCGCACCAGTGCAGTGTAGATGGGACAATCATCTCCCTCAACTGGCTAGCTATTCTGTGCTTGGTGCACCCCAAGACATGGTTGGCCCTTTTGGCTTCCAGGGCATGCTGCTGACTCTTCTTCAATTTGCCATAACCCAAACCCCCAGATTTCTTTCTGCAGGTCTCCTCTCCAGCCTCTCATTGCCCATTTTATACACATAACCAGGACTGCCCCATTCAGGGAGGAGAATCCGGCACTTGCTCTTGTTAAATGTCATATGGTTGGTGATTTTCCAGCTCTCTAGTCTGTCCAGATCTCTCTGTAAGGCCTCTCTACCTTCAACGGAGTCCACAGCTCCTCCTTTTTAATATCAGACAAACTTACTAAGGTACATTTGATTCCTGTGTCCAGATCATTTATAAAAACATTGAAGGGCACTGGCTCTAAAATTGAGCCCTGGAGAACCCCCTGGTGATTGGCCACCAGCCTGATGTTACCCCACTTACTGCAACTCTTTAAGCCTGACACATCAGCCAGTTGTTCACCCATCATATTATGGGCTTGTCTAGCTGTATGCTGGACATTTTGTCCAGAAGCATACCAAGAGAGACAGTATCAAAAGCTTTGCTAAAGTCCAAAACCACAATATCTATTGGCTTCTCACGGTCAACTAGATGGATGACCTTGTTATGAAAGGAAATTAAGTTGGTTAAGCAGGACTTTCCCTCCCGTGAACCCGTGCTGGCTACGACCAATGACTGCATTGTCTCCCAAGTGTTTTTCAATAACTCTGAGAATAATCTTCTTTATAAATTTACCAGGCACTGATGTGAGACTGACAGGCCTGTAATTACCAGGGTCTTCTTTCTTACCCTTCTTGAAAACTGGGACAACATTTGCCAATTTCCAGTTGACTGAGACCTCTCCAGACTTCCAAGATCTTTGAAAAATAATGGAGAGAGGTTTCACGATGAAATTGGCCAGCTCTTTCAGTACCCTGGGATGAATCCCATTGGGTCCCATAGATTTATGCAGACCTTTGACACATTGAGCAAGTCTCAAATATGCTTAGGGTCAGCTGGGACCATCCTCCCAAGTCACAGTCTTCCAACACAGGGCCCCAAGGGTCCCAGAGCCCAACATCAGTGTTGAAGACAGAGGTGAAGAAGGCATTAAACGTCTTCATTTTGTCTACTTCCCTATTTGTGAGGTGACCGATCTCATCAAGCAACAAACCAATGTTATTTCTGATCCTCCTTTTGCTGTTAACATATTTAAAAAGCCCTTTTTGTTGTTCTTCACAGTGCCGGCCAGCCTGAACTCTAACTGAGCTTTGGCTGCATGAATTTTCTCCCCACTGTGGTGAACAGTATCTCTGTAGACCTCCAGTGTCACCTGTCCTTGCTTTCAATGTCTGTACACTTTCTTTTTCTGCCTAAGTTCTAGAGGATCCCTGCTCAGCCAAGCCGGCCTTCTATCCCACCTGCTTGACTTCCAGCACTTTGGAATTGCCTGCTTCTGTGCTCTTAAGGGGTGGCTCTTGAAAAGTGACCAGCATTCATGGACCCCAATACCTTCAAAAGCACATTCCCAGGGGGCCTTACAATCAGAAAAGAAAATTTGAAGATTTTTTTTTTTAAAATAAATGATCTTTAGTAAACAACCGTCCTGCAATTTATGGCCAAAGGTCAGTCTTGCAGTTCCCTGCCAGCATCCTTCCATTCACATGTTCACTCCTGTGAAAACCGTTTTAAAAATGCGCGACTATGGTTACCCATGATAGCTAAGAAAAGAAAAAATCATCAGTTTAACAGCTGACCTCAAAGTCACCTACAGCAGCTTAACAAGCATGGGGATGAGGAAGCCAAGCAACATAAATTACTTTTTGCACAATAGCCTAAATGTTACAGCACTAGTCCAGAAAATGAGACACAGCCTATCAACCTACCCTACGGGCCTGAGCCTACTTCTCTAACAACCCATGAGATTTTTTTATGCTATTATGTTATATACATGTAAACACACAAATATACATATAAGCCATTTATATGCTTGTATATATAAAGCATATAAATATATACTTGTACATAGAATCATAGAATCATTTAGGTTGAAGGAGACCTTCAAGATCATAGAGTCCATTAACTTAACACTGCCAATTCCACCACTAAAGCATATCCCTAAGCTCCGCACCTACACATCTTTTAAATATCTCCAGGGATGATGCCTCAACCACTTCCCTAGGCAGCCTGTTAATACATATATACATATACATATGTAGAGAGTGTGTGTGTGTGTATACAGCATTGTGTTTTAAAAGGAAAAAGCTGCCTTTCAAAGAATAAAACTCAGCTAAGTGGTAGCCAGTGAATACAAATCAACTTGGAGCCTGTTGACTTAAGGGCTCATTAAAGGGATGTTGGTTCAAACCCCTTAGCAAAGAAGGCCTCCCAAGGAGATGAGGAACAGGAATGTCATATTCTTTGTTGCAGTATTCCCCTCATTCCTTCCAAATGAACTCGCTTTTGAATAAAAATGAAATGTAAATTTATCACCTTACAGAGACACCCCCTTCAGTCAGTGTCACAGGAGGAAATAAGCACTGCTTTTATGCATGTTCATCCAAAGTATCTGAGCCATGCCTTAACTTCAAGGCATGTGGTGCTGATGTACCCAATCAGGCAGGCTGAACCTAAACACAGCCTGGCCCATCAAACCAGTCAGAGCAAATGCTGCTGCAGCATTCATGTCTTGTACCTTTCGACTGATCTACTCTCATAACCAGTACCATTTAAGTTCATCTTCTTGTTACTTGAAAGTTAAAGGAAGGTAAAGCCTCTACTGAAATAAACAGCAAGCATCAAATAATGGCTCCTTCAAAATCATAAGCTAGTTATAAACAGCAAGTTATATGGTAAACCATTTTACGTGATTGGTAAACCATAACTTCCAAAGATAACAAAAAAACAATGACTATATTTGCTGAAAATTAAAATTACTGCTTCAAATTTTATTAATGATTTGCAAATCATTATATTTTTGATTAGCACTTAGAAAAGATCACTACAATGATCCATTATTCATTTTAGTAGGGAGCAGGTAGAAGTCTGTTCTGGAGCTTTAATTTTGCAAACCTATTTCTTTTTTTCTGTTGTACTAGAATATTAATATAAGTACACTCCAACATACACGAATATGCTACACGGTGACTATTTCATTAAGTCCAGCAAAATACACTGCCACTGGCTAATTCACTCAAAGTGCTGTCAGTCTGTTTGCCCTTTTCTGACATGAGACATCCTACCATGAATTCAAGTAATTGCTAAGAGGCTTAAAAAGAAAGTAAGTTTGATGCCCAAAAACATAATAGCTGCATAGAACTGTTCCTAAATAAGTATCACATATTTGCCCCTCTGGACTTATATTACTGGGAGAATTTTTCAATGGCAGCTACAGAGGAAGCCAATTTATCATTTTATATGCACAGAAACATTTTACTTCTATGGGGAGGGGAAGAAGCTTCTGAACATATATGAAAGGCTTTTAGTTTACATTAATATAGCAGTCATAACGCTATCTTATATTCACATATGCACCTTATCCTTCGTTTTAATGCCACAGGGAAGTGAAAGAAACAGTTCACAAATAAACCATGCAAACACTCTTCTGATGTGGAGCTGTAAACAAATACTCCATCATCAATACAAAACAGCATACGAAAAAATAAAGAAAAGTCTATATTTCAATTCCAGGGCATGAGGGAACAGAAAAGCTATTGATTAACAGAAACTGTCTGATATGCTTTCCTAGGCATTCACACAGGCGCTTAACCATTAAAAACAGAACTATGCAAACAGCAGTTAATATGGTGCCTATACAATCCCACTTGTTGGGCCAAAACCTAACACAGACATAGCTTCTTAAAATGTGTATGACAAGGCTCAAGTCAGGTAACAGTTGCACTGTCATTAGCATATGACCTACTATGACAAGGCAATGGTATTATACAAGGATTGTTCTCATCCAGAGGAGCAACCACTAGCTCTGGGAAGAACAGCTTATAGGATGTTGATGTGGAAGTTAGCTTTTCACCAAGGGTGTATCTCTTCTCGATACATTGCTGACAATGCATGGCAGCAGTTCACTGGCCTGAGGAATGCAAAACAGGGTTTAAAAAGTTGTTCTGAAACAAGGTGTTCCAAAGCACTTGTATAAAACTACCACACACAAGATGGATGAAACCAAAATGGTCACTATGTTATCCAAGTCAGCAGAAGAATAACCAAATATATCTTAATGAAGATATACTTTCTCCAGGAAAAGCTGTAAGAAACATAACCTCCCCTACACGGACATCCCAGAGCTGTTCTGCTTAACCCACAACCTAAAACAGCAACAATGGAAAAAAACATAGTCAAGAAGGGGGAAAAAACAAGAGTCATAAACCTTTATTACTCCCTCAAAAAAACCCCAACAAAATGAGACCAAAGATAAAATTTTCTGCATCATGTCACAGTTCTCTTCTAATACCAATTTCCTTATTCTCAGAAAGCTTTTGCTTGCCCAGGAGACTACATATATACAAAGACAGGCGAGTTGCGAATTCAAGTTGTTTGACTTTCAGTATTACATGCTTCTAAATCACTTTCTGTAATACTGTCCAAAAAGTCAGTTTCCTAAACAGTAGAAACATTTCAAAAGACAGAGTGACTTCAACAGAAAAGAAAAACATTATTTTTCCAGTGTGGCACTGGACAATGTTCTAAACTTCATTGCAGCAATGTGCCAAACATACCACCACAAAGGAAGTGTAAAGAACTACAGATTAATAAAGCTGATCTCTTCCGTCCACTCAAGAGTGCCTAAAATCTTCGAAGTAAATCTGCTGATGGAGTAATTTCTCTATGGTGGTAACACTAAGAGGAGATAACCAAGCATGACCAATGCGCTTGATTTTCCAGGATTGAGGACATTTCATCACGGCTGACCACCTACAGTCAAGAGCAAAGTGTCAGAAATACTGCAAGACCTGATCATAGTATCTCTTTAATAGCTGTATAACAAGAACTCCTAAATCCTAACATGAATCTAAAATACAAAAAAGCATCAGACCTTTGAGATTCATGAGGCAAGTGTGATACAGAAAACTGAAAAAAAATGTTTTATGAGCTATAATCACTGTTTGATTGAAAATTATAGATGAAATCTCAGAAAAACAGTATAGATACCAATTTATGGGACTTTCAGCACCACATGATAAGTGTGGACTTCCACGCAGGCGAGTCACAGGCTGCTCTGAAGTCGGATGACCACAGCACTCAGCCCCCACATGGGGCTGAGGATCAGAGTAGCGGGTTATTCTCATAGGGCATTGAAAAACCTTGCATGGTGACAGCAAGAATTGTCCTACCTCCAGACTTGGCAGTAAGCCAGAGACAGGTCCTAACTGACTCACAGGTAAAATACAGCCTGCAGCCCGGAGCAGGACCACTCAAAATTACTGGCTATCGTGACCGACAGTACACAAGCTTTTTGTTTCCTAACACCATGGGTAGAAGCACAGAACTACTGGAAGACTGTATTAGAGTATAGTCAGCTTGCTTATAATCAGCATAGTGAAATAGAAACTTACACTTGGCCATAGAAGCTTTGAACTAAGTCCCACTGAACCCACTGAGATAGGTACATACATAATAGAATAGTCTGAGTTGGAAGGGACCTTTAATGATCATCTACTCCAATCCCCCTGCCACAGGCAGGGACATCTTGCACTAGGATCAGGTTGCTCAAAGCACCATTCAACCCACAACACTTACGTGTTTCTGAGCTCAAACACCATTTGTACTCCATCACCTGAATAGCAGATGCTGTGCGCTGAGGACATCTCGGATGGCAAAAGGAACTTTTCCTGTTCCCAGGAAATTAAGCCAGTCTGCTACTTAGCTGCAGTTGGACTGTATCAGTACTCGATCTTTGTATTAATATTCCCCAATAAACTGCCACTTACAGAGTTCAGTATGCAATAACAGTTGTTTAATAGGATTTACTTTATTTCCTTCATGAGTATTTGCACACTAATTCTCACTTCTGCTGTTGAAGAGCTGTATAATTTTCCTCCCAGTACATATTTGAAATTTCCCTGAAAATCTTTGGCCTACCTGCATAGATGATGTAGCCTACCTAGTAAGACAAGCACATACAATCACAGTAAAAATAGAGAATATGTAAGCCTTTATTAACCGGAAAAATTTATCAGCATATTTTGAGCTAGGCTTCTGTTGTGAAAGCTGTTGTACAACATTGTGTGACCTGCCCAAGAACTCAACCTCCCATCATACAAAGTCTCTACTTAATATGGCAGATGCAGACTGATTAGGAAGCCTGAAAAACAAATGCAAATAGAAGGCATCAACTACAGTTCCTTTAAGACATGGAGGAGAGATTTAAAAATTAAACATTTGATATAAAATGCCTGTGAAAGGGTTCCAAACCACCTCAGTTTGAAACCATCCCAAGGACCTCCATCTGAACAAAAAAGCATCCATCTCTTCACTGCACACAAAAATTATTTATATTTAGTAGAAGTGCTATAGAGAACACTTAAAAATTAGGCACACATCAGGTACCTAAAGGCGGATGTACTGCACCCAGTCCCAACTTTGAAGTAAAATATTTTAGCTTTTAAAGCTTTTCTAAGCGTGGCATCTCCTGGCAGAGAGGAGGTGACTGAGAACAGATCCACCTCTTAAGTCCTGCGCTTGGATCAAACTGACCTAGTGTTATTTTAGCACATTATGACAATTCTAAACTCGCATAAGGTGTTCAAACATAAAAATCCATTTAACCTAAACTCTACTATCTCTTGCTTAAAACAAGGGGGAAATAACAAAACAGTACCAGGGATGTTTTATAAAAAGACATAAAACTTATTCACACTACAATCCTGGAAGAATACAGTGATTACAAAAAGGTTCAGACAGAGAAACTCACTAACACATCAGTGAACCCAATTCACATGAGGACTACGAGAGAAATAGAAAGCTGGAAGAAGAATCTCCGACAGTAACTATTAAGGTTATATTTTCAGCTATCTCAAGGGGGAGAAGCTGAATCTTATTTTGCTAGAGTGTGGTTCTAGGCATAATGGAAATGTTTTGTTATGACTCTTTTTCTGAGTGTGACAGCTTAGAGTTACAAGACACACTGCTGTGTATCCTACTAAATGAAATAAAAAATATGTGTTCAGAGACTCAAAGAGTGCAAGAAACTTTGGTCTGTCATTTCATTCTTCCATATGATTAATGTGCCAAAACCAAAAACAGATATTGTGAACTGAACTAGGAGTCATTCCACTTTCACTCAGTCTTTCTTCCCTTCTACCTCAGTTCTGCAAGCCGAGGTCAAAGTTTACTTCTTGAGACACAAGCAGCTTCTCTCCTGTGGCTGGAATTTAATAAGCCTGATGCAGAAGTTACTTCACTGGGGTGTGCTTAGTTCTACTGTAGCAGCGCTTGCAAAAGACAGGCTTGCAAAGTATATGCTCTATAAGCAGACAGGAGGAGATTTTTTACTTTTTTTTATTTCCAAAAATAGCCCAAACTTCCTTCTCTCCATCCAAAAACTAAAGAATAAAAAAAAAAACAAACTCCTGTAGCCTTACTCTCACTACTCAGAATTAGGTACAAAATTACTGAATTCAATTAAGTCACAGTGGTATAAGCAAGACACAATCAAGCTACAGCTTCTGAATACAAATCCGTTAGATAAGGTACACATTCCAATTCCACAGTAACTAACCTGAAACCAGATTTACAAAAAAATTTCTTTGCTCCATAGCAACTATTTGCTATCATTCTCCATGTAAATGTGAACATTGTTTTTGAAGACGCATTACAGGCAGTTTCACAGTTAGAAAGGGGTGAAAAGTTTAAGGAAAGTAGGAAAAAAAATAGTGTCTCTGACTAACACCTAACAAGGTGTGGCAAAAATAATAGCTAGAAACGATTAATATAAACATCACTTACACAACTATATATAGCAACTATGAAAACAATCATGAATAGCTATATTCAGCAGTATCCAAACAGATCTGACACATAAAAGTTTAGAATGAAGAAGTTACTAACACTTGAATATGAAATACTTCTGAAAAATTTCATTTGTAACAGACATCATTCAACAACAGCTTCCCTGACCCCATTCCAGTAATTTCCTTTTGCTTGATCGAAAATCAAGCTTACAATCATCAAAATAAAAAGTGTCTGCTTCATTTGCCAAGTACACTGAACTGAGTCACTAGATGAAGTCCTAAGGCTATATATTCCTTTTGACCCATTATGTTTTGAAACAGTTAGAAGGACCAACATGTCCCAAGAACATAGTTAAAGCTGCATATCCAGTTAAACAGGGTAACTTATGTGTTTCCTCAATGTAAGGAATAGGAATTAGAAAATAATAATAATACAACAATAATAATAACACAGCTGGTCATCAAAGGCCTTTATCATCTGAAAACAGGCAAACACTTCATAGGCCACGTCTTTCTAATAGCCTCCAGGTAGCAGTTTTCAAAGACATTGAAAACTTTGCACAAAAATGGAAAACTGGTATTTCATCAACAAGATGAAAATCCTTTTGTTTTTTTTTCTGTTGTTTGAAGAGCAAATCTGATTATTAATATAAGGATCCAATTGTATGAAATGTTGTAACGGAAGAACACAAGAGCTAAACACTGTTGAACATGGCTGCCGTCTAGCCTCTAAAGTGTAAACGGCAGCTTTAGTCATTGAGCCTTTCATAAGTGGAGAAGTTGGACGTTTTTTCTTGTGTTAGGTTGACATGGTTCATAGTGGTATTGCTACAGGGCCGTTGGCTGTCATCACTTCTGTTATGAACTTGTATTTTGTAGAGCTTTAAAAGTTTGCCCATAAAAAATATATTAAATTACACAAAAATTAGAGCCGTTTTCTTCAGGAAATAGATTTCTTCTGACTCTACTCACTACCTTTTTATTATTATTAGTTATAGAAATTCTAGGATGTCTCTTCATAATTTAGCTCCATCCATTATTAACTCCATGCCATTAAAATGCATCATCATCACTCTGTGAAAAAAAATAATTTCCTTGATAGTCTGTAATTTTCACAAAGGCTCCAATGCAGACTATTCAAGTGGATAATATATTTTTTAAACTTAGACTACCATTAAGTACAGTTACACAATATCTGTAATCATTGATCTTTATAAACTATTTTTGTCGAATATTTGATTTAATCTTCTGGGTCTATATTATCAATAAAAACTTTCACAGCTTGGAGAAATGGAGTAGGCACTGTTACTTCAACAGAACTGTAGGATTTTGTAACATCTGTGTCAACTCCTTTATTTCTCTTCAAGGAAAGAGTAGTATCTGTAAGGTACACCTTACTACACCTCAGATATGGTAAAATACCTATGTGTTGGGCACCTTGTAACCACTCATGAGTACAAATACTATCTTTCTGAATGATGCATTTCCATGCTGCTCTCATCTCTAAAAAAACGATGGCATGAAAGAACAGGTTTTGGGGAAAAGTTATTGATAAGCACTATCAAATCAGCTGCCAAGTCATGCAGACTCAGATAAGATGAGAATTTCAACACTTCAGTGAGAACAATTCCTAAGAAAATCAGATCTCATCTCAGCTGGGGCTAAACTTACAGAGTATTATTTTTTCAAAAGCAAGCCTTAAGCCTGTTTTTAATTCACAGCACAAGAAGACTAAAGAAACATGAGGAGAGAAGAAAGGTAAATGTAGGATACAACACAGAAAGAATGAACGGGTACTAGAAGTATTTTTCTTCTTGTAACTCTTTTGAGGTATACTTTGGAATAATGTCAGAACATTCATGAAACATAACTTCTTGTATATACAATTAAAATATAAAGCAGAGAACGGAAGCTCACAATTTCATTATGCAAGATACTATGAAGAGAAAGGTAAACTAAATATCTACTGAAGAGTATACAAAGGAAAAAAGTATTCTGCCTTCCTCTTCCTTATACACAAACATAGAAACATTTGGGTCAAACAGGAATATTTTTTTTAGTCCCCTGAATGCTGAAATTGTAACAGAAGGGAGAGAAAGAAAACATGAATCTCTTCCATGCTGAACTATAGTATTGGAAAAAGAAGTGGATGAAGAGGGGAATAACTTCCATAGTTTTGCTATAAATCTTAGAACATGGCTTTTCTTTTTCTGCTCTTAGTAGAAACTTCTAAGAACATACAGACATCTCTCAATTAACCAGGGCAATGAGGAGAGAAAAACTATGCTCAGACAAAACTTAACCATCTTGTATTATTGCCTGGGGGTGAAGCGGGGGCGGGGGGGGAGAATAGATTTACGTAGAGAGCAGCTTTAACCAGTATAATGCAGACAGGTACCAGCTACAGATCCTGAAATGCCAGCTCTTAAAGGCAAGAGCTTTGATTAGGGAAAAAATAGGCCTAGTTAATTCATAAACCATATAATCCAGTTTTATTGTTAACTCTCCATTATGCAAAGAGACTTCTTGAAGCAAAATTTGACATACTTTTATGGCATTTTTCTTTGACAACTCATTATCTTAGTCGTTATTTTAAATGGAAGAAATCCTCTCTTTTGCATACATGTACACACACGAAAAGACATCCCCTGTATCTCTAAAGCTTTATCCAGGAATTGTAGGGTTTTGTAGAGCACTGGAAGTTTCCAAAGTGAAAAAATATTATTTGAAATATTCTGAAGTCGGTAAAACAGATACCTAGGAAAAAAAAATAGCATATACGGAAAGCCTAATACTATGATGAACACTTCACAGACTTTCTTCTATTTACAAAATACAATTGAGATGAAAGCAATTCTAACATAATATATCCAAGGAATGATATACAAGGAATTATAACTGTAGAATTTAGAGCACAGTCTTAGAAAAACCTTAACAACAAAAATAAGCATAAAAGAAGAAAACTCCTAATACATGAAACTTCCCAAAATGCCATCAAAATTCAGAAATTTTCTCAGAGACTAAGATGTCACACGAAGACTTCTATACAAAGTATATTCACAATACACATATATATATGCTTAAATATTGGGGTAAACTCTTACATGTTGTTAACACTGCCATTGGTAAGTACAGTTACTTCTGTGGGTCCAACGTATACATCTTGTGAACTCATAGGCTATTTCTAAACCCTGGAAACTAGAAGCACTGAGGCTATATGTTATTTCAAATCTTGGTCCAACACAGGTGTAGACTGCCTCCTCTCTCCACCATCCCACTTTCCATATGAAAACAATGGTCTGGACAGCAGTAATGGTGCTACAGCAGACTCCAGAAAGCTCTCCTCTCAGTGCAGTTCAGGGACCAGCCTGGACAGGGAAGGTTGTGTGTGACTGATCACACCCACCCCGAAATTTTGCAGTGATACAGTGTGAGGCTTTTAGGTGATGCAGCTGTTTCTAAAAGTATGAAGACTCAGGTAACAGACAGCTAAAAAACACGCAAAAAGTTTTTTAAAACTCTGAATACAATTAGCAGGTGAAACCAAACCCTTTTTTTAGTCTGCAAGTGAGAACTCTAGAGATATTGTAATGAAAAAAAAAATGGTAGAACTAGCCTTAGTATAACTGGTGATATAAAGATGCAAAACTTTTTTTTTTTAACTTAACTCTTAGAACCTAGAACATCAATTTTATCTTGTTATTCTACAGTGTTTCCAAGTGCACATGCTAATTACCTGCTCTCTGTAACAAGTTCCAAAAGAGAGAAGGGGAATAGTTCACTTCCTTTTTGAAAAAAGCAAAGCCATGATAAACAGTAAACTATGTAATGTCAATGACGAGTCAGACATTTTAAGAAACTAATTTTTACAAAACTGTACAATTTGCAATCAACTGCCACATAACAATTCTAGAATATACAAAGCCACACTAATTCTTGCTCTTTACTTTTAGATGACTTCATTCATGGAAAATGAAGACATTCAAATTAAAAATGGGAGAAGGATAAATACCATAAAAACATGATCTAAGACAATAATAACAAAGCAAGTTATTAGGCAGTGGAGTAGCAATTAGATATACTACAATATCTTAGTGGCCCAAATATTTCCATTTTCCTGAGGTGTGATCCCCATGAAACACTGCTTTTAATTTTTAAAGACTAGAAATTTGTTGCACTGTGATATGCTCTTTGTGGCTTTATCTCCCTTGAGCCAGAAAGTAAAGAACGTTTTGTTAGTCTAATGATAATGTAATGTTATAGAAAGGATTCAGCCCCAGTATAAAAAGGTCCACCATTTCATATGGCGTAATTTTTTGCAGTAATGATCTGGTAGCAGAATGATGACATCCAAGATTATATCACTTTACAGACATATATGGGTCTACTCTTTTGCCCTGAAGAGAGAGGTCAAAGGATGTTTCCTTATGTAAATTATAAAACAACAACATCTTTACCATAGAACAATTCATTCAAATTAAATTATGTCTCAGTGTACTCATGCTCCATCTTAAATCCATTAATTTCTCCCACTTCAGCCCTCCTGATACACCATAATCACAATTTTTTCATTAAACACACATTATCTTTCATTCCATTCTTCTTCCAGTATTAGTGCAAATTTTTTCCTCTTCCTTAGGAATATTCCCAAATGAACAGTACCAGCGTCAAACTCATAAAACATTCCAATCTAACAAAGATACTTCCTCTCATGACTGGTCAGCAATCACATAAGGGTCTGTTAGTTCAAATACGTACTCTGCAGCAGTTTACATTACACCCAAATAAACTGATTAAAGCGGAACACAATTTCAAAGATATAATGTTCAAAAAGATGCCCTGAGTGGGCAATTTGTAGTACATGGCAACACTGTGAAAGAGAACCTGAGTAAACTAATATCTATGCACAGCAGACAATGCCCAGGAGTGAACAAGAGGGCTGAGCTGTTTGGCAGCAAACCCAACCAGCTCAGCACCCGCAAGCACAGGAGTGCTGCAAAGAACTAGCATGCATCTATCCTTCGGAGAGCGAAGGTTACACAGGGACCGCTGGAACTATTACATCAGGTCAGAGAACATGAGAGAGCTGGCAGAAGGAGACATTGTGTAACACTGTACATATTATACAATGACAAAGGTCATGAGTAAATTTCTATGGATGTTAGACAGAATAGACTGGGCTGACAAACAACAAACTGAGCTTTCCTCTCAGCTGTCTCGCGTTATCCTGAGACAAACTGAACATGAAACTTGCCCAAAAGAACCACATACAGGCACAGCAGAGGTGAAAACTAACAGCAGAAGGAAAAAGTGATATATGGAGTGCTGATGCGTAACTGGTGCCCACAGAAAAGCTTTCAAGTACTAGAAATAAACCTGTTTCATCAGAGACACAGTCTACTAGAAACAGGACTTCTGTGACGACTTTTACAAAAATACTCCCTATACCTCAAAAGGGAAGGAGGAAGAAAAGCAAAAATACCCTTTAAAAAGAAACCAGCTATTATACACATCCACAGCAAAACCATGCTTGGGAAAGAACAGAGTCCATTTAGATGCAAGTTCTTCCGAATTACAGAATGAGATTTATGGCAACACTACTATGGGAAGTGGTATTTATTATAAGATTATATTTATTATAAGATTATATTTATTATTTATTTTATTACTATTATTATGAGAGAGGAACAGGATAAATCAAGATCAGGAGTCTCTGTCAGAACTATTGTAAGATACAAAAATGATCTTGGTTAAATACTTCTCACTAGTCTCGTGAAAGAAATGAGGACCAATACAGAAAGGTACAGAAACACATAACAGAAGCAGGAACAATCACTAGCAGTCTCTACACTGCGCAAAAGAAAATCAGTTGTCCATAATGAAAGCAACAGATATCAAGTTTGAAGGGAGAAGATATTTAGCTTAATTGTTTTCGTGTTGTTAGTTAACATAGCTCCTGCTCTTTAAAAAAGTAATGCTCATCTTGTGAAAGTTATTACCACCATTAAAGTCTGTTTCAAATAAAAAAAATAGTAAAAAATTAGTTACAAATAATAGAAACAACCAACAGCCCTCCCCCTGAACATTAGAAGTATAAATGACAGTATTCAAGAATAAGATTGTCTCTCAGAGAAAACGTATCAGCAGAACTCACAGAGCAGAATTTTGCCAGTACTATATCCTACCCAGACAGATTAAGGTGTCCTTTAAAATTCCACTCTCAAGAGTTCAATTAGCCAACTCAAAAGAAGGCTACATGAACGAATTACAACAACTCGGAGCAAGACCTGCAGAGGTGGGCCCAAAATGGCATACAGTGTAACTACTGCCAGTATGCAGACTAGTAAATCCAGGGTTATTAATGTTGTTTTTCTTCTTAAGTAAAAAGAAAATTGGAATGCGGCAGCTGGAAATAGTGTTATTATAAGGGAAAACTCTGTGCTTCTTTGTGTGAAATTCTGTTCCATTTATGACACCTTATTATTTACATTCAAAGCAAAGTAATTGGAACTGCAGACACAAAACAGTGTATGTAGCCAACAAACATAAAACCTTATCATCCACAAACAGATTCAAAAATCTGCATCTAGGCACGGAAAGAGACTAATTTTTATAAATGGTAAAACTGCTGTCTGCATCTTTAAAAATCACTAAACAGAATGTTTAGACTCCTAGCACCTTCAAAGTATACCTCTTCAATTGCTAAAGGCCCTCTCTATACAATTGTATGTGTGGAACAGTCAGAAAACAAAAGCTACATTATTAACAGTGGAAATTTCAAATCTCTTGGGATTCATTTATTTACTATGTTGGTTTTTATTTTCTTTTAAAACCAACTGCTTTGGGTCTGGTGCAACTAATAAATAAATAAATAAGTACCAAAAATGCATTTGTGTGTAATATATGTGCAGTATTAAAACCAAATCATGGCACTTTCAGCTTGGGAGCGTTCCTCTGTTAATTCCCCAGGGAGAAAAAAGGATCATTGCTAATGCTGCCCTTGACATTTCGAAATGTGGCAACCATCACAGAAATGAAAAAAAAACTGTTCTGCGGATGCTGAACTAAGCTCTGATTCTGGATTATTCTAACCACAAACAACGGGCAACCAGGTGGACAAATTGCAAATCAGTCATGGGAACATTAGAAAGTTAAGACTCTAGTTAGTATGTTTGTTACGTCCTTGCCAAAACTTTCCTTGCTGTTAAATTAAAATGTTAGCTTTCAAGCATATGACAAATCTTATTTATTCTATTTACGGTTAGTTAATTCTTAATGAGGAGCTCTTTTACTTATCTCAAAAATCTGCTCATGAGGCATCTATGAAGTATTTTAACCTAACAATATCCTTAATCTCTTTGTTTTTGCAACAAGACACAAGTACAAAACACAGTGCAAGACAGTATTTTTGTCTCGTTCTTTGTTCCGCAAAATCACATGGAAATGGAGAATGACAAGAAAGTAAGTTTCCACTACCCAGAAGCAGAAAATAGGCTTACAAGATTGTCAGTTTATAGCCTAAGAAGATTAATTCCTGCACTTAAGCCATAATAGAGGACAATCTAGAGAGGACTGATGTTTAGTTGAATTGGTGCTATTTGCTCTGATGCAGAAGAAATAGGAAGCTGTTTTAACCTCCCAGTCACACTGTAAAATAAAAGACAGCACACACATAAGCAAACTCCAGCATGGAGCTCTTACCAGTTTTCTTGTAACAGCAATCTCCTAGGCAACTTGTGCAATGAAATGAAAGTTAGAGTACGTTTTTGACTACTGACCTTACGACTATGGGTAGGTAGCACTGGGGAGAAAGAAAACATGCCAAAAGTCTTATGAATTTGACAACACTGCAATGAATTTAATTGCAAGTTAATTTCTTCTATGCTACTGATCAGAGATTACCCGTATGACTAGCCGTGCAGGAGTTGCTTAGAAGTGGCACACAAGAACCAGCAGTCTTCTCCACATAAAGGAGACGGCAGCTACAAAAGCAGCAACATCTGATCCCAGTTGCCAGAAACAATAACAATTTACATGAAACCATCACTTCTCCTAACAAAAAATTAAGTAAAAATAAATACATGCTTAAACTTTCTATACTAAAGTATCATGTTCTTTGCATACTAAATTACCTTTAGTTCAGCTTTAAGCGCAATGCTAAGAAACATCTTACTTTTGCAGCAGTTTTCCTAAGTTCATTTGTCAGTTAGGAAAGGTTAGTATTACACATGCAGCTTGTACAGAATATAATTTCTAATTTAAAATATTTTCAGCCCTCTACAAATCTAGGCACAGATCAGCAAAGGCAACATTCAATCCTACCTGTGTTCTGGTGATGGGGTAGCTATCAGCTACAATTATGTAACAAAACCACTTGTCATTGCTCAAAATACAACCTATGCAGTAAGTTGAGAAGACATATCCTAGGGGGCAATTACTCTAGTTGTATATTTTGTAGAAACTCTGTAGATTTTTCCTCAGCATTGCTTTTGTATGTTTTTACAACACGCTGAAATGCCATGATCAAATATTACACAGTACAACTATAACAAAAGTATTTCTTTAGGTACCAGAGATCTCCAGCTTCTGTTCTGTTTTCTTATTTTTTTTTATTTCAGCCATCTAACCCTGCACTGTGTGTGTCAGGTCAGCGCACACACAAGTAAGTTTAATAGTTTTAACTATACTACACACTAGCTGTTAGAACAGTAGTCTTCTGTAGAAGAAGACTGTATTTTAAGCAAAGGCAATCTACTGTACAAGTTCTGAGCATTTATTGCTAGCATTTGCTATAGGAAAACAAGTAGAAATTTAACACTACTAAAGTGTTGGTTTTAAAAATTAATAAATACCTTTCAAAAGTACAGCAGCACATCAAAAATTAAATTTTTGTTATTCCTTCTCCTCAGGTTTATACTATACAGTGAAGCATCACCACTTACAAACTAAATCTTGCTGCATATGTATAATAAAGCAGGATGTAACTGTAGTACACTAGCACAAAGGCTGCTTTTTCTATTATTGCTGGTGTTTTCTAAAAAAAAAAAAAAAGGTCCTTCAATTAATTTTACCTATGAAATAAAGAGCTGTCTAGAGGTGGTGTTCACATATTTTACTTACTGAGAGCCCTGTTTTCCAGTGTGCTGATTTCCCAGCAACTGGAACGACAGACAAAAAAACCTAAGATTTCATCCAAGAGCTCAAATGGAAAAAGAAGGTAATCCAAATGGAGAAAACTCCAGAAGGGTGAATCTCACTGATTATAAGTGCTGAAAAAAGGGTGTTACATAACACTTCAAATAATGATACAGAAGGACTCCACATGAAAGGGATTAAGTACTTCCACTGGTAGTTCAGCAGTGAGAACTTCCCTATTGAAGGTAAGTGGAGACATCAAGGTGGGACTCAAGGACAACTTAATCAGTCTCAATCATGTTAAAGAGATGGGGGAGATAAAGTCAGGGAAGATCAGACTCAGCAACACTTTCACCTCAGCCATTAAGTACAGGGATGCAGGTGCTATAGCATAACACTTGGACTGTTTCCTAAGTCAAGAACCTTGTAAATGCCTGAGATCACATTCAAGAATTTTTCACTCACAGTTATGAAGTATTCATGAATATTTTGCAAACATTCCTACCAGAAAACACTCTGTCTTCTTCAATCAGACACAAGTATGTGTGCATTAAAGCACATTACGTCAGATCAATTTAATGTTCAATTTTTCATCATTTATAGATCAATTAATATTTGTTCCACAAAATTGGCAAGGTTTAGATGAAAACTTCCAAAACCAGTCACATATATTCGCATACACCACCCTGTCGTGAATATTATTGCAATACCTAAAGCGTCAGGTTCTGAAAAATGCAACCAGCTATGGAGGTACTTAAAGTTACAAAAGTGTAGTTATAGATACCCAATACTGAAAATTTTGTTTGTGCTCTTTCAAAAGAAGTAATTTTATGCAGATTTCCATAGCTTCTAGAAACATATACGTAATTCATTTTATCATCTTTGATAAGCACTGTGTGACACATTACAAATTTCATAAGACAATTAAAGATAATATCTTATTTCTCATGTGGGTTTACATCAATGTAACTATTTGTCCCATTCAGAAGATTTACAGCAGACAGGTTGGGCAGAAAGCACATAGCCTGTGTGCCCCTTATTTCACCCCTTACCCAAAATTATTCCAAATTTCTTAGAGTAATAGTATGCTTTGGGTTGGCACGGACCTTTAGAGGTCATCCAGCCCAGCCCTCCGGGAGTGAGCAAGGACATCTTCAACTGGACCAGGTTGCTCAGAGCCCTGTCCAACCTGGCCTTGAATGTTTCCAGGGACGGGGCCTCCACTACCTCTCTGGACAACCTGGTCCAGTGTTTCACCACCCTCATGGTGAAAAACTTCTTCCTTCTATCCAGTCTAAATCTACCCTCTTTTAGCTTAAAACCATTACCCCCTGTGCTATCACAACAGGCGCCGCTAAAAAGTTTGTCCCCTTCTTTTTTATAAGCCTCCTTTCAGTACTAAAAGGCTGCAACACAAGTTCTTGAAACAGTTAGGAATCTTGGGGAAGTCCAACCAGTCTCCTGCCTGCCTTTTTGCCTCCTGACGGTCAAAACCCGTCCTGAAACCATCAGGTTCACCAAAAATTATGTTTAAGACATGACAGAACTCATATTACTTAGAGGCTGAAACACACCACGAGTCCTCTGAACGGAGGACCCTACCATTCTGTGATTATGAAAATCATGAAGGTGGTATCCCTTTTATGCCTCTGTACTGGAAGACACTTAAGAGCATTATCAGTTTAATTTGACACATAATTATGGCTTTCATCACAGCTGAAAGACTACGAAATACAACACATTCTTTCTATGCAACTTTTTTAAACAGAAGAAACCACATCCACATTGTAGCATAACGGTAACTACGGGAATGGAAACAAAATACAACTAAATATTTATTAGTGCAAAGGATGCCTCATACATAGGGATAAAAATAAATTATGCCAGCATCCATAAACTCTTCACGAAAGTATATTTTACATATAAGCACACAAAATGCCGTAATTTACGTCTGCTATTTTATTTGAATCCAGAAAGTGACAAAGTATTTCTCTGGAGCTGTAATTTATAACACATGAATTTAATAACAGCAAGAGGACGTTTATACTTCAGGTGTCTCGATCTTGGCAAAAACAGGTCCAAGAATTATGGATCCTTTATAACTACTTTCCCCGTATGAAGTACAGTTCATAATCTAGAGCCTTTTTAATGCTTCTTCACTGTACGAACCCCAGAAGTTTGGAGAGCTAAACATGCCTCAAAACCTCAGTTTGTATTGTTTTTGCCAATTTGGAATGTTACAGATAGGCATTTCTAGATATGGACAGGATAGCATCTGAGAAAAAATGTCTTTAGTTCCTAGAACATTGTCCAAAGCTAAAGCACCTATCCTGTAAATACCTGTGCTTAATAAATTCACTTAAAACTGATACAGAAATATTATGTATCCGTATCAATGCCTAAATAGTCATACTGCTTACCTAGACTGTCCTGCTCAGGTGAATATTCTGCGTGAAACAGATTTTCAAATCATACTAAAAAGCGGTCGTCACTAAAAAAGCTTTCCTGAAGCTTCTGAATAAGAATGAAATTAAAATAATTAGTTACCGATTAAAAACCCCAAACATAACCCCAGGCTATCTGAGACTCCAGTGGTGAAACTGAAAATGAAACTGAAATAACTCAATCACCGCTTTGCATGGTGTATGGAGACTGGAGATGAAACAAACAGAAACCAAAGGCTCTAAAACGCTTGAAACTATTCGTGATAGTGTGAGTAAAGGCATTTTTTATTTTAAACAACGTTAACTGAATTGTCTCCACCTCTTACAGGCATGAAGGAGGGAGGAGTGCACTTTCTTGGAAACAGAGTGACTGACTGGACTTCACAGCAGTCCTCCCAGAAACTGCAACAACTTGGGTTCCGCAGAGGGCAGGCACGCGCCTCAAGCCCCCACTTCTTAAGAATTCACCACATCCAAAGCTGCTTCCCGTGCGACAATCCACACGGACTATTAAAAAAAAACAAGTCACATACAAAAATACTGCATTACCGTACAGGAGACCTGCAGCAGAAGGCCCTGACGCAGCAAACAGTTAAGAGCAAGCTGGAACGCGGCCGTGGTCACTGCTCCGACGCCAAGATCCAGCCTAGCTGCAGCGCGAGGGACCAGCCGACCTCAGGGCCGCCCCGCGGAGCTGCCCGCCGACCGACGCAAACACCGGGAAGCCCCGGAGCGGTGCCGCGGCCCCCGGGCTGCCCCAGCTCCGCACACTGGGAACCCGTTCTACAAACCCGCTTTCCACGGACTTTAACCCAAATCAGGCTCTTCCCGGATTTAGCCCCAGTCAGCCCCTCGCCCCGCTCCCCGCAGCCACCCCAGCCCCGTCCCGCCCGCCGCCGTTAAGGGAAAGCGCCCATTGCAGCCTCAGCCCCGGATCTTATAGTTCAGGCGAGATTCGCCCACAAAGGCAGCGGGTGGCGGGGAGAGGGGAAGGAAACAAGTCGCCTCCTGTTGTTTTAATCCCTTCCGCCGGGTTTAAGCAACGCCGCCGGGGGCAGCCTGGCTGTCCGCCCGGCCGGCGTGAGGAGACCGTGACGGAGCGGCCGTAGGGGGCAGGCCGCCCGGCGCGGCCCGGCCCGCTGCGCTCCCCCGATCCCGGGAGGCTCCTCGGTGGCGGGGGCTGCCCGCCGCCACCTACGGCCCCTCGCCGCCCGGACGACCGGGCCGGGCCTAGCGTACAGCGGGAGCGGCCAGCGGGGGCCGGGGCCGGGGCCAGGGCCAGGCCGTGGCGGGGG
>Ga0065711_1004254_pt1 | contig 30408 bp, 16 predicted proteins | sample Hoacrofraction12_FD_59098 | JGI IMG/M metagenome (GOLD analysis project Ga0065711, IMG submission 59098) | Hoatzin crop microbial communities from Cojedes, Venezuela - Epithelial fraction 12 v2 (version 2) | ecosystem: Host-associated > Birds > Digestive system > Esophagus > Crop | place...
GGGGTTGGACTAGATGACCCACAGAGGTCCCTTCCAACCCCGAACATTCTGTGATTCTGTGATTCTGTGACTCAAGCACCAGGCATCATTTCTCACCACACTGAACTTCTTTCCCCCTCCTTTCATGCATGATTTCCCTTCAATTCCTTGACTGGCACAGGAGAGTTGCGATGGCTGCACAGAAATTATTATTACATAATTCATGTTGGTTCATGCAACATCATTCATGGCATACAGCTGTCATTTATTAGGTAGGTTCTCAGCTGTTTGGAACATTTTATTCATCTTTGGGAAGCCATCCTACTTCTGCTGAGGCCAGAAAATTGTTCCAAGATTGGAGTTACTACAGTTCCTGTGTAACCCCTGCCAGAATGCTGCCAATACACCCCTGCTTCCCAGAGACTTTACAGATTTATTTTAAATAACAGAGGAACTGTACAAATTATGTGCTATTCCAACATCATTTGTCCAGGTCTTTTTTCCACGTGACACAGGCTTGGAGGACTGAGAACAATTTAACTAACATGACCTACATAATTAACTAGTACTTTCTGGCCATTTTTGCTTTCCCTCGCAACTATGTTTCTCTGAAAAACTCACTAAGTTACTTTTTGTTTCCAGGAATATCTGGAGAATCTGATACTCCATGAAGCAGCCAAGTCCGACATCTCCAGATTTTAGGATTTGTGGCAAAAATAACCCAAAATTTCTACAGCAAACGAACTGCATGGAGAGCAGTCCCACAGGTGCAGCACTCACACATAGGTGCGCAAATGCAGCAGCCAAACAAGCAAACAGTTAGCAAACAAACTTCCTAAAATGCACAAATAAGAACAAAAAACCTCATTACATCACACCTGTGTTTATTTTTAAAATTAAGGGCAAAATTGTAATGACTAATGACTGAATTCATATTTATTCTTACCTTTGACCTCTGGTTTTCCTGATCTGAGAAAACTAAGTCTTTTTTCAAGTGCAGAAACTCTGTTTCAGAAACCTGAATTTTAAGCAGCTCACCCACATTAAGTGCTACTCTAAGTAGCCCTTTATGATCCAAAATGAAAACACAAATCGTGCTCCTCATTGAGACTGTCAGGTTAAACACCTATTCCCCATATCATGGGGGAATATAACAAAAAAGGAGAATGGGGAATTTTCCTTTACAGAGGTTTTTTCTTCAAAATATGTTTTTGCTTTTTAGAAACTGTAAATTATTCCACTTTTCTTTGCAACTACAATGAGATACCTCTTTCCAAGATAGTTTCATTTCTATTTAGGTACTTCCTTTTGTTGAACTGTCCTAAAACATCATCTTCTGAGTCATCATCTCCTGAGTCCGTTCAGCAATAAACTGCACTCCCCCAGCTGTGGCTCACTGGCTTCTGGGAACACTGACACTAAATGCTTACAATTTCCATGTAAATATTGATGTCCCAAGACGGCTGTCAAGATATGCAAAAGTTGTGGAGACTGATACTTTGTGTGAATGCTAAAAATGTATCATAAGTCTTTAAAATCCAATCCTCTCCAGGCTTACTGGTAGGCATTTGTGTGCCAACACATCATCTCTCCCAGCGAGTGCCCCAGTTTCCCTCAGAGGGAAGCGGGGGAGGCCGGTGGGCAGGGCGTCCCTGTGCACCCCGGCCCTACACCCTGCCCAGACAGGCAGGGACGAGGAGCGAAGCACGCTTCGCAGCGCAGCCAGCATACGCCCTGGAACCAGGGCTGCACCCTTCACCCTAGAACATGGATGGAGCTGAAAACAGCAGCACCTGGCAGGACCTCTCTCCGCGGGACGCGTGACCAGCTTCTTCGGCTGAGCTGCTGCTTCTGCGCCCAGCAAAGGAACAAGACGGCCCCCCTGGCCTCCAGGCCGAATTTGCTCCTCTGCAGCATCATGGCCAAGACAGAGCCTCTGAGGCTGCCTCATGTGGGGCAGAGCCTGCAGAGCCAGCGGCCCTTGCCAACGCAACTCCTGACTCCGGCCGCCCTGCTGTGCCTGTCCTCTTTTCCATACGGAGGAGTTACCTGTCTGGGCCACTCCAGGAGGAACATTCCGGACGGACGGACTGTCATTCAGCTAACGACAGCACTGAGACTATTTCTGAAAACCTCTTGTTCTCTGCCTGGCATTCAGACCTCAAACCAGAGACCTCCACTAGGCCAGCTCCCACCATGTCACTGCAACCAACCATTGGCAAGTGATTGCAATGTTTGAACCACTTCTTTAATTTCATTATCAAGTACGCTGTCTGACCCAGATACCATTTATTCAATTTAGACTCAAAAGCTATATGTTTAATAGCTGATTTTTCTGGATGGAACTTCACTAAAGCAACAATATTTTTTATTTTAGACTATTCTAAAATAATAATATATTTTTAAAGTAATAACAGAAGTTACAAATAAATGTTTGCAAGCCTTCACTTGAACGAAATTAAAAAACTCTGGTGTTTTTGCAGTCCAGTTTATTCACTTGAAACAAAAACTTTCATAAGTGACAATAACTAAATTTGAAGAGTGCATGGAGGCAGTAGAAAAAACAGTGTTTGCACTTGAAGTATGTGAAAGGCCATCTTAAAATCTCTCAGGCTTACCTACGTTTATGCATCAGAAAATAGACAATATGATTTGGGAAAATAATCACACAATACAAATAGGGTGCAATTTCTCCCTACTGCCTATGACCACATGGAAATCATCAAACTAGAAAGTAGATTTATCTAGTGCAGATACTAAATGCAGTAGCAATGATCAATTCTTAGCCTAAAATAGATCTTAATCAACAATTGCTCAAGCACTCTTGAGCAAAAAAAAGAAATTATTGAAATAAAAAAAGATAGCAGTAACAGCAGCTTAAAGTCCATTGAAGTGTAATTCACATGCAGGAAAAAGAAGGAAGATTCACACTGCCAACACCAGCACTTGGAATTCTGCAGCCCTGTGCTATTGCTGTTTGTATAACTACGCTTTTCTCTGGCAGATCTGCTTTTAGCATTTCACCTGGTCTGAAATTGAACTACAAAATGAGGACATTAAAATCAAAGGGGAAAACTGGTGGAGAGGCTCCGTGGAGAGAGGAGCAGGCCTTTGCACCATCCTGTGCTGGGGACGTAAGCTTCATTTTCCTGAGAGGAAGCGGTACGATACAGTGAATTCCACGGGTGTGAACAGCAAGTTCCTGTAGAAGCAGCTACGGCAGTCAAGTTTTTTGTTCAAAATAGTTTTAACAACAACTGGCCATTTTCAAAACCAACCTTTCATCAAAATAGAAAACTTCCAAACTTTAACTCCTATTTTTTCTGCCTTCCTTTTTTCTCTCCCTGCAGCTGTTTGGTTTTGGATTATTTTTTAGGAGAGAGCTATATTATTCCTCGTTTTTACCTGGGTTTTTTTTTGGTTTTTGTTTTTTTTTTTTAAATAACTCTGTTCTTTAAGTCATCTTCAAGTTTGTACAATTTTTGGAGCTCTAAAATGGGAAAAAATAAACCAACCCCAAACAAAGTCCAAAAACTCAACAGGCGTTTCTGTGTTCCTTCGTATTTCATTCTATTGCACTTACCTCAAAAAAGGGATGAAACCGAGAAGAGAAAAATGGAAAAGATAAAAGTTCCTTTCAAAAACTTATATTCTAATATACCTATATATCAGCATTGATCTAAATATAAAAAGTAATTCTTTTAGTTTTCTATCAATATTTGAGGTGAACAAACAAAGAACAAACCAGAAAAAATTGCAAGTAGAAGACCTCTGAAAACATAATCAGGTCTGGAACAGCATTCAAGTCTCACTGCATCTTTTTCTAATGGCCTTCTCAGCAAATAGACAAGGTGACACTCTTCACTATTCAAACATCAGGGTCGGAATGCTGTGGATGGTGTATTTACACAGCAGTACGTATGGAGAGACCCTTTTATGTCTCGCAGTCTCCAGGGTTTCATTTTTGTTTTTATCACCTTACGATAAATACTGTTCAGCTCTGGAAAGCTCAGTTTCTGGTCCACAATATAGGAAGAAGGTCTAGAACCACTAGATTCAGTGTAAGGATCCTCAGTGGTTTCTAAATTGCTCATTATAAATGTTACAGACATTTTTGCTTTTAAATCCATAGTCCGCTTTTTCTATGAAAGCTCCTCAAATGATATTTGGTGCAGCTACACAAAGTATCTGTAAGATATCGACCAACTCTGACAGCTTTTATAGTGAGTTTGCAGGTACGACAGAACTTGGAGAACATTCTGGAGTTCTCCAACTGAGCATATACTTCATAATTCATGCACTCTCTTGAATCCTTTACCTTGAAGATTGTCTTGAAATCAATCCCACTTTAAAAGCTGCAGGTTTTTTTGTTTTTCTTGAACTTAACTCCTTTTTTCATTTCCTTTTTCTCTCGTCTTTTCCAGAAATAAAAAACATAACCATTCTCTCTTTCATCTGTTTCCAGTGCACTAGCAATGGCAATTTCCCCAGAATATATATAAAGTTAAATTTGAAGGGGGCAAACCTGCAAAAAGTGCTCTTAGGTTACCTACAAAATCCCATGAAATCTGCAGATCTAACTTCCCTACGAGTTTACATTTTTGCCTTCTCAGCAGGGGTTAAAACCCCTCCACTTGTAACACAGAATCACTGTGCCATGCCCTTGTTACTGAACCGCAATACACGTGCTTTCAATTCCTCCACAAACATCTCATGGTGAACCATAAGCCTCGCATCAAGCTGAAGGAATGTTACATATCCCACCCTTCAGCAGCAGTAACAATCCATCTCTTGTGCACTACTACTTCTATGAATCATAAACTTAATTTGAAATTAGGTGATTAAATAGTGGCATAATTCACGTAGATGTTAAAGAGAGAACATTTTGTTGGTGGTTCCAGCTGTTTTCCTGGAATTACATTAGCTGAAGCTCAGGGCGTAACTGCGTGAAAGTCAGTTAATGACTGGAACTGAACACCAGGTTTTGTGTTTAGAAGTCAGCAGAGTAACAAAGTTTTGCAGATCATACTCTTGAGGAAACCGAAGTAAGGTGATATCATCGTTCCATGTTACGTCTATGCACACTTTTGAGCGATAAAGTAGAAAAAGAGAATGATTGCTTTTCCCACTGTGTTTCTACTGGGGAAGCACACTAGTCCTTCCCTTATAGCCTAATATTGGGTACAGGCATCATAGGTCTGAGTGGTATGGTAACACCACCTCACCAAAAAATGCTGAAATTATTTAACTGCCAATGCACACGAATTTTCCAGATCCTATGAAATTCTCCCTTTCACCTTTTCTTATGTTACTGATTAAACTACAGGCAGATTTTCTATTGACTTAACTCAAGCAGAGAAAAAAACCACATGCTTTTTCAAATAAAAGCAGAAAACAATGCCTATGAAGCCCTCCTGGAGATTCAATCTTTTTCCACATATTGAACTTCAGTATCATTGGCAGGGATATGCCATGCAATAGCATGAGCTACAAACACTCATTGCCTTTTGGCTCCACTAGGCTGAGATCCTTCACATTAGTTCCGCTGCAGCCCAGCTCTTACAGACTTGATGTGTACGTGAAATCATTGTGTGTGGAGTGGACTGTCCCTGTTTAACTGCAAATCCTATTGCCCAGACTGGTTTATGCTGGAGCCTGAAGCATTGCTGCTATCGCCAATAAGCACACTGCCAAGACTGCCCCAGGACCCACACCTACCTACCTGTCTGAAGATCCCATGAAGCAAAGAGCTCATTGCACGATTCAGGCTTTGAATTCGCATCGCTGGCGATGTCACTGGAACTTGTGACAGCTCATCCACAGCACATCAAAAGCTTTTGGGCTTTATGGAATTTGTGATGAAGAAGTCCTGTAGGATGCAATAGGAATGTAACCAAATATAGGTCACATGTTTTAAATGTCAATCAGCTTAATAATCTAACAAGCCGTTTTAGCACTGCAAAACATGTTATCAGTAGTTGTACGTGACTCCTTTGTACCAGGCTCTAAACCTCCAAAAGTCAATTTTTGCCCACGGTGGCTACTATCTAACTGCCTGGAGTCACCCTGCGGAAGCAGGAAAAGCGCAGAGGAGTGAAAGGACCTACGCTGGGTGCCCAGGAGATCAATAGAAGAGACAGACTGTATTAAGTGCTGAACTCTCTTTACTTCTGGGTGGTGCNGTGGGAGCAGAANATTTAATTTAATTCATGTTCTAGNCTAAAGTATTNAATAATAAACAATAATTAACTTCAATCTCTCTAAAACTATCAGCAAGTGGAATCAATGTTTGTGTTACTTACCTCAGCTGATCTAGTGCGTGATGCTTCTTCCTACCTTTAAATATCAGTAAAAATATTATGTGCAGTCAAAGGCTAGTTCAAAAGCTAAGAAGTCAATAAGAATCTTCTCACTGACCTCAGCAGGCTTCAGGATACTTACGCAGCTTGTAGCTGCACAAGAAGGGGGCACGAATTCACCAGTACTTTGTTCCCAAACATGACTTTAGAAAAAAAAAATACCAAGCAGCAACTAAAGAATGAGAACAGATACCATTTGGTTGCAGTGACCATTTAATTGCAGACTGTAAATGGTGTCTGCTCACAGTGCAGAAAATCTGTGATTTCAGAAGTATGAGGAGGTTGGAAAAAAGGCAAGAAGAAGAATAGGGTGTAAAGGAATAATGTCCTCCCTCTGCTCAACTGTGGAGAGTTGGAAGGGTGCCTGTTCCTTAGCATTTGGTATGATTTTGTGCCTGTTACATATTCTGCTGCTTAATAAACATACCCTGACAAGGAAAGTCTAATCTTTCCTGAGATAGCATAGTTGTTATCTTCACTAGATGATGAATCTGTTTTGTTCTTTACAGGAGTGGCAGGAACAGAAAGCAAGCCGTAGCTAACCAGTGGCTGGTGCCAGAGGTTCAACCATTTTGAAGTAAGCATTACAGTTTTATTTTAAGGAATTCGCAATGTTGTCTTTGAGCTTCTCTTTATTACTCCCTGATTTTAAAAATTTTATTTGCACTAGAAAACAATAGTTCTCATTACATCTGCTGTATGCAATATCAGAACGTCCCCATCCAAATGGCTCATCAGCCTAATGCGTATCGCTGTCAGTCCTGCCACGGGCAGATCACTAACTAAGGCAAGGCATCCTGAAATGCTCTTACAGCTACAGAACTGCCTTAATAATGACATGCAGCTGCCTGTAGCGCAATGCCTGCAGCAGCTGATAAATTCGCAGTCTACGTGCTGTCCAGTTTTCACTGTGCTGTAATAAAATGCTATTGGCAGGTGCAGATACAAGGGGTGAACAAGGTTCTGCTTCAAGGTTTTGCCCTTTGAATTGCTTGCCTTCTAACAACTATATTGGGAATGCAGAAGTAACCAGCACGATAGAGCTTTAACAAAATTCAGTGCGAAACGCTATGAAAGTGCAGAGACCCAGGCTCTGACCGTCCTGCAGAATGAGCTACTCAGCCCAAGGAAACTGCCACACAGTGTACGTTTGGTGGCTCCGGATCACAACTGACTATCTCAAGCAATCTCAGAAGTGCCCCAGTTTTACAGAGCTGAGTCAAGGCTGGGTGTACTTTTTATAATTTTGTCAAATCAGCTCTTCTAGCGCCTCATCTGAACATTGCTGGATTACGCTGCTTAAAAAAAGGATATACCGGAGCCAGTTCTGAATTCTTGTGCAGGTACATCGCCCTGTACGTTTCCTGACTGATATGGTGTCATTAGTAACTACCTCTAATGGCCAAAAGAAAAAAAAAAAACACAAAAAAGTACTAAACCACTAAGAGAATAACTGTGCCAAAAATCTTTCGGGTAAGTTGACAGGGAAAATGGTAAATAGGTATTTGAAGAATAATGTAAACTCCCATACAGAAGTGACAGCAGGGAATCTTCTCTCCTGCATGGTACTCTTCTAAAACTCAAAAGCAGTAAAGAGGAGACAGAAGACCAAATTTATCTTTAGATCTTGAGCTTTAGCTGAACCACAAAAACAAATAATACCAGGTTACTTATCTGCTTACAGTTTGAATAGATGTATCTTCAGCTCCTCAGATCCCACGTACATAGCGCAGATGATTAGAACCAAACACAGCAGGAGTTCTTTCCCATCCACAATGTCACTTTCAATGTAAGCACCGATTTTCTTAGCAACACACACTGGTCCAGCCATTGCCATTGAAGATGTGCAGAACCTTTAGTACCTGTTTTTGGCAGAAGTACAGGAATTTTAGCAAAGATTCCTGAGAACATGCCTAGCTTTCCCCTCCTAGTCTAACAAGATGCTACCAGCTGCAGAGCCTTTCTTGCTTTCTATCACTGATAATGTACAGATAAATTTCTGCCAAGACAGTAAACATAGAGTATCAGGTTCTTGACTGAAAAAATTTCAATAAAATTATGCCACAGAGAATCTGCCTCTCAGTCTTCCCACAATCTGCCAAGTACGTAATTCAGACACACACCTCATTTCTTTTCCCTAAGTTAAAACTTTTGGCTCTAAATATCTTTTTGTTCCACTGTAGATTAGGAGAGAATAGCCACTTCCAGTTTGGTACGTGAATGCCTTTCTCCTTTTAAAAAAATCCAAATTTATTCTTGAGACAATATGGAAAAGATCAAGGAAAAACTCCTACTAGCCAGTTTCCTATGTACCAATTGTGTTATAAAGGCAAATAAGGAAAACTCGAACGTATCTCTTTTCCATAGTTCCATCCAAAGTAACTACGCACAGAGAGCTAACAGAAAAAAATGCAGCTGGGAGGATTTCTTCTTTCAGGGTAGCAGCCTGAAGTTCTCCCAGCTGCTTTACATCTGCTTTTCCTCTGCAAACAATACTTTGGAAATGAACTGGCAAAAAGGTAAATACACTATAAATAATATCCTCTTATAATATATATATTATATATTATATAATATATTATATATATATAAGAAATATAAGTAGTTATTTTTACTTAAAACCTTTTTAGTGTAACACAAATTTTCAAGATAATAAAGAAAAACTTGTACAAACACGACAGATCAGTACCTACAGCAGCATTAATTAATGCAAGAGATAAACAGGCACATTACCAGAACAAAATAGATACTACAGTGTAAGTTGAATTTATGTACCTCATCATTAATACACATATACAGAAATACTAATTGTCGTAAACATGATCTCATCTGCAGTCCATTTTAATGGAAAAGTCTGAAGAAAAAAACAGCTTCTTGCTAAAATTCTCTGTATACTAGAAGAACTGGAGAATTTACACTATAGTTACGTGTATATTCCAGCACTGGCGAATACAAAAATCAGACAAAGATCTTATACAAAATTCTTTTTGAAATACTATGTGTATTTGAAACACAATCCTATTTTTGAAACCATGGTTTTGATTTTCCTTCCATTCTGTCTCTTCCTTTGTAAATGCAGGCACAGTCAGAAGCTGTAGAAGCAGTAAAGCTGTCCTTGGTTTTGGCTGCTGTGTTTCATTACATCGTACCGTGCATTCCTCTGTAACAAACAGCCACTGAAGCAGGACCAACTTCTGACAGAGTTGCCGCCTGGTAAGCTTGCTTGCTGCCTTGTGTCGCTACCCGCCCTGGAGCTGCAACGCGCCTTACCATCAGCGCAGCACACGAGGCAGGAACGCGTGTCGGTTACTCTGCGCGTTCAGGACAGGTTATGAGAACACTCTCCACGGAAGTGTTTTACCCTCACTCTTACCAAGCAGGTCTGCTCCACGTAAACCCGTCAAGTTACCCGCCTTTAGGGAAATTTACTGCTCAGCACAAGGGTGACAAGAATCAGGTCTTGAAAGAAACACCCTGTGTTTGCTTTTCAGAGCAATTCATTGAAGAGCTGCAAAGATTCTTCATTTCTCCATAGCGACAGGAACTGGCCGCACGCCTCTGCCACTACTTGCTCCACACGGCGAAGTGGGTAGTGCCGGGCGGTGGCACAGAGAAGGCAACAAGCCCGTGTAAGACAGCAGAGTACTTCAACGCGACCAATGGCACTCATCAATGGATGCCTGTAGCAGCTCCCTCACCTGTGAATGCAGACACACTGAGTTCCCAGATGCGGAAAACACAGGACTGACAGACCAAGAGGTGCTGCCACTATACAGCTGTATCAGTAGAGGACCTCCTCTGTAGATATTCAGTGGAATTACTTTGTCAGTATATTTAAACTACTGTTTCAAGCAATATAAATGAGTACACCACCACCCGCATACTCCTGTCTTGTCCAAAGGTCCAGCGAGCTGCCTCGAAGGCCAGCACAGCCTAGGCTTGCTGGTACCACAGGGACCACAGGAGTTAGACCCCATTGGTCACACTGAGCAGGGAGCAAATGTTGATTTGCTCAAACTAACACACAGGTCTGGCTTTGAAAGTAACAGGAATTATGAACTTTCCAGACCCTGCTGTTAATATTGATGAACCTTAAATAATGAACCGCCCAGGACTTGCAGCCCCTTTTAGGAACAACGTCTTTGTCTTCATGCAGCTTTGAGACGCTTGTGTCTCTTCAACAGCACCGTGTGATGAGAAACCACACCAGCACACACCTTCAGCAGCACCGCTGAGCTTTGCAACACGGACCGGCAGCACCAGACAGCGGCACCACTGACAGGGGGTATTCCTGGCCATCGCTTGGTTTCATTCACCTACTTCATACACCACACTGTTAGATCACGGGAAGTGCTGCCTTATTTACTGTGATTCCAAAATCACTCTCTTCATATTAAAATTCTCTCATCTCTGAGCTTGGTCTTTCATCTCACTTTTCAACTCAAAATTAGCTTTGGTAAAATTAATGAATATCTGGAAAGGAATCTCAGTAGTATTTTAGTTTGACTTTTAGTCTTTGAAATCCCTCAGAAGAACCCCACGTCACACCATGAGAGAAAATTATACTGCAACAGCAGTGAGACATTTTTTACCACGGAATACAGAACACCAAACTACTCATTTAAACAAGCAAATAGATATATGACCAGGAGTTAATGAGAATAAAATATCTCAGCCTACAAAAACAACAAAAGCGTGGTTTCACATCAGCATAGACAGTCTGCTGCCCAAAAAAAGATCAGGGGGTGGGGTGGTGGTTTGGAGTTATTTGGGGATTTTTTTTTTTACATTTTTAGAGAGATGCAGAAGGTATTTAGAGACTTGATTTACACCTGAGCTGGTGTCAGTTGAAAATACACTGTGCTCAAATCACCATCCATGCCCAAGTCACTTTTGTAATAAAAAAAATAACTACAAGTACAGGAAAAACCTGAGTAAGAGAAGCAATAAACCAGATTTCACAAAACAATGTACAAACGGTTTCCTTATTTACACAGCTGATACCTGAGAGAGCCTATTTGAAAGGATTTATTTAAAGAAAAATAAAAAAATCAGGCCCAAGGTACTAATGGATCAGCACCATTTATTCGTGATGCTCCCATGGCTGCACAAAGGCGGCTACCCCAGCAGTGCTATCAGCTGGTCGCGTGCTCCTTCAGCACCAAGCACTTGCCAGCTGCTGCTGTACGGAGCTTTCGGACGCTACGTACATCCGTATACCTACTGCAGCCACGTGCTACGGATTATACACAGAGGCAGAATATCTTTATTCAGACTCCAAACTTTCGCTGACTTGCTTCTGAGCTCTGAAAATAACACCCTACTTACTGCCTGTTTCTCAGTCATTACAGATTAATTAAAATTTTCTGAGGAGACAGAAATACTTCATTTTGGGCATGAAACAGTAAACAGCTTTCAGCCTTTTCCAAAGTCATCTACATAATATGCTAATAAGAAAAGACATTTATTCCAATTTCCTGAATCAATGATAATGATAAAAGCTATTACTTCTGAAAAGACTTATGCTTCTTTCATAATGGGTGTTGTTACAAAATAATTTGCTTGGCAAACCATCCAATAGAGAATAAATTCAGTTCTTAGAATAAACACAGACTATTTCCCATTCTTATGTTAAGCTTGTTCATTCTGACTTTTCCTTTATGATGCATACTCGACACGATCTGCTTCTCTGTCAACTATTGTCTTCTCCTCTTTTCAGCTCTGCTCCATGGCCTCTACCGGGAGTCTTCTCATCATGATCTCATATCATACTTTTTGACGCACTGTAACTGAAATTTTAAGTTCTTGGGAAATAGGCATTCCCAATAAAAAAATAATCACCTTTCTGGAGGAAACCTCGTACAGTTGATGCTTCAGAACACCTATCTCCTTGCACTTCTTTATTTTCAAATGTGAGCAGGTTTAATTTTAATGAGATCACTCATTTTGATCAACAAATATTACCTCCAGTCCCAAATTACCCAAGTGAAACAGCCCCAATGCCGTCCGGTGTCTCCAGGTCACTGCGGGAGCATCTGAAAGCCCACCCATTTGGTCCAACAGTGGTAATCCATCCTCGCCGGTACCATCTGACGCCTCCTCACAGCCCGTCGCCTCGCCGCAGAATCACAGAATGTCCCTGCCCATTGCAGGGGGTTGCACTAGAGGACCTTTGAGGGTCCCTTCCAACCCAAACCATTCCATGACTCTGCAGTCCAGTACAAGCTGGGTATCATCACAGAGAACCTCCTTGTGGCCAGATGAGAATTCAGTTAATAATGCTTTTGCTTTTCCACAGTCAACTGCCAGGTAAAATAGCAAATAATGTGTTTAATTCTTCTAAATTCTACAGAGCACTTTAGTTTTTCACAAATTTGATATATCAGCAATAGTTTCCTCCTCTGATCGCAATAGCTCTCTACTTCCTCGGGTATTTAACTCAAGCAGAAAGGTATAAAAAAATCCGTATTTGATGGATGTTGTTGTCACACGTGGCCTTGCAGACCTGGACTCTCCACGCAGGTCTCACCGCAGCACGCAGCACTTCGGCACAGTCCAGCCCTCACTGCCATTCCCGCCTCACAGCAGCATGGGATTCTGCCACGGCACCAACGCCGTACAGCGGGCTGAGGCTTTGCCGGGTCTGTCTTCTGGCATAACGGAGATTCTCCTTTCTACTTCCACCGCTCAACTTTCTGCCACCGAGTGCTTTCACATTACATGTGTACTTAAAAACTGAGATGTTTGACTTCAGAAATGTCTTAATCAAATAAACATAACAAGATGGCTTGCGCACATTCATCCCGAAAGAAAACTACAGGTCTAGGCATAAGGAGAAAATGTGAGGAAATCAGGAATAATCCATCTTGGATTTGGTTGAAGGGTTCATAGTGCCTACAGCTGGATGTTATTTGAATAGCTTTTCACACCGTTCCTCAGCAATTAGAACCACTTAGGAGTTTGATTATAATTTTCTTCCAGGGGCTCATTTTATAACTAGGCCCAATTTGATTCATATCCTCCATCAGCATCAGGAGACTACAAATCAGCTTTCATTATCAGCTCACTTCCATTTTCAAGATAAAGAAAAAAGTCACCAATAAGATTCTCCACGAATTGTCAAACGACGGCCTTCATTAGAGCCCACTTATGTTCCCACAAAGGCATCTGAACCCACACAAAAAATGCACTTCTTGTGCCTGGCATTCAAAAACTTCATCCTCAGTCAGCTCTGGGGTAATTTTAACCCTAATTTCTTTGGATGCCCCTCACACCTACCAATGGAAGTTTCAAGCAAATCTTTACAGAAGTGCCTTTCTAAAAAGGGGAAAAAAAATATATATATCCGGATTAAGAAAAGCAAACTTCAAAATAAGGATAGTGTCCTATGACCAGCAGGCTTTGTTCTGCTGTACTCAGAGTTTAATATTCCTAAACATAAGCCCATGGGTCTGTAAGATACCATGTATGTATTTCAGGAAGGCAGCATCAACATCTGGGGGAAAAAGAAACAGCTGTAGTCCAAGAACAATTTTTACCTTGATAATTAACAGAAAAGATAAAATTTTTTAAAACTTTTAAAATCTCTCCATTAATATTACATGTGTTTTGATCCCATGTCATACTTCAAGCTAATAAGTTCTTTATTTCTTTAACTAACATAGAGCAATTGCAGACATCCAGTTACCAGGTTTATTTTTTCATTTGTTTATTTCTTCTGCTACTCTTCATTGATTAGAAAGAATAATCTGAGAAAGATAGCCTTGCGTGTTTCACTGCTCTTTCATAGCTCTGTAAACAAAAAGACTGAAGCACTTTTTAAAAACGTAAACGAGCAAACCACACAGAGTCATCTGGGTTTCAGCATGAGAGAGAAGCTCTGTGCCTAAGGATCAGCTGGGTTGGCAAAACAAAAATCCCACTGACTTCTTAAGCTGCACTTGGCCAAAGACAGAGGAATGAGATCTTTAGTGGTCAATCCATTTTCAAATCGGTAGAAATGTAATATCATCATGATCCTAGAGATGTTCAGTATCTTGTAGGACATACGCAGATGCATGAACCAGTCAGCACAAGACACGTGTCTAATCCACAGTATAAATGTAAACACAGAACTGGCTTTTTGGAGTGCGCAGACTGAATGGAAAGCAAAAGCTTACTTAAGATTAAACCAGAGGCATCATCCAAAGTTTACAGGCCTGTAAAACACACAGCCTTTTCCTCTCCCAGCTCGTTTTCCTGGATTCTGCCTTCTTAAAAAAGCTCTCCAAGGATACATTTTTTTTCTCCCAATTCCCTTTACTTTCCCCCAGTCACTCTACTCTCTAAAACATGAGCTGAACTGCTTGACACCTCCCTTTCCAGCACTCTTACAGATATATTTCTGTATATGTTCCTACTGACTTCAGTGACCTGAGTTTTTTTAATGTATCACTGCTACGGCTGAGCCAGAGCGGCACATCCAGCCCACCTCTGAGAGCTCCAAGGCAAAGCCCTACAGACAGCAACCTCAACCTGCTTCAGGACGATGGGCATCCCACTCCATCTGCACTGCTGCAGGTTCAGTATGGCATCCTCACAGGCACCACTGGAAAGGGCACGGGGCACTGCAGACAGGCAGCCGGGGACAGAGCTCTGTCTTCTTCCAGGTCCCACCGTTATTCAGCTGCCCGTTTGCCTCCCAGGCCCTTCAGCGCTCTGCAACCGTTGGCATTTTGAGACTGAACTTTTACAGGATAAATCAGAAAAGATTACAAGCCTTCCATGTGCTTTTAAAAGAAAAAGAAAAAAAAACAAAGATCAAGAGGATGCCTGACACGACACCAGCTGAACTGGATGCCCAAACAACTGCATTTTCGAAGAGAATTTTACATGCTCCAACTGTTTTGGCTATCCTCCTTCCCACTCCGCCAGCCCCGGCCAGCTCCCAGGCACGCGCGCTGCGGACAGAGCCCAGCCATCCTGGGGTCAGGCACTGTCTCCAGGCAGGATCCCTGGGAAGGCATTCCGCTCTCCACGCAGCCTGTGGCACAGACCTCTGGAGCAAGGCAACCATTGCTGATGCCGGTGCTGCACTTCAGTGGAGTCGTATGTATCACATCTGCATTCAAACTGGTTCAACCTTTGCCACAGGGATTAAGATTCAGAAATAGTTTTGCCCCATAAAGCTCAGGTCAATTTAGTAGCTGGTGCCAATTTGGAGTAATCAAACATCGAAGGGCCAAAACTGTATGAGGAAATCCTGCTCCCAAAAGCCAAGGATTTAACTGAGCAAGTGAAGAAGCACGTGAGCAAACGTGGGTTTGCTTTGCAATTACTGTTCTTCCGTCTTGGTTTTCTGCTATAAAACCCCATGCCACTTACAGAAAGCAGTTTTCTTCAATATTTTCTTTTTATCTTCAGATTTGTTCTTAGACCTGAAAGGCATCACCAACAGCATGAAAACGAGCCCTGGCTTATCCTATTAATACAAGCTTTAATGCGTTTGCTAGCATCTCCACGGCCCACGACAGCTGCTCAGGAACTTCACTGCGCAGCCTACCAGCACGCAGGGTAAGAAGTACCTGCAGTTCCCTAATGGCTGCATACTTCTGGAAGCTGGAAACTCTGTCAAGAGGAGTGTTTTCCTTTCTACAAATAAAAAAATTCACTTCTCTCTCGTTTACCTCAGTGTTTAAGCCATTCAAAACAAAATCAAATGGGCTTGAAATTGCTCATTTCAATCTATGATTACAAAATAGCATATCTAAGGCTACGACTACATGACACTATAACCGGTTTAATTGATTTCACAGAGAATTCGTCCATATTCCAGAGGATGCTGGAGAGGATTAGGCAAGAAAAAAAACCCACAAACAACCATTTGTCCTTTACAGTATCTACTCCCGACCAGTCTGTTTTTAAATCAGTGATCTCTATTCACATTTGCAAGATTAAATAAATAAGAACCTCCCAGCAAGCAGTAATGCAGTTTTCTCCTTTGTATCTCAAGACATTGGCAAGCTCAACACCGGAGAACAAGCCAAACCAGCCTACCAGACCTGGCCATGGCCAGTGCACAGGACGACGGGCACTGTTTCGAGATCACAATCACTCTAGGTTGGAGTATGCCCAGTCTGCATCGTCACCTAACATCCACCTGGTACTGTTACAGGGACGAGCCTCTCCTGTGACGAGCGAGGGATTCATTCACACATCTGCAGCAACTTGTGTAACATCCCCAGTCGGCCTGCACTGGAAATTGGAAGTGGATTAAATGCCTTGTAAGAACAACTTATGATGAAATTCAACATCTGGACAGAACAAGAATATTATCCAATGTTTAAGCGTCACTACGTTCCAGTTTGAGAACGCCTGGGGACTAATCCAACTCCATCCCTTATAACGCACTACAAAACACTCTGATTTTATGCTAAGTAAGTTTGACTTTGCTCTATCCCATTAATATCAACTTTAATAAGCATAATGACTGCAGAGCCTTTCCAAAAACTTCTCCAGTCTGGAGTTACAAATCATTCCCATTTGTTGAAAACAGGCCGCACTCCCAAGTCTTTCTGGACACAACGAAAATGATCAGTTTGACAGACACGGATAGACGGATACTTTAAAAACTGACATTTTACGAAGTTTTTGGTCAAAACAGGTACGGGGAATTTCTTTCTTGAATGTCTTGATTTACTGGTGGTAAATTATTTTCACTGATAATTCATCTGCATATAATCATTTAGAATGAATATTGCTCATGGCTAACCATTAATTTGAAATTAATTACTGTTCTCTTGTTGTCACAAGAACTTCCCGGCATTTTGTTTTTCTTAGACAAACTGCTAAGAGCAGTTTGTTCAAATGGAAGACAGTAACATACTATGAGATCTGTGCTTCTAATTAATCTGGCTGACAGTTTTGCATTTTGGATACTAGACGCTAAGAATGGAAGCAAGCCGGAATTACTCAGTAATTCTGTGGGTAGTAAGTAAAGCAAGTATAAAATAGTCATACGAGAGGGTATAGCCGATGTCATCAAGGAGATGTTCCCTAAAATACCTATTATAGAAAGACATGTAGAGGATAGAACAGAAACATTCGATGTTCCCTAGAAACACACCGGCCTGGTCTTGGCATTTTAAATCTTTTTCTATAAAGCCTAGCGGTTTGGGGTTGCTTGTTTGTTTTTAAAGTCAGTCCCGTACAAAAATCAGATTGTTTTATTATGAAAGTGTAGATGTCACATATTTTGATACGATTTCTCGTATTTTCTAAACCAAATGTTGACAATTTTAAAGTATGTAGAATCTGACAAAAACTGTGTCTGTGCTGAAAATTATTTCGCTCTCAAAATTGCAATCTGCTCATACTAACTGACTGAGGATTCAGGTTCGTGGGGAATGTTATGTCCAGTGATCCAGGGTTTGAATTTGTTTTAGAACTAAAGTTCCCTCTCCCAGGTCCTTCAGCCTGCGAAGGGCCAGGTCTTGCCATGCTGATAGAAAAGTCCCCGGCCCCAGCTGCCAGCCAGCCCATTCCTGGGGACCTGCAGCAGGAGCAGCTCCCGGCCATGCGCGCGCCCCAGTGTGGTCCCATGGCAGTTTAAACCATCTAATGTTTTTGCAGTCTGACGCAGCTGGATTCGATAGCCCCTCTGGAACCGCGGAGTCCAGCAAAGGCAGTCAGACAACAACCTTCTTTTATTGCTATGAGGGTTGCTTTGAAATAGTGTGCTGCAAATTCACACCCAATTTGCTCAACACTAGCTATCCATGCAAATCCACGTGTGTCCATGCAGAGTTAGTGGCAAATAGCCATGGTGAGGTAAATTTATAATATAACTCACAGTGCATTAACTTCTCTGTGTCAAAATGCTCATACTATTAACAAATGTTTTGCAGATTGCCAAGCTGTTGAAGTGTTTGCCAGCTTCATGGTCTGTGTTCCACATCCAAGAGTGTCTCAGAGACAATTTGTGCAGAGCGTCAAACACAGAGGTTATAATGGTAGATCAGTGCCCTTCCTTAAAATTATGATCTTAACCAGAATTATAGGCAAGCTGTACCAACTAATCCCAGAATATTTTTACTGGCTCTAAGATGTTTAAACATTTTGTGTTACCTACTATTAATGGATTTTTACATTAGCACCTCACGGCAGTTTTATGGAAAATAATGACATCAAGCAAATACCTGTGTAACTGTGACTTAGTAAGCACAAATATTTGTGCAATGTTCACGTTCAGACATTTCGCAAATTCTCAAATTGCTTCAGAAAGAACCAGAATGTAAGAGAACAAGCTTTGTTCCTCTATCTGTTATTCTAAAGTAACAGACTGAACATCTTGGAGAAAATATTTGTACTCCTACCACACACATTGTTTCAGGAAGATAAGCTGGTAAATCTTTAAATCATTATCAAGAGAAAATAAAAAGGAAATTAAGAAAAAGAATGTCTCATTTCCTCTACACAGGGTTGTTCAAAAACCTATAGCAATACCAGGCAACAGGAACAAACTGTATTCCCACAGATACATTTTTCTTTGTGCGGTGTCTACTGAAGACCTTTATGGATTATTTTTGCACAGAAAACTCAAAGGGAACTCAGATGATTTTTATTAAATATAAAAAAAGTCTAGACTAATACTGTAGTAAGCATGTCTGCTGAACTGACTCACAAGTAACATGAGGATGAAAATATAACCAGGTTCTACAAGAACATCCTTGAGCTCATAGCACAGTAAGAATAGACTAAGGCAGCAGAAAAAAACCCCAACCTTACCAATGGAGAAAAACAAAAAAGATGGCATTAAAAGAAAATCTAGAGGGGGAGGGAAATGGACATTTCCTTGTTTTGACAGCCATTAAAAATATATCAATATTTCTAAACTCGATCCATACAAGCTTCAGGGCAGAGAAAGATGTCTAACTACACAATAAAAGGAAAGGTCATTTACTCGGGTAAAAAGAAATATCCTGCAAAATACAGACTTGAGAAGACATAGGCTCTTTTTTTTAAAAAAAAAAAAAGCTTACCAAATATAAGCTTTATCATCTAAGATGTAACCAAACACTTTAAAATCAACAGGCTAGTCTCAGGTATGAACCAACTGAAACAGGACGCAGGCCCCCACGTCACCTAAGGAAACAGTTGCACTAAATGAATGAGATTACATTTCTATTTTTCTTTCTGTTAACTTCGCGCATGTAACATCACATCGCAGACACTGCACATTCTTCCCCATATAATGTGTTAAATTTCACAATTTACATTAGATTTTAATTTTTTTTTCCCCCAGCTTTTCTTATTTCCACCCTATAGCAATCAAAACAGCAGGTCTCTGCTGCAAACCTCTCCCGTCACACCTCTACTCAGGACACCTTCCACTTTCTTGCCCCTTTTGAAAAAAGTTGCCAGAGGAGACCTCTTTCCCTCTGGTCAGCTGGACGCTGAACCCCAAAACATGCAGATGCCTTAGGACATGCCATATTCACCGCTGTGAATAGCCCAGCGCGTCTTTTCCTATCCTGGCGCGGCACCAGTCTTGGCTCCAACAGAGTTCCCAACAGCAGTGGGTAAGATCCAGCCGGACTGTACCGACCCTGCCAACAGGTCCAAGGATGCCAGGAGGCTGCGAGGTGATGCCTCAAATCCTCACGGCAACAAAGCAAGCGTTACCCATTTGAATTACGACAAACATTTCCGCCATTAGCTCCCATCCACAATGGACTACAAAGCCACCGAAGTCTCAGTCGATCTCATGTAAAAGACAGCCCACGACCGGGAAACACCATGTTCCCTATCACACCCCAGGTACGCTCCACTCTCTTTTACGGGTGACAACTACACTGTGCACATACCACACACAGAAGCAAGCCGCCCGTATGCGCACAGCACACACACAACCCACTGCACCCACAGAGCATGGACAGGCGCGCGCCAGGGAGCAATGGCCAGGCCACCCGCCAACGCTCACAGCTCCGCTCCGTGCTTCACCGGCTTCACACACTCCCTCTGCGCACACAGCAACGAGCTTCCACCTGCCTGTCCACACTCCCCACCCAGCAGTCAGCTCTAATCCTAACGAGATGGTGTTATCAGAACCTGGTGTTTGTCTGTGATTGCTCTCCTCACAACGGAAGATGCAATCAGAGGAAGAATTTATGCCCTGTCATTCAACGAACGGCTGTGCTTCTCCAGTAATTTCTTTGGTAATTACTTGTGTAAAGTATGTTTTTCTGTAATTGAAATTCTACAGTGTACAGTCATTTATTAAAATACATAATTTATTATGGCATTTTCCATCTTCATTTCACTACTTTCCTTCAGTACAATGTTTTCATAGTCACATTTTTAATTAATTTCATTGGCTTGGAGATGCTGAAAGTTGCTGGGCAAATTATAAGCATTCACACAGAAAAGTGTGAATAACGATAAAACCAGAGCAGAGGACATAGCAGGGCAGTTACTAATAGAAACAGAAACCTAACTTTTTACCTCTCCAGAGGAAAAGGTAGTCGATGTGTGAAACAATAAAATATTCTCTAATAAGCCTCTAATTTATGTAATCATTCAACTGTAAAGAACACGCTAACAATCCTAATTAGCATTCTTGCCCTCTAACAAGTATTCCAGAGGGAACAGTAAAAAGAAGCACAACGTCTTCAGGGAAAAACTGAAAAGGAAATCCTGAAGGACTCATTTGTTTATTTTTTTCCTAGGCAGAAAGCACCGACGGCATCATCCCTGCTATTCACACAAACCTTCATCCTGAGCAAATAACTTGGCTAGGTATGAAAAATCTTTATATAATGAAGTTACTCCAAATAAGGCTGCAGAGGCTAATATCCCATAAGAGGACTACAGATTAGACTGCTAATCAGTCTCTTAGTGGAAAAACTACATTTTATACATTAAATGTATTAAGGTATTAACCTGAAATCACATGTAGAGCTTGGTGCCAGTTCTCAACAAGCAGAATATGATCAAACTTCAAAGAACCGTCCACGGCGACTGCTGCCCGGGTGCAGCCCGCTGCGTGCCCTCTGCCACGATACCCGCCGCAAACCAGGCAGCGCAGCCCCAGCAAACAGTGCAACAGTGGAGCAAGGAGCAGGGGCTACCGGGAGGAAAGGGTCGGGGAAGAGGCAAGACAGAAGCAACAGGAGGGAGAGAGAAAACAGCAGACTAGTCTCCTACTGCTGTGTTTGCAGTGGGGCGGAGGAGGAAGCCACCACCTTTCCAAGGGGAAAGGCGATGCTTCTACGGGGCCCTGTGAAGAAGTTGCTAGCTATTATGAGCCGAGTCTGGCCAGCAACCAAGCACCCACCCAGCTGCTCGCTCACCCCCCTGCAGCAGCACGGGGGAGGAAATCAGAAGAGCAAAAGCAAGAAAACTTGTGGAACAAGATAAAGACAGTTTAATAAGCGAAGGAAAAAGAGAAAGCAGAAGTCATGCAAAGGCAATTCTTTGCCACCTCCCACCAGCAGACCGATGCCCAGCCAGTCTCTGGGCAAGGGCTACCCTGGAATGACCAAGCCTTTGCTGAGCAACATGTCACATGGCACTGAATATTCCTTTGGCCAATTCGGGTCAGCTGTCCCACGTGTTTCCCCTCCCAACCTTTTGCCACCCCCTAATATACTCCCTGGGGGTGGGCAGAATGAGAGACAGAGGCCCCACACTGTGCAAGCACTGCTCGGCAGCAGCCAAACCACTGGTGTGTCACCGACACCGTAACCTTGCGAACGCCAGGCATGGCACCATCCCAGCTGCTGCACCCCGCCAGCCCCAGCGCCATGGGCTCCCGCGCCGTTCCCGCCGGCCCAGCCCCGCAGCTCGCCTACCAGCATTCACTGCCCACTCCCACCAAACCCCGAGCAAGGCTGCCGGAGACCATGCCAAGGGACCAAGAGTTTGATTTAGTGAGAGCAGACAACTGAGTTTAGGAATCAGTCATGTTGCGCTTGCGAAAAGAAAAGAGCAGCTCGAAGGTGAGGCTTTCTGCTGTTTCAGCAGTTGCAGGTCAGCTGCAAAGACTGCTACGAGCAGCTTGAAACCAGACAGCGCTGCCAGATTTTTGTGCAAAGTCCCTGTGACTCAGGGCTGGAACTTCGAGACATTAAGTATTTAACAGACTGTGTTTATCTCTCCTGCAAAATAGTTTGGGGACATCTTCTAAGTACCACTTCATCAGAGATATTCCTGACTTATGAAAATAGAAGCATATATATTTGATAGAGTCTTTTTATTTTCAGTTTTATATCTCTTTGTATCAAATCCTGGCAACTGTGGGAAAGGCTTAGCTAAAGAATATTATCTGCTACCCCGAAAGAGGTACTACCCTTTCCCCACTTTCAATTGTAAATGACTTTCACAATTGCAACTGAGTCTCTCATTTTTCCCCTAACATGACCTGCTCTGCGAAAATCAATATCCCATTATCCAAGCCATAAGGTGAAGCAACTCCAGCTCAGAATGCACAGTGAGTCTGTCCTCCCTGCACGCAGCGAACCCTGATTCAGTGGGAATTCTGCCCATTGACTTCATGTAAAGCTATTTAATAGCACTCCGTGCTTCATTCATGGGAGGCGTACCTTTAAATAACCCAGACTATCTGTAATGAAAATATCCTATTCTGCTAGTTTATGCCAAAATTACCAGGACTTTTTGCTTCTTTTCAATAATTGCTGGAATAAGTTCTTCCACAGATGTTTTCAAAGCAAACATTGCCCTACACTAGAACTTCATCATCTAAAACAGACTTGACTTGGAAGGTGTTTTAGGAACATGAACCAATGGCAGATGTACCGTGTATTTTGCTCCCTTCCAAGACATTTTAAACTCGAGATCATCTCCTCACAGGTAAGCAGAATTTGGCAACAGAAGCCAGCACTTCATACTCAGTTTACTTTATCTTTTACCTTGAGGACACAGAACAGAGAGAAACAAATATAGCCAAGGGAGCTGAAGCCCCTCCTGTTTTCTATTAGCTCAGACTTGTGTACCCTTCCCTTCATCTCTCGAACCACAGCTCTAACCACATTTAGCGCCATAATTCTGCTTAGAAATGCACCTACGTTCCTAGACACTCTGCCACCAACTGTAAGAGTTAATTTATTTCAGATTTTTGAAGCCCTTTTTATCTCAGACGCTTGGTATGAGCTTCTGCCATACACCTGGATACCTTCAAGTAAGCTAGTCATCTCGATTCCTTTTGAAGTCAATGAACAGAAAACCTAGTTTTCACCTAAGTTGTTTTAGCTGTCAGCCTTAGGATGAGATGAAAGGAAGACTGTCCATTAATTATGGAGGGAATCAAGATGCCTAGCTTACGTGTAGATACCCACACCTAAACACAGAGGAGTCTCACCCAAAACTCATTTTTCCTCAACAGAGGAGTGAAATCCATAGCAAACGGCTCATCCTCCGACGCCGTTAGAGCCCAGACTTGCCCAAGGTACATTCACACAGAAATTCTGAGACTCTTGGGTGGGCACCTGCTGGCTACTGCAGCCCCTACAGACAAAAACTCACACGTTCAGCTTCAAAAACTCCAAGCTCAAGTAACAAATAATTTCATTTTACTGAATGTTTATTCTGGGGTTTTATCACATACATTTTCTTCAAAATATTATTTAGTTTAGTGTACCACTAGTTCACAGCAGGCACCTGAAGTGACAGCAAAAGCTCCTATGCTGAGATCATGTGTAAATACTAATAAAAATTAATTTCCTTCAGCAGAGAATATTACCCAAACACTGCAATATGCACCTGATCACAGTTAAGGCATGATCCACTTCGATTTATCTACTTACCCCCTTGTCTGCACAGTCTTTATGAATATTTTTAGAACAGCAAAAATGAGAAGCAACAGAAGCTCAGAGATGACATGATTACTCCTGTTTGCCCAGGGAATACATCTTTTCTCTTTACAATGGGATTTCCAAGAGGCTTTTAGCAGACTTTGGATCTTCATCCAGGATACAACACAGGACCAAACACACAGTTTAGGGTAGCATATACAAACAATCCTGCAGACCATATTTTTCTAGTGAATGAGATGCCCAGGAGGAATTAGGCTTCTTCAAGCACTTTTTTTTTTTCCCAAGAACCACCTCCATTTTCTGCCTTTCAGTAATTTTGCTACTGAGGCAGCATGTGCAAAAGCCAAACAACCTGAACCACAGCTGGATTATTGTGTGCATACAGAAAGAAAAAAAAAAATTCCTGTTACAGTGAAGCCTGCACCACAAATACGGGGCACTAAAGGCAAGAGCTAAATACAACAGTCAGAAGGGGGAACACAGAAAACTAGTGCTGAAAAATTACACAAAGACAACAGAAGCGAGATACTGTCTTCATTTAGGAAGGAAGCAGAAGCAGGAAATAAAAGAAGTATTAGTGAATAATTTCAGAACTTCCTTATGGAGAATACAATAAAAAAATTCAAATAACCATCAAAATTCGATGGGTGTCTTGAGGTATTATGACCACTTTTGGTAAGAAGTCAGCACTAAGTGGGGAGAGAGAGCAAACAACTCCGTCTATCACATTGAGCCATTTCACCACTACAACCTCAGTGCAGCCTGACTGCGTCCATGATATGTGTGTTACTGACACCTAAAGACTTCTGTAAAATTAACTTCAACTTGATAATACTTCAATATTGGTCTTCCCATGTGCCAGCAAAATTATAGTCTATTGGATACTTCCTTACAGTGTTAAAAATGATTGCCAGAGGGCAGGCGCAAAGCAAGTACTCTTACTACACCTGAAAGAGCTCTCTTCTTTCTGGGTTGTCAAATCAGCACCTTTCTAGAATTCAAAAATATTTTAAAAGATAGTCTTAAGTAACTCTTTTTCGACAGGGTAGGGTGAAAAACTAAGACTACATTTTGTTATGCCTCTCCCATGCACCTCCCTTCTTCACTTGGAGCTCTTCCAGTGCCCGCACCTCCCAAAGCTGCATTCCTCTCCAGACAGGATACCGAAGTGTAGAATTGGTATTTTCAGCACGCGTGCTCCATCTTGGGAAGTAACAATGTGCAATTAAGACAGGAAATTGAGTTATCACAAGGCATGTACTCTAAACAGCTTTAGAAGGTTAAAATGGTATCTACAAAGAAAAGTTCATAAAACTGTTTTCTACTTCAACAAAATCCATAACACAAAGTTTCTCCAACTCAAAAGATGTCATTAAAGGGCATTAAAGCACTAATGTGATTAATTAATGTGATTAAGCAAGTACTACTAGTCCACAGAGCAGTGACAGCCTTTATACATATTGTCATGCTTAGCAGTCAGGTTCAACCAACCATCACACAAAGTGGTTTTTTGATAGTTTGTTCCTTTATTCATCAAGTTTATAACAGAAAAGATAATTAGTATCTATCATTTACTGGACATTCCTGAGAATATCTGACCATGTCTAGGATGGGGTTTTTTTTTTAACTTTCTGGAGTTTATTTCAAATGCTTGTTTTCCTAAACCTCAAATTTTTCATAAAACTGCAAAAACACAAGGGAAATTTAATTAGAAGCACAGCAGCTTCAGGTTTTCTGAAAACCTTTCTAATTTTCTTACGGTTTTTCTGCTGCTAAATTACTTCCCCCTGGATGGAACAGGAAGAAAGCTTAGATCAAGCAGATAGTTGGTTTGAGAGCTAATCTACAAACCAAACTCAGCATCATGATGGACTACACATGACTGCCACTCGCCTACAAGCGTAGGTAGAATCTAATTCGGAAACGTGTTTTGAATCCTTTTGTTACTTGTTCTTCAGGAACACTTCAGGAAGAGAAGAGCAACTGGGACAGAACGGATGCGTAAATTCACTAGCTGGCCACTAAGAAGAGAAATAAGTCCATAGGAAGACAGGCAGATTTCTTTAAAAAGGTAGAAAGGTAAATCTCCTGCTGTTTACTCTTTCAGGCTCTGACTGCTGCGTCTTCACGTTTCAGGCCTGAGCCAGCTTCCTCTCACATCCCAATCTGCAAGTATATTCCACCACATAAAGAGTGAGGTGATAACTCCACGGACTGTTCTTGACACATTTGGAACCAGCAACCTTTTACTATGTGACTCGAACTCTCTCCATTAATACTGCTTATGAAGTGTTCTTTATAATAAGGAAAATGATCTAAACCTTTCCAAGTTTAAGCTGCCTTCTCATTTCTGTGTAGAGCTCCTGCCTCTAATGTAAAGTTCCTTCCTGCATGAACTCTTGCTATGGCTTTCAAAGCTCAACATATCCAGCTGCTTTCCTTTTCGCAGTGTTTCCTGCATAGATAAAAAAGAACTAGGATTTAAAAAAATCATAGATTCAAATGAACCAGCGAGAGCAGTTGGTTAACAGGAATTTTAGAAAAGCAACCAATTTACAAAGTAACATATGGAGACAGATGCACAAATCCATAGTTACTTTTAGACATCTCACCTGATATTAGCTACTGACTTCTGCCAGCGTGGTTCTAGTTATCTCCCGGTGCTGAGCAACATTTTTGTCTAGTCGGATAGCCAAATCCCAGGATCCCAGGGTGGATATGTCCGGATTCTTCTGAATGAGAACACACATCACTAATGGCAGTGCAGCCAGGATCACCCAGCAGTGCCAGTATTCAGAAGCGAAGGATGATACTACTGTTCTTCTACACAGACCGTTTGCAAAAGGTTGGGACTTTTGTTTTAGGGGAGGTTGGGTGCTCTTAGCTACCAGATAACTGACTTTTGATGATTTCAGGAAAAAAACCCAAACGCTTTCACTGCAAGTACGTTCTTCTTTCAAAATACAAATTGTGTAAACTATCAAGGAGAAACAAACACAAACAGCACTTCTGCACTCCACCGCCCTCCGATCTGTGATATCCCTTATGTAAAATAAGTCTGATGGAAAACATTGACTGTAAGGAAATTTTCTGTGTCTACATCAAACGACAGCATCCATACTATGAGTTAAGACATAATTAGTAACGCAATGAGAAATATTTCTCTTTAAGGGTCTCCCCACACATTTTCTATGTTATAAAGATAACACAGAACACATGTGCTTGCAGTACATTGTTAAATCACTGCTAGTGTCTCTGTTAGCCAAAGTGTCAAGTGCCGGTTACCGGGAACACCCATCTCCAGTTCCAGCATTCAGAAAGATGTGTATGGGCCGCGTTCGCGCAGCGTGAGTATAGCCAGTTCGGCGCGACAGCTCACAAGGCCTTACGATTTAACATCATTTCGATCATCTCAATCTTTTCATGTAGCAGGAGAAATGAACCGGTGTGGCACAGTATTATTAAACAAAACAATTTAAACCTAGCAAGTTCAAGGCCCTCGAACATCCTCAGACTATGACTGGCATAACTCTGAGAGGAAGGATTCACAACTTCTGTGAAATGGAGAAGAAATTCCGCCAATATTCACAGCTCTGCTTTAGTCTCTGCAGGCTATTTCTGCTTCTGGAGCTATCTGAGTCATGAAGGCCTATGCAGGGCCTATCTGGCTATCCACAAATGCTGACAGCCGAAGGGGAAGGAGAAACAGGTAAGAACATTATTTTCTTTTGTAACTGGAAGAATTCTTTTCAGGTAGTCCTTGATGCTATTAAAAAAAATTAAAAAAAAAAAAAAACAGGAGAATGTACTGTTTCACCTGATTTTCAGGCAAAGTTATAGCTGTAGCTTATACCACTTGTATTCGCAAGATGTGAATTTAGGAATAAATGTAACTGTTGCCCAAGCACGTGGAAACAGATTAGAATGAGAATTAACACAGTCTCAGTTGTCGTATCTAACACATCACATTGAAAATTAAATCCAGATTTCTTTCCCAAAGATTACAGGATATCAATTACTATCTGGCATTACCTTTTAAAAAGGTAAAAAAATGTAAAAAGTTACATTTAAAACACCCACGAAACACTGTCAGTGATATTTTAGGACTTGTTAGTACCAAGAGTCACCACAAAACCAAAGCTAATACTGCTGTCACTGCCACAGCGTTTTTTCTTGTGCAACCTGAAAAATAATTCCTGGTTTGAACATCTCTAAAGTAATCTGGTTCAGTTTCAGAGCTTAAACTTGCAGCTTCATTTTCTCTAATAAAGAAGGGAAATTATACACTTATATTGCTTTCTCCTGCACATTTCTAGGCTTCATCGAGATGAAAGTTCCCTATACACCAGACGTTTTATTGTGATATTTGTGCAGCACATCTAGCACCTCTGTTTCAGTCTGCCCAATCATTTATTGCTGAGCAAATCCCACCACTACACACACCGTAAATCTGAAATACGATAGGTCTTTTACCAAACCTCCTCCTTTTCTCGGTGCTGCTCTAAAAGATGCATGAGCAAAACGGTCAGGCATAAACATTCACACAAAGCAAACCTCAGGCCATAACTCAGATTCATTCTAACCACTAACACCAGTCACTGAACGAGGACTCAAAGTGACACTACCTGATGGGGAAAGGATGCCCTCCCAACACATGAACTCTCGCTACCGACTACGCATTTCAGGTGTCATACCCCTGGATAATAAACATTTCATGCATTTGTTACAGCACTCAGTTTCAGAGAATCCATGGCCTATTATATCTTCTTTAGAAAAAAACAATTTTGAGTTTCAAGTCATGACCAAAGTTGTCCGAAGAGTGGGCAGCAGACAACATAACACGTACTCGGCAGTGAGGGCTGCGGTGGCTCGAAGCCCTGGCCACTCTAAGCTGCGTGCCTTCCTCTGATAATATATACCATTCCTCCCAGGGGACGGCATAAGGATTTAGGTTTATGCAATGTTTAGAAGGAAGGTGCAAGAAAAGAGCAAAATACTATTTTCAGTTCAGGCCCACTAAACGCTCCCCTTAGTGAGGGCCCCCGAATGCCAGCGTGTCCCGATACCTTACCTACAATTCAGTCTCACTCGTTAACTGCTGCAAGAACACAACAGCTAGTGCAGTATCAGGTAACAGATCTCCGATTGAGGGTGTATGATTCATTCGCCTTCGTATACTCACAGAGCTATAGACATACAGGTCTGTTCTGAATGGGATGAAAAAGTGTTTGATTAATAGCAATGGTAAAAAATATATATATATATACATTTCTGCCCTACTCGCCTACACCCAGAACACACCTGCTGGCAGAATACACTATTTCTTGTATTTCAACAATTGTTAAACCAAATCTAGATAATTTCAATGACAAAATTATTTCAGAACTACTTTGTAAAATATTTCAGACAGGACACTTTCATTAAGTGGAATTTTCCTCTATTTTTGTTTCACTGCTGTGAAAAGCCCCAAAACTGAGTGAGGAGCAGAGTGTATTCTCAGTTAACTTCTAGCAGAACTGATGCCAAATCTTCATTCTGTGTGCCATCTCCATGAATAAGTTATCAGTCTTCATAACTATTAAAATGTATTAGAGTTCATTAGCTGCTTTTGAGAACACTATTAATAATAAAAAGTTTCATTAAAAATAAATAGAAATAAAATCTATTGGATACTGGTTAAAAATTTGGATACGGAGTCTAGCGGGATGCATTTTCTACTTGGTATCCAAATTCCCATTGATGCTAGCAGTATTTCAATATTAATAGTTCTAAGCAAGTATGAAAAAGACACCAAGTGAGCTTGAGTAGATTTAAGGAAGTTTTAAAACTCTGGCACATTAAAAGCAGAAATTTGTTGTTGCCCACTTTCAGGTAGTCTTTCTTCCACGTTTAGATTGCAATTTTGCAACCCCGTCTTTCCACATTAGATTTCTGGCAAAAGAATATTCTTTCACCATAACAGTGTTTCTGTACATCACAGGAGGTTAAAAACTGTAAAACTACAGTGAGACAACGATTCGGCACTTAAATAACTGATCCTACATTTCTGTGGTTTTCTTTCTGGGTTGCAAAGCTTGTCTCTAACAGGCTTAATGGGACTTCTTTGACTGCTCTTTAAACAACACTTCTACCATGCACAGGAGCAATGCATCCCCCTGAGAAAGAAATCGAGCAAAGGAGGCAGGAGACCTGCATGGTTAAACAAGGAGCTTCTAGCGGAGATCAGGTGGAAGAGAAAGGTCCATGGAATGTGGAAAGAG
>Ga0065711_1031153_pt1 | contig 30407 bp, 14 predicted proteins | sample Hoacrofraction12_FD_59098 | JGI IMG/M metagenome (GOLD analysis project Ga0065711, IMG submission 59098) | Hoatzin crop microbial communities from Cojedes, Venezuela - Epithelial fraction 12 v2 (version 2) | ecosystem: Host-associated > Birds > Digestive system > Esophagus > Crop | place...
CCAGAGGTGTTATGGATTCTCCTTCTCTGGAGATATTCAAGACCCGCCTGGACAGGGTCCTGTGCAGCCTGCTGTAGGTGACCCTGCTTCGGCAGGAGGGTTGGACTAGGTGACCCCTAGAGGTCCCTTCCAAACCCTGGCATTCTGTGATTCTGTGACCTGACAGATGTAGTGAACATCCGGTGCACTGACAATTGCTATTTTCTGTTTTTTGAAGGCTTGTTTAGACAGGCAAGATGTCTCTACACAGGCTGACTTTCTAAATCCAGCAAGTGACACTCATCTCAGCTGAGGGGCATGGTGGCTGGCAGGAATGTCCACCGTGTTCCTTTCACCCCGGGAAATTACAACACTTTACCAAATTATGGGCCTATTTTAGAAGGCTGAGCCCCATTACCGATTGATGTAGTGGTTGAAAAACTTTTTGTGTTCATACATTTACTTTCTTAATTGATTATCATTGCAATTGAATCATCTGTCAAATCTGTCTCTTTGGAAGGACCAACTCTACCAGGAAAACATGTCTCATCTCATTGTCCCTAGGTCCCAACCAGTAATTCAGAGGAGTGCTTCTTCAGCCAAATCCCTTTTTCTCCGGTTGCTAAGTCTGGTTTTATGTTTAAAACACAGCACACTCTTTAGCAATGTCCAAAATAATTTATCCATGTTGTAAAACTCAAGAAATAGAAATAGGTGAAAGCACTTGTGTGATTGATTACTTTACAATCAGAATATGTTTTTATAGCATGTTATTGCATGAAGCCAGTAGTATGATCTAGCATCTTGGCTATATGTTTTCCAGTCTTCAAAGGAAGATTGATAAAAGCAGCTCTTCTCTAAATGGGAGTTAGAACAAGAGCTGGAAGTGAAAGAATGATTTTTTTTTAAATAAACTCTTTATTGTGGGTAGGAAAGGAAATCTCTTCAAATACTAAAATAGGTTTCTGGTTTTAAAAGCCTATAATTATGGAATTAATTTCTAGAGAGTAGAATTATTCTGGCAAAAACAGTGATTTAAAATTATTTGGAGTTAAATGAAACATCAGCAGAGAGTGCCCTATGTTTCACAAAGCTAATTTTGTGGTATTTCGTAACACTTTTTTATGCTCAGACAAGTTAATAAAGAAAACTGCTTATCCGTTGATGACCAACAACAGACACCCTGATGTGCTAGGGTAGAGCTACCACCTGTTCCAGAGTTCTTCTCTAAAACATAATCAGGTTTTTCTGTATTGTCAGTCTATGACATGCAAAAGCATTGAAAGTGCTGGGGGTAATGAAGTTTCTAATGGTGTCTCTGAAAATGCCATCAGTCTCCAAATTGCTAATACATAGTGGAAAATAAAAAATGACAGAGAAGTTTTTTCCTTTATAAAACAAAGCTGGAAAGAAAGTTAAAAGAAAAGGAAAGTAAAACCAGTGCACCATTCTGCTGGCAATAATATCTGCTGATATAAGAAAACAAGTACATATATCTAAAAAGTACTATTATGGTCTTTAATAAATAGAAATACCTTTCTATATATTTCTATGGACATTTGTGGTATTCCAGTATGGATCAGAGCTGAAAGGAGCTCTCATGATTTTATGTGCATCAGCAAATCAGTAAGTTGACATGGCATTCTCTGGTCTCCCAGACATTTATTTTATAAAAAAATAGGAAGGAAGAATATGGAGCTGTTGCATTTGGTTTTCTGTCAAGGGAAATATATGATATCCTGGAATGTTTTTGAATATTTGTTTAACCAAAAATAAACTCACATATGTTCATTTCCATCAATACTGATTGAATGTATGCTGGAGAGTATTAAATATTAGGGCGAACATGACTAGAAGGTTTAGGCTTAATGTTAATATGTGACATTAGAGGTCAGAATTTATTAGGCAGAGAGCAGACCTGCACGAGTTCATGGCTGAAGATAGCATGTATGCCACCCAGTACCTTTACCCAGCTTTGAGGAGCATCTATAGTTTCTCTGTCCACAACAGTTCATTAAAAAGAGAGAATCCTTTCCTAATACCACAGAGCTTCACAACTTTACTGTCTATGCTCACTCTGGACTATTATTATTTCCTATTATTTGCATCACATCATATTTATGATGACAGCTTGGTTTATTTTGAAGGCATGATCAACCATCAGTGTCTAATGCTGTCACAGCTATTCTGAAGCATCCTTGGAAAAGTCACAGAAATCTTAGAGGTAACTAAACACTTAGAAATCCTGTGAAAATCCCTGGTTGGGTAGAAAAGAAAATGAAGAGATTGTCCCTTCCTACTAAGGGAAAGAGAAGTAGAACACCGTTGTCACCCACGCTGCTGCGTGATAGCCCGAGAGCCCACCGGCATGCATGAATTGGGTGATTGGTGCCCATGCGTGTAGCTTTGTACACTGTTCCATAGTGCTTGCTCTCCTGGATCCCCTGAGTTTGTCACAGCAAGCCTTGTAAGGGGCTACTCCTGTGGTGGAGGGTGCGGATGTTTGCAGAGCAAGGATCCAAGGGAACAAAGGTTTGCTAGTTCTGCTGATACCAGAACAGCTCATTTTCCTAAAGTTGGGGGTATATTCTTAGGCATTCATGCTATAGCAAACAGCTTTGAAGCAAAATTTCTTTCTAGTTCTGACCACTGAAGGCTTCCAGTTACAAGTGCAGCAAACTGCACAGGTTTGCTGAACTCCTTTAGACCGTGTTCACATATTTTTCTCCATTTCTACATCAAAATGGTGGGCTGTAACTAAAATGTGTCACCATTCAGAGAAAATGAAACAGCTCATCTGTGTATGGGAGACATGGAACATCGTATTTCCAAGTGTGGAGACAGAAGAATTTCAGGCATAGGTTTCCAGATAGGTTTCTTTAAATTACTAGTAATAGCTATCATCTTATTTTACTTTTTCTCCCAAAACGTAGATTCCTAGACTAAGCTAGTGGACCAGGTCACTCCTCTGCTGTCACTGGGGAGACAGTCACTGCAGAAAAGGAATTCTTCCGTTTATGTTTCTCCGTTGCTTAGACAATGGATCTAAATGAGCAGCGTAGACAAGATGATGAATGGTAAATGAGCTAATCCTCTCCCTGTGGGACTAGTAACAATGTGCTCTAATAATGCTGAGGAAAGTGTCCCTTGGTGAAAACCCGGAGTAATATTTTTTCCTTAGAGAGCCTCCTGTCTATTCTTAATAAAGAGAACATTTTGATTGCTGTCTATTCTCTTCCTCCCAAATACACAAAAAAGGTTGTGTGAAAATTACAAAGCTCCAGAAAGGAACGGATCCTCTGAAATCTGATGGCTTTTATGGGATCATGTTGTTGCTGCTGCTTCCCATCTTCAGGTGCACCATTCATTTCAGATCACACAGTGCTTTGCCCCAGCCCATGTAACAAAACACAATGATATAAAAAAGTATTACTACTGATAAAATCTACAGCTTCAACAATCTGTATTTACTGTTAATAATATTTGCCATGACATTGGTTTCACATGATGCCCCATTTCAGAAAAATCCAAAGAAATCCTAGTACATTTGCCAAAAACATGATTTTAAAAATTGTATGAGGAAAATATTTATTCATGCCAGATATCTGCCACCTGAATCCATCACTTTGTTTCAAGTAGGAATGTGCACCCAGGGTTTTCATGTGTGATTTCCACAGTAAGTTTTCTTCCCACTGCAAGAAATGCGATTAAAAAAACCTGAGTTTTGAGATATAAAATTTTCTGATAATTAGCTCAATATTTTCTTTACTGTTAGCATAACTAAGAAAATGAAAAAAATGTTATTTAAGAACACATCTCATAAGCTTTGTGTTATAAACATGTTACCTGAAGAATATTTCAAGACACATAGCAAAAATGAAAGATTCTTCAGATGAATACATATTGAAAAAAAGATTTTTGTGAAACAGGTCCCCAATGGATGTTAACTTCACACATTTCTTTCCATATAATCCCAATAAAATCCATAATTTTTTGGCATTCATAGAAATATGGAACATTTACATTGTGTGTAAATCTTATTTTGTATTTGAACATCCATAAATTGCATTTCGAAGTCCAGCAGTTATATGGGTAAAAACAACTGGAATCTCACTGTGGATGAGAAGAGACATGGAGTGTCACTTTCTACTTATTCCAAAAACTAAGTAAAGTAGTGAAATTTAAAACAAAACTGTTGCTCAGGGCAAACTTAGAAAGGTCCTTTTGGGTGAGATACATCATTGATATTATTAAATTAGGCATTTTAAATGCAACATAAAAAAAGCTTTCCGAGTTCTGCGCTTTGGACGCAATTAATCCAGTAAACTGCTATGAACTGAATGACAAAAAGGGTGGTGGCTACAAACAAAGAGGCAGACAGACAGAAAGACTGACAGACAGACAGAAAGAAAGCAAAAGAGAAGAAAGAATACTACAACCCCAAAAAAATGAGAGATAATATTTCTGCAAGAGATACATTCTCACAAAATTTAAGAAAAGAGTACTTTTGCCTACTATTGGTAACTAGTCAATTGACGTTTAACTTTCTATGCTGCCATTTCACGATAATATAGTGAACTCACAATAATCCCTAATGTCTTCTATGGGAAAATTAACAGATACCAATATATTCAGGCAAAACCCCAAATATTTGTAGCAATTACAAACAGTGTAACATATCTCAATCCAGTCGGAGATGAAACATTATATTTTTAATGCTATTAGATTCCTTCAACTAGGAAGAGTTAGCCGTCATCACTGTAGTCCCACACTCCCTGGTGTCCCACATCAGCATAAGCAGAAATGGTGTTGCATGGAGTTCTGGCTCTTTCTACTATTTGTCAGAAACCATTATGACATTCCTCCTGTTCTTTTTAATTTTCTGCTCATCCGTGTAGGAAAATAAGGAAGGAATGACTAAGAATTTTTTTTTTCAAAATTACTGTTTTGAAAGATGGCATAAGTGACTAAAAAAGTTTGCAAGAGGAGTTCAATGTTATTTAACACAATACTAGTTAGCTGCTACAAGGTCCTCTTGCTATACATCCAGTTCTGTTTCTGCCAGACAGACAGAAAAAGAACAGTGATTCTTTAGTCCTCGATAATATTTCTGAAGCTTAGCAGTACCGATCAATGGATGTGAAAGTCAGATGCTGCATTTAAGATGTCTGTCAGATCAAGACATTACAGACTCAAAGAAGGGAGCTAATCTCCTGAAGAAAGACCTATGACTGTTCAGTGGTAGGTCACACTTCAAATTTGATAACCTGTCTGAATCAGACAGACACACTTCACTGGATGACACGCATATCGTTATGAAGTCAGTGATTTTAATGCTAGATTCTGATAGATATTATCTTTATAAAACAGAATATGAAATTAAAGTAGGATAGGAGTTATATACAGTCTCCTAATTTACAGTAGACAGCCCATGAGAACAAGAGAAGATTTAGAGTGAAAGGTTGCAGATAATTTGTTTTAGATGTGGCTGCTAACATTACCTGTTCCTAGGACTCATTACTGCTCATTATGAGAAATCTTTAAAAATTACTGATAAGTTTGAGAAACTTTAACCCATTCAACTGTGATTTTCCAGGCTGGATACCTGCCTCCGGCTGTTGCATATTGGTTTGTTGTTTGTTTTCATTTGGGTCTGTTTTTTTTAAAAGCTTTGCCAGACCAACTAGGTTATCTTGAAGAACAGAGGAATGATATCAGTAAAACCATTTCTTGGCAAAATTAGACAATTCAGAACATTTGTTCAGTGAACATCATCCATTTTGTGCACTTCAATGAGGAAGAATTTCCATCCAGAAAATAAGGAGTGTGCAATTATAGGTCATCTCATAACATATGCACACAATAGATCAGAAAAAGGCTGGCCAAACTTCCGAGTGCTTTTGGCCTGAACTTTGGATTACTTGAATTTGTAGCTTAATCATGCTTTTATAACACAGCTTTTTGTTGTTGTTGTTCTTACTCATTTCCTCATTGGATGTTAGTGGGAAATGACTCTTTAAATTCTGTGCAGTGTTCAGTTCTTAGTGAGCCTAATGCATGAATCACAGTTATGTCATCTCTTCCTCACAAATCAAACAATGCCTTACTATAATCCCAAAGTTCAGTTGCTGATAATATAGTGGTTCCAGTTTTGGCTATGTTCAGTTTTTCATCCTGCTGTCCTGTTGCTGGCTTATGATTCTATCGGGTTGTCTGGCTCCTGCTTCCCTCTCCTGTTGCAGCTGGGTTGGCTTCAGGCTATGATAATTTTGCCTGCTGTCCTCACCTCCTGCTGTTCTATCAAGGACAATAATGCTTGAGGCTGAACCTTAAATTTTAAATCCTTTATTCTGCAGAGCCTTAAGGCACACTCTACTGTTTCAAGAACCAAATCCAAATAATGGAGTGAAGTTTTTGTAGGTTTGTATGTTTTTCTGAATCTTTGGACATGAACTTATTTGTGGTAAACACTGAGCAGACTTGCTGTGAAGCTTGCACAGCCTAGATCAAAGTAGGTTTGTTTTTTAACAGGAGAATTTCTAAACAGCCAGCACAACACCTTTCATATGCACTTTAACCAGTTCTCTTATAGAACTTCACAAAGTCAAAATTGGCCATTATAACATAAAAACATTGTACACTTACTTACTTTTCTTGCAAGTGCAGGAAGATCTATAGAAACTGATATGCTATTCACAATTTCTTAACTGTAGGTAAATTTTCTCAGGAGACTTTTCAAAAATGTGCTCACCAGCTTGCAACTAAATAATTGATTGTTGGAGGACTGTGCGCTACTTTAACATTTCACATTTGGAATGATAGCCACTCAGCTATTCAAGTAATGTGTGTCACGTAAAACCAACATCAAGAGAGTCAGAATGTATCTTTTTTTCTGTATCATATTTGCTGCACCAGGTTAATAACAGCTTTGTAAATTTTAAGTGATGTGTATACTAGTATTTATAATAATTACAGCTTTCTGAAATGGCATTGCTTGTTCATTGTGTCCATTGTCCTTTTGTTTGTCTCTCTCTTTTGTCCCTATGCTAAGGAGAAGAAAATATTTACAAATCTTATAGTCGCCTATGTTCCTGCAAAGCAATGAGTTCAGTTATTAGCAAAGTACTTCAGATTTAGAATAGTTAAATGGAAATCAATCAAAGCACTTGTATGACTAATGCTAAAAGTGGTTAAGTACATTGATGGATTGGGACCAAAAAGCACTCTAACTCTTTTCTGCTTTATTTACCCACAGACTGAACATAAAGTATTCACACTGAGCTAACTTCTCCTGTTCTGTTTTTTGTAACATTTTCTGTTATTTCAGTGTTAGAAATAGAGCCACAGCCATTTAAACAACTTTGGAGCATCCTGAAGTATAAAAACCTTTAAAATTTACTTGCAAAGATGTCTTTGGGACTTCAGAAGCTCATTTGTTCCCAAGTAAGGGCAAAAGCAACACTATTTACAGAAGAAACATGTTGAGAAGAGAAGGAATGCAGTTCACGACAGTTATTTAAATTTAGAAGTGGGTCAAAATACATGTTACCTGCACATGTTGAACAACTGATATAACCTTCTAAACATAGCTTTTTTAGCATTGGAGAAGGAAGCTGTATAAAGAAAAAGCTGTTTTATCACCTTGACTACAAAGATAACAGTGTATGTATGTTTATGTTATGAAATAGCTGCAAAAGACCCTATGTATAGAGTATGGGTTGCATAATATATATAGATATAGTTGGTCCCACTTAAGCATCTTCAAACATGACATATGTAAACTTGTTCATAAAGGTAAATTATTCTACTCCTGTTTTATACAGTGAATTGCAAAAGTCTCAAGATTAAAATTTCATTCTTCATTCTGTTGTAGATAATGGAAAATCACATGTTAACCTCAGCACAGCACTAATGTCAGTTTGCGACTTTTCCAAAGTCACTCAGGAAGTTTGTGAAATCAAGTCTGTAGTGTTCCTACATTCTCTCCGGGACCTTCCTGTACTGTTGCTATGTACTCTTTAGGACTACTAACCAGTTTCTCTATTACTGATCAATAAATATGGATCAAAATTCCTATCTGTAACATGTCCCAAACAGTCTTTGTGTTGAGTCATAAAAACAAGTTTCACATTTCTGTTTGATTTATAATAAGTACTAAAAATGGTAGAAAGTACCTGATGTTTTAAATTGAGGAAAAAGGGCTCTTTTTCCTATAAATTCATAGCTCCAAGGCCCTTTGGAGGCTCCAAAGTTTCACAGTAAAGGTACTACAGAAGCCAATCTTCATTTGAGAGATAAAAACATATGTTTATCTCAACTTCTAATCTTGTTCTCTGGCTCCAGCAATACACTCTCTGCTGCCAAGCAATCTGAATGTACATCTGCCTTGAAGGTACATCTGCCTCCAAAACTATAAGGAAAGTGGCCAGCTGTGATGATATATAAAGACTGAACCAAAAATACTTGGAGAAAGTGAGGAAGAAGCAATATCTCAATGACGCCTTCGAAACACATCATCTGTGAGGGGCCAACAGAGAAAATCTGGCTGCTAATCAGAGCTGGATATAAGCCATGAGGTTCAGCTACAAATGCAAACTTTCCTGAAGCCTGAGGACATCTGGCTTCGTGCATTCAGTAGATAGAGAAGGGCTAGCACTAACTGCGTTTAAGCTTGCATAAATTATGGAGGTGTTCTGGTGCAGATGTTTTCTTCAGATTCATGTCCATTATTACTGTTGATTGAGGACACAGCAGGAAATTATTGCAGACTGAAGGCTGTTAAGGTTGTTTTTCACAAACCTACGTGGTCTGTTTTATAGGTCTGTTCTTAGGGATATATTTTGTTGATTCAAGCAGAGAATGAGTGGGTCAGGTGGAAAGAGGAGACTGCGCTTTCCCTGTGGAGTTACTGGGCCTGCCTCCACAGAAGGCTATCGGCTTTCTGTTCTGGCAAACAGTGAAGAGAGAGTCATAGCAAGCTACTAGCAGTTTGCAACCTAGACACAAAAGCCACGGAGAAAAGGGAGGTGCAAGGAGCTGGACCTTAGCACTAAAAGACAACTTTCTAAGGACCAGAGGGAATGACTGAGTTTTCTGTTAGTCCAACAACCAATATATTATCCAAAAACCCTGATAGCAAGGACTTTCCCTGCAGAGAGGGTGGACAGTGGAAGACTGAAATAAGAGCCTTTTCTTTTTTTTTCCTCTTTGCATTTTGCCGACTCATTTTGAGTTTCCTCTACTTGAAAGTTAAAAATGCCTATTTATATTTCAACAAATATGTAATAGATTTTAGGTAGATCTATCTCAAAACTGGACAACTTGGAACCACATACTGGCAGACAGTCACAAGAGATGAGAGGCACAGGTAAACTTTCTGTATTCTCGTCATTGGACAAAGAGAAAAACAAAGTGTTCATTTGCCTACCGAGCTATTCACTTTGCTCTGGAAGCACATCTTTTTCACTGTTTGGCATTCATGCCAAACAATCTTCATTCAGCTGGCATGGACTTGGCAAAGGAGAAAGTTTTTCTTTTACTTTTCTTTCACTTTCATTGACATTCTTTGTACACGGCATTTTTTTTCAACTCACATATAGACTACCTGAGTGAAGTTAGGTTTTAGGACAAGTTTGGGAGCTGCTCTAACTCTCCCTAGTCTCCAGTGGCAAAATTGTCTTTCATCAAAGAACCATCTGGGGACAACAAATTTCTCTCTTCCCACCCCTTGTATTGTTTAATCCAAAGCTAGAGGACTACACATGCAGCAGATGTGTTTGTCTGCACTATATAAAGCCATACTCCCAAGCCTAGGCTGAATGTGTCACCTTTATGTCAGGAAAATGCCAGGACCCACAGGGAAGCTTGTTTCCAATTCTTTGCCTTGTCACTGTCAGGCATCTGATCCCCTGTGCGCAAATATATCATTGCACCTTCTGTCTCTCAGCTCTCTGATCATTCAGACCCCTCACCATTTGGTTCAGTGTGAAGTACCATACACTTCAGATATATAGTCTAATGGCTTGGTTGCAAAACTTGGTAGTGTTTCTCCCTAAGGTATATGTCATAAGATTATAAATATCTCACACTCTGGGAAGCTGAATGGGAAAGAGCGTTTGTGGTGGTCTCAGAACCAAATTAATCCACATCTAGAAAGCCCCACTGCTGGACTACTTCCCTTTTGCAGAGCTGTTTGAGAAAGACAGACAGGGCAATGTTAGGTGAACACAGCAGACGGAGAGTAGGAATCATGTCGGCTCTAGAACAGATAGTTGACTGATACAGAATAGCTTCCTCCAGTCTTCAGAGTCCACAGAAGGGCTGTGATATTGTCTGCCTTAGCTAGAGGAAAGGCAGGAATGTTGCACATGTCAGTCATACTGGAGGTTGTAAAAGACTGATGGGTGAGCAAATTCTGCAGGACAGTCTGAATTCCTTTGGTGTCTCAATTAGGCCAGGCCCAGTAACTCCACAAGCGGGGTTGTGGTTTCATGGCAAATCATGTTCAGCAGCAGTATTGGTTGAGGATATTCTCATACCCCGTTTTTCTTCTAATTTCACTTTGCTCACATATGTACCCACACTAGCAATTTTCCCTTCAGGTCTACAACCATAATTCTGAATGAGATTTCACAAAGAATTAATTTAAGTGGATTTTTAACTGGGAAGTCTTAAAAAAACAAAGCAAATCAAATAAACAAAAAAAATCCAGGGATTTTGGGTTTTAAGAAAAGGACTTTTCTTACAGTGCACTTCAGGTACATCTGATTAATTCACTAGTGTGTATAAAGTGCTGAGATACTATGTGATAAATACATAATGTAAGGTATAAAGAATGACAACAAGTGAGTATTGTAGCAATGACTACTGTGAGGATCTGCTAAAAAACTTTGACCACTTCCAGCTTTTGTTGGTGGCTGTCTTAGGAAAGATCTGATATGGTGCTTGCATTGGGCAGGATATTTATTTCTTCTGCCTTAGTGTTTGGAGAAACTTGTGCAGAAATGCCCTTTAGACGGTTTAGGATTAGTAGTTAAAAGAGTATTTTGTGATTTTTTTAAGTAGGTTGAAAACTCTTTGCCTTCTCTGTCCCTAAATCTTGTTTTCAATCAATGCTGGAGCTGAGATAGGTCTCTCTTCAGTGTTTGACAGTTTCATGGAAGAACTTGCCTTCTCAGTCTCTTCTGCAGAGTATTGATTTTGTTTGGTTTTGCTTTCTTTTTTTTTCCCAGAATTGTTTTTGTTTCTATTTTGTCATTTGTTTCATTTTGGGGTTTCTATTAGAAAAGTCACTGAAACCTGCTTTGAATCTAAGTTTTCACCTGTCCTTGAACAATCTTCTTCTAAATGTACTTTGATTGTACCTGTTCATTAAATTTTACAGTTTGTGCTCCTTCACTGGAACACTTCTCAACATTTTTAGCTCCCAGAGCTTCCTCTCTGCCAAAAAAGGTAACAGCAATATCCTGGTATGTAAAGGTGGATTTCTACTCTAGATCTACAAAAGGAAAAACACCTTACCCTCTGCCCTTTTTCCACTTTTTGAGAACTTAGCTCCCAGCTTAAATCAGCTTCCTTTGAGGCATATAGGGACCCTTGTATCTGAGCTCAGTTACTATTTGTATACCAGTACTGAGATGGTTTTACTATGAAGTCAGAGAACATCCTAGGGTCTGCATATCTGGAAATGTTCAGCCCTGGCACGAACTCTCATTGTTGTCTAGGTAGCATGATCAGTACCAAGATTTATAGGATTGATTCAATCCTTCCTGAATCTGTTCACCAGTGTTTTCAATCAAAATAGCTTTACTGGGTTTACCTTTGACGTCTACAAGAGAATGACTTTCCTCAGACATTGCAAGGTCTGTTCTTTCTCTGCTAAAGAAGTATCCGCATCCATCATCTCTCTCCATCACTAGCAGCTCCACTTCTGATTTATTCCTGCTTCATGGGTATATGAACCTTACAATTTGTTATAATAAGCAAAAAGAGCATAGAAACAAATTTAATTTTTTAGCACTACTGTACCTATTTTCTCCTTGTTTGTGTTTGATTTTGTGAGCGAAAAACATTGTCATGCCAGGAAACTCATCGCCTCTGTTCTGTTTCAGATCCATGCCACCGTGTCCAGAAGAATCGAAGTGGGCTCAGCAGTCTTTCCAGCTGTCCTGTTAAGAAGCTGTTCAATTACTTAGAGGAGAAAGGCATCAGTCCCGAGTAGGCCTCATATGTACATGTTAGTCATTGCCAGATGAAGCTGTTATGCCATCTGTTCTTCTTTCTTATGACTGCAAATCTTTTTAAGACCCTTCCTCAGGATGACACAGGCAATGAAGATACTTATAAATGCACAAATTATCATACAGCATACTGAGCATGGATATGATAGATCAAATTCAAATCCAGTAAATGGTTGATATTATACTTCTGAAACATGATTTTTCTGGCCTAGTTTAGATGCCTACTTTAGAATTAGATCAATTGCACCCCAAGCTGCCCTCTATGAATTATAAAGAGAGGCGACATTGAGTACTTGTAGACATCTGTGCTGTCAGCTCTAAAGCTCGGCAAGATGAATACTATCCATAAGGCCTAAGAGTAGTAGCGCTGCCTGCAAGGAGAAAAAGCAAGTTTATCTACAGTTCATTCATTCTTCAACAGCTCACTGAAGCAGGGAGGCCTGGAAAAATCTGGTTTTGGTCTTCTGCTGCCCTGCACCAAATTAACCATTTCCTCACAGCCCTGCTTACAACTATGGCATCTCACACTCTCCTAACTCCTGTTCCACACGTGTTTTTCCCTAGCTCCTTCAAAGCTGGAGAAGTTGCTGTGCTGTACCATAGCCAGAGAGTCAAACATCATCCCTCTTGCAGCTATATGCAGATGTTCTGTACCAACATGCGGTACAACCTCAAAAAAGGAGAAGGTAAGGATCAGTCCCTTCCTTACATTGGAGGATGTAATATTCTGCCTTGTGAGGCACAGAAATAAATTACAAAGCTAACCATGCAAAATTTTACACCTACTGTTAATTTTATGCACTTAGTAGACCATTGGAACAGTACGGATTGTTATGCAGATAGCCATACCAAGGCACAAGTATTTGTAGGAAGATAATATAAGTCAGTCATACACACAGTCTATAGAAGAAGAAAAACCTCCCGTGTTCAAGTCTTCTATTATAATCACAATATTTCTTCTTATTTTCATCTTCACATAAAGCTGTGAGTGGCTTAGACCATATGTTTTAATTATTACAATACCCCAAAGTATTTCTGGTGTATAGCAAATTGCATGCAGGTACCCAGAAACAGGTCAAATGGCATTTGTACTGCCACTGTATTGTGGGAGCCTTAATTCCTCAACATTCATGGGGGCTGTAGTGTCCTGATAAATCAAAATACTATCTCACCTCATGGCTTCATTCCCACACTCTCAAATTTCCCTCCCTTGGTTGACATCACACACTTTGGGATTATGTTAGCTGGTCCTGCACATATTATGCACGATCATTTCTTTGGAGATTCTACTCCCTAAGTTACTCCAAGATCCTACCTAGGTCAAAAGACTTGTCCAAGAGAACAATATGAAGATGTAACATGACTTTTGATTATGTTAATAAATTTGATTTGATACAAATTTCATTTAGTTTTTGGTACTAATTCCTAACTGATTACAAATTGGTTCTTGTTTTACCGCTATTATTCAGTGCCCCATAATTTTAGACATACAAGTGCAAGCCTTTGTTTTCAACCAGCTTGGTCCTGAATTCACATAGCAATTAATCAGTTTAATATGCTTTGTGCCGCTAACTTGAAAAGCACATGAGGAAGAAGCCTGTGCAGTACAGATATGACAATTAGTGAAACAATCCTTTTTTTTTAAATTTGCTTGGGTAGTACAAATCTTACCAGTAACTTTGTCTCCTTGCACTAAAGAAGAGTAAATGAGACAGTTGTTCTCATGCCAACTACTTCTTGTGCCAGCAGTACTGATAGAAATATGTTGCCTCTGGAGGTTCAAGAGTATTTAATAATCCTCCCCCTCCCATCATTATTTTCCATTATTGGTCCCTCTTCTCTCTTCCTTGTTATCGTCTAGTAAACAGGCAAGGGTGTAGAGCCAATATACAAAATTTAAAAAAAACCACGTCTGTAAAGAACTGGTTGTCATCTGAAAGAAAAAAAAGAAAATTAGAGAAACAATGAAAGTCCAAGAGAGAACAACTTTGACTCAAATTTTGTCATGCTGAGGTGCAGTATGAGATTCTACATTATACTTCACATTAAGTTCTGACTTCAGTTAAAATTTCAATATAATTTTACATAGTTGTGTTTGATTTCTCTCACCGCATGTGTTTTAGAAATGGTGAGATAAAATAAAAAGACCCTGAAGAGTTTGAAAGGGGGAAAAAAAGCTTCTGACCAGAGGGATTTGCTTTCTTCAAGGAATAAGTAAAAAAAAAAAAAAAAAAACAAAACAGAAACTTTCTTTTCCCTGTATTACTATGTTGGTCATTGGCCAAGCTCAGGATCTGGAACTAGATTGACTAAAGACTGAATTTTTATGATATTTTTAACCTTGCCTATCTCAACGCAAATGCAAGGTAATCTAGTTTTGAGCCTAGAGACTTATAACAACAAAAGTATATAGGACATACACAGTTTAAATAAGTACACCCATGCCAAAACAATGCACTGCATGGAAAGGGTAAGACAATGAAATAATTAGCTGTAATGGATATCAGCCAAGCCAGTTAATATAGTAATAGCAGCATGTGTAGAAAAGAGTTGTAGGTCCTGAATCATTTCTACCAAAGCTATTTAGTAAGTTTTAATGAGATAAAGGAGTTTTAATTATAATTATGCTTATGGATGCAATTGCGTGCTATCATACAAGCTGTGCAGATCAAGATCCAGGTAAGTTTACATCTAACTTGCAAGTTAACTAGGATTTGAAACAATATATTACTCCTATGGCTTAAAAAGTTACTCTGTATCAGCCGAGCTGTGATTATGGCCTGTGTGAGTACTCCTGACCTTGGCAAACACTTGGTAATTTGATTTAGGTTGGCCCACCCTGAAGGTTTCTGAGATGTTATCCTCACTGATGGTAGACAACTGCTGCAGTATTTTTCCATTTCCTTAGGCATGTGTTAGACCAATAATGAGATGATTGATAATATTAAGTCAATAATAGAACAATAATCGAGTCAAAGATTTATCTGATCTAACTGGTATTCTGCAGTATAAACACCTACCTTTGTCCTAGTCATCTAGATTCCTCTTATAGTCATCAGAGAGAAATGGGCACATCTAGAATGTCATTCTAAAGCAGATATCTAAGACAGACCAGATTAACATACTTAGAGGTATAGCACTCATTAATTTAATTATTTAATATAGCACTCATTGATTTATTGAACATTGGTAGATTTGAACAAGCTCTGTCATTTCCATGCTTCATATGTGGCCTAAAAGTTATCTTTGAATTTAAATAGCCTGGTATATGTTAGCATATTGGTACATCATCATCCACAGTAGGATGAATGCTGGAGTTAAATACCTCATGCATATTTTGTATTCTGATTATGCTTCCTCAAAGTTGTAAATCAATCCAAAACAATAGGGCAATGCACCACTTCTTGCAGAATTGAATGAGCGATTTCCTTCTGGAAAAGAACATGGATGTCTAGCTAGATGTGGGTATATGATGTGAACTGCACTTGCTACCAAGATCTTCTATGTTATCAAGATGATCTGATGATTTAAAATATGAGATAGTAGATTTTTAGGATAAACGTGTACTGTTTGCTTGTTAGCAAAAACTATTGCACTAGCAAAAAATTACTGTTTATCTTTAAATCCCATGAGGCCATCTAACCCACTACACTGGCCAAAGACAGAATGAATTAATATTAACCTTATTTGACAGATGTTCAACTAGTCCTGTCTTAGAGACTCTAGTCTTTAGTCTTCCTAAATTAACTGTTCTAATGTTTAACTGTCCGTATAGTAAAATCTTCTTCCTAATGGATAACTTCATACTCTTTTGTTGAAACGTAAGACCATTACTTATTGTTCTGTCCTCAGGGGACATGAGATGAGTATACACCTTCCCATCTGGCACCACGCTATCATATATTTATTCCACACATAAAGACCTATCATGTCTACTTAAAACATTCTCTTTTTAATAGTTGTCTTACTAATCTAACCAGAGAGTAACATGAGTGTTGTGGGTACCTGTGTATGTTGCAATGGTGTCAGTGAAATTCTGTGCTGTTTGGGATTTAGGTATTCTATGGCTAGTTACGTACTGTCAATCCGACTATTAGTCCCTTGAATCCTGTTGCCATGAAGATGCCTCTCAACATGCAGTCCGTCAGGATTCAGGTCGCCAGCACATGAACTTGAGTCCAAGTAGATTAATATTTTGTATAGTGGAGCTTTGAAGAGGCAGATCTGGTGATGTTCTTTTCACAGTAACAAGTTCCAGAAAGCTTCACTTCAGAAGTGCTGGAAAACATCATTCAATTTTTTGACATCAGTTTAGTCTTGCATTGCAACAAAGTACCAAAGAAACACAGCCTTTACTCTGATACAACCACTCTGATACAGCCACTATGACACAACCTAATTGGAGCTAATCCTAATTTCAGCTACACCACCATAACAACATTAATACTAATGGGATTTCACAGGCATCAGAATTATGTCCAGGCTGCGTTTTTCCTAGGAATTGTAGTTCATGGTGCAAGACGAAATTTCAAGGAGAACTTTATCAGCTGGGTGCACTATAATGCATTATAAATGAAGTCATAACTTTAACTGAGCTGAATTCAGAAAGATTGCTCATGCATTGTGAGTTATGATCTTTTCTTCCTCCTTTGACTGAAACATACCTTTGAAAGGACGCAATTGTCTTAGGTGCATTATGGATAATGTGTTAAGTGTTAACACCTGTAAAGTTAAAAAAATAACTAAAACACCATTTCTTGTCCCGTATATAAAATCTCCAAATTTGTATACTAAATATGAAGACAACATTTTATTCCCTGGATAGTTTACAGCTCATTAGCAGCAGCATTCCCAGCCATCTGACAGCTGGCCAGAAAGCTGACCTAAACTAGAAGATAATGAGGTTAGAAAATATCTTAGAGGAGTATAAGAGCTCTAGAGTATCATCAGACTGTAAAGAGAAAGACTGCAAATGATAAATACATCTTTTTGTTTTAGAATGCCTCTGCAATGTCTCTGTGGCACAACAGAATGAACCGTACCCTAAAAAATTCAGTGATAAGATGTCAGGAGTAAGCAATTGTGACAAAACCCCAGGCTTCTTTCAGGTCCTTTATGTGGTACTCATGTGAACCAAGGTTTGAAGACAGGAATCTTTTGGCCAGCAATGTCCAAGGGGCCACATTCAGTGTTTTCTTGTTATATGGCATTTAAGACAAGGAAGCACTAATTATCTCCCAAGTTTCTTGCTCCAAAATGCCATTGGATGTGAAACCCAAAGCATGAGATGGCAGGAGACATGAACTGTTTTCCAGGAGATGAAGCAGCTAGGGTAAATGATGTCACTAAAAAGATACTCATATATATTTCCTGGGGAATTTTATACACTAATTGCACTTCAACGTAGCTTAACAAAATAATCACATGGGCGGATTTGGCCACAGACTGATAACAGTCATGATCATGGAGTAACACAAAAAAACCATTCCAGAGAGTCATGGCTTTTGCAAACAAGCAGTCTTTTCTCAGTGAATGTTCATCAGTATAGGAGCCTTCTTCTGGAAAATTTACTGAAATTAATCACACCAATAGATGTGACAGTTCCCACTTCAGTGACCTGAGAAAGATTGCAAGTTTAGGGAAAAAAACTTGAACTAAAGCAGCTCACTGGGGGTGAGCCTACCACTGTCTCACCCATGCAGATATCTGCCCCCTTTAGTATTAAACAAAAAATAAAACTAATTTTGATGAGAGACAGTGAAAAAATTACACAGATTTAGTGGGGAAGGATGAAGAGAAGGGGAGCAGGAGACACAAAATGCTGATACGAACACCATTAAAGATCTCAACGTGGGAAAATCTTCTAAATGTAAGACACAGCCTTGACTTCTGAAGTTTAGATGGGATATTACCAAACTCATTTTGATTTTTCAAATTGATAAAACCATCAACCTCTTCACTTTGGTTTCCAATTGCTTTTGAAAGTTACAGAAAATATAATGTCTCTGAGCCCTTTTTTTCTTGCACATTCAGACACAACAGAATTATTCAGGAAACAGCCCACTTATCTACAGCAATAGGGAAGCACAGCCCACCCTTTCTTTTACAGGCTGGAGTGCTGCATAGGTAGTTAATGACTACCAGATACACTCTCCTTCAAATGCTACCGTGGATGCTAAGGGAACCCTGAGCAGTAAACATTTCTGGAACAAGGACTGGCAGCAGCGTAGACATTTACCTAACTGGATTTGGTGGTGATCAGGAGGATGCTTCAACAACGTTAGTCTAGCTTGCTAGAAGCGAGACTTCTTCCCCACTCCATTAACTTGGGAATGCCTGAAATGTCACATATGAGACCAATTAATAACCTACAGGGGAAGGACTCCAGAGGATTGAAAATATAAGCCAGAGACTACACACAGTCACAGCTGTTCTGCTTGGAAGCCTAATAGCTCCTACGGTCCTTCTCATTTACAGACTCAAAGTACTTTGCAAGAAGATTTCTGCTACTCTCATTTTACAAACGGTGGGCTCATGGGAAGAAATGTCAGTGTGGAAGCAGAGTCAGAAATTAAAACTAGATTTTCCTGTAGGGTCCACTTTTCTTTTGCCCTGAACTGCCGCTAAAGATCTACCTCAGTTTAAGCCTAAAACACATAGTGTTGAGCGTCATCTTCTTATATGACTGTATATATGCTAGAGATTTAGGAAAGGGAGTTTTAGTGTTTTGGTACAAAAGTCATGTAGGTGTTCTGGCCTATTTCATTGAAATACCTTCCAGTAATCTTGTCATTTGCTAGGGATTGGTGAAAATGTGTCTCTAGCAATTTTACACTGTGCCTTTGTCATCTCATTGGTTGGGTTATCTCATTTAAATTGGGTGGCAAGTTTCCCCTGACTGCCCAGGACCACAAGGTACCTGGAACAGAGTTAAAATCATGGTCTTTGACAGCTTTTGAAGACTGCGGGCTTTCATGATCCCCTTTCTGTACTGGGGAAGAATTTTGAAGAGCTCAACATGCTGAATAAGAATTGTCTTCCCAAAACATAAGTTGTTTCTGCCTTTTAATTATAAAACAGAAATCAAGTCACTGAATTTAAAATCGACATTTAGAAGAGAATCTGTAATTCCTTTCTGTCTTTTCAGTAGGAATTCATGGGTAGTTATCAGCTTTAGCCTGAATTGTGGAATGCTCAGTCACACCCCCTGCATTTCCAGTACAAAGAAACACAAGGACATGTTACACACTGAGTTGATTATATCCCAAGCTAATTCAAGAACAACCTGAAACAAATATATTTGATTCTGTGGATCTCATCTAAATCTCATATATCTCCATTCTACACTGACATTTATGTGGCCTGATGTTTTCTTTCTCTTTAGAATAATACTCATTATAAGAAACTAAACACATAGATCATACATATTTATGTAGTGACACACTTATCAACCATTAAAAATTCAATTAGCCCCTTTTGTTTTGTATTGTTCTTTTCAAGGCATAGAGAAAGCTCTATACAAGTATGCTGAGAATAACCAGGTACTCTCTGGGAAGCCTTACGAATTACCCCTGTTCTTTTCTGTGCTTTAAAATGTGAACTCCTCTGAATACAAAGTCACAAACACGGGCTATACTAATGTGTTTTCCTTTCACAGTAACAATTACTTGGAGGGTAACTCCATTGGTGCAGTGATACTCGTTATGTAGGTTGATGGCAGTTCAATAAATCTGATTTCCAGCTCAAGGACAATAGATCACACTGAAAACACACGATTCAATTTCTGTTAATAAAAAAGATGCGACAATCCTAATTAGAACTGCAGTTTTTTTAATGCCCAAGCTTTATAAGAACATTTCTGAAAAGAAAACAGCCCTATACTCTTCAAATATTTTTCATGGACCTTTTTACTTCATCAAAATGATTCAATATTAGAAAAGTCATATTTTTTTTCATAAGATTGTTTTTTGTTCTTTCTCTTTGGAACCTGAAAACCTTCCACAAATTAAAAAGCAAAAGATTTGGTTATGTTGCTTTTTTTAAATACCTATACCTTTCTAATTATCTGTACTTACCTTGAAGAGCAGAATGTGATTATTTTCTTACAGGGCATCTTTTCAAATCAGTGAAAGACAGTATAATTAGGATCCAATTTTGGATGATTGTGTTCAAATTTGACCCCTCCACAGATTGCCAAGGTGTTTAAAAAAACACATTCTTCTTTTTCATCCGTTACAGTCTGCACATTCTGCATAATGTTTACTGAAGTAGAATCTTATTATGAAACCTGATATGTAAATGGTGTGTTACCTAACCACTTGCTGAAGGCAACCTGATAATAATTATTTTAATGATGTTTTACTCCTTTTCACTTCTGAATAGTGAATTGAAAAAGTCTGGAAGATTTTTCTTCCTCCTTGTTTGTTTGTTTTTAATCTATTTCTCTCTTTTGCTTTGGAAATGTGAAAGCTCTAATCTTATTTTCATTTTGTAAGGGAACAGCCAGAGAAATACAAGAATGTTTTCTTGTGAGCTGCTGAACTTTACCCATAAGGATAGGTATGTCATAACTTCAGCAGAGACATCTTTCATCACAAACATTGTGATTTATGTAGTTGTATAAGGCCATGAACATGTCCTGGGTAGCCTGCACGCTCATTAAATCCAACTGAGGTCACTGGGATTCTCCTTTAGTGTAAGAGTCAATTCAGGCCTTTGGGCGGTGAACCATCCCATCAGTAAAATACTCTGAGGATAAAGTGAACTGAAGTTTTACCGTTTGAATTTAAACAGTCTGATCTTTTACATGCTATTCAATTGAACCCTGCTACCCCAAAACCACTGTATGTTCAAATGGTCTATAGATGGAGTCATACTGAGGGGTGGTTGGAAAGGGGAACAGAAAGGCTAAAGTTGTGAACACAATAGTGTGGTTTCCCCATTCATTTGTTCTAGACAGATACTGCTCTTTTGCAAGTTTTCCTCGGGTCACTAGAGTGACTCTCGGCAGCCTTGCTTGCTGGCTGAACCGATCTGTTTTACATCAGTTTAGACAGTGCTATTCCACTAATGCATGAGACAAAAGAATTGCCACACAACAGGGGGTCATAACAAACGGCTTTTGAAACATGTCCAGCTAAATACAAAAATAAAGAGATATTTAAAACAGCACTAAATAAATGGAAACATAAAAATAATCCCCCCCGAACTAATTGCAACCTTTTGTTTCATAGGATTAAATCCTTGTAGAACATTTTATCCGACTATTTGGACTAGGATGTGAACTTTACAAATTACTACTTTTGTGTTTTATTTGGCACCAGCTGTGTGCATGCTTCTGAAACATCACTAGTCATGCTGAGCATTTAGTAGGAATGTTGCAATGGCAATTTAGATGTTAAAGGGCATTGTGATTTTTAAGGGCTTGTTATCACGGCCAGCTGTAGCTAACAGCTTGTAAGAGATCAGGAAGAGGTATGTGATTTTCCAAGTAACAAGAGCAGCCTGTGTTTACCACAATTTATTTTCTGCTACAGAATGTGGGGTGCTGGATATGGAAATCGATGTCATCCCAGGGACAGTATTAACAAATGTGGTTATAACTGTGTTGTCTGTATTTTAATATCTCAAAGAGTTTCAAAATGCCTAAAAATCATCAAGTAAAATGTCGATATCCTTTCCAACATGCAATTTAGCATCTATAAAAGTTGTTACATTGAAAGTTCTGGAAAAGTAAGGGCTACATTTTGTCCCTGTTTTGTGCATTCAAACCAGGGACCATTCATTAAAGCATCCTTTCAGCATTTCCCTGTTCTTTTCTCAATAATCAGGGTGAGGATTATGGTTCATGATATGACCCTTAATTACTGGATAAGAGGAGGAGACATTCCATGGAAGACGGTGGTCTCACAAGACCTTGTTGAAGAATATTCTGTAGCCTCTTCTGGTGCCAGCTACAGCTGGAATACAGAGACTAGCCTGCTTAATTGTAGGGTCATTTAGGATAAATGTATTGTTTGAAGGTACCTTTGAAACAGTGTCTTTAAGGAAAGTATGTTTGCAAAGTATTCTTTTGCATCGTTTTCCTGATTACTTGGAAGGTTTGAAAAGGTATGTGCATATTTTCTTTTGCATGTGGAGAAAATAAAATTAAGATATAGACCACTCTCTCAAGCCCATTTTGCTGAGTTTCTTGGTTAGAAAGAGATTTGTACAATACTCAGTAAACATCTCATCAGATTTGTTTTGTTTCCCAAGACTTATCAATGTCTTTTTAAAGATTGTTAATGTAGATGATCTGTGATATAAATATCTGCATAACTGCATGTGAGATTAAAGTTAAAGTAAAAAACAAATTACATATCAGATGCAGATGTGCCAGGACTTCATTAAAAAGTTGGAACCATCAGCATCACACAACTAGCTTTTGTCTCTTGCAATTATGACTTATGGCTACAGGTAGACTGATAACTCTGATGAAAGGAAACCATGTACCATGTTGGAGGTCCTTAGGCCACTAGTTACACTTCACTTTTCACACTCCAGGAAAGATGGTGACCCTTTCTGGACACACTGAAGATTAATTGTGTAAACTGGACAACATGATTAAACAAGTAATTGAACAACAAAGATAAAGATGATATCCTTTACTAATTCTGTATGACTTTATTCTGTGCATTGCCTTAGAATATCGATCTGATGTATTGTCTTTGCAACAGGCAGAAAACAGGAAAGAAGTGTAAGCAGGAGTGCACAGTTACAAAAAGTAAACCTTACACACTCATACAAAACTATGATTACAATAAAAATCAAATACAGACTGAACAAAAATCTGACTAACTCCCAGGTTTTAGTCAAGCAAGAGCTCCTCACTGCCCTCTGTATTAGCTAGGCCTTGGTAAAAAACTGACTGTAAACTTAATTTTTTTATCTTCTATGACCAAACAAGCTCCCATAAAGTTGTTGCCACCTTTTTCCCCCTTGAATTAGCAAGTGTTTTGAAGCGGGAAACTCCATTACAAGAAGCTATGAGGTAACCTGCTCAGTGCAGATCTGATCTCAGCCTTAGATTTTGTGCCTGACTTCATCTGATTCCAGCACCCTTTGTTTAAGTGTGAGCCAATATGTTATTTTAAGTAAAGCTTATAATATGCTAAATGTTATCCATAAAAAGAAATGTCCAGAAACATTCTTCCTTTGAATGCTGCTGCATTTTGGCTGTTTCAGCATGCTCTCGCCATGGGTTCCGCAGTCTATTAATGGCACTCTGTGAGAAAATTCATCCTCTTCATTTTGACCTTGCCTCCCTTCATTTTCTGAAAATAAATACTTGGGAAGTAATTAGTAGAAAGAAAACATCCCTAGGCCACTTGGCTCTATTTATTCATCATCCTAACAGTGGAAGTTTCAATTTCTGTGATTTCTCTGTCTCCCAGAGGGTAAGCCATCATACGGCTGGACAACAAGGACTTCACCTGAAGAAGGAAGCCATGCCTTGTTTTCCTCAACCTTTCATAAGAAACTGAAGTAAGCCCACTGCTTTTTAGATAGGCTTACGACAATAGTTAGGTGAATTCTGTGGATTAAGTCATCCTGTGAATAAAACCTCTGTTGAAAGAGTATGAATTAATTTCTGCTTTTTAACGCGGGCAAGACTGCATAGGGAGCGTGATTCCAATGTCAATTGAATATTTGGATTCAGGACAGTTTGTCAGGTCTCTGACGGCACCACCAGGACTCAATGGTCCTCACCACCCCCCCGGGAGACCCCCCACCACCATCACAGCCCAGGACCCCATTTCAGTCCCCTAGGGCCTTCAGTCCATGTTCCATAGATGCCACAGCAGAGCCAATCTTCAGCTCCCCAGAGCCCTGCCCTGCCCAGCCATGGGCCCTGCCGAGCTGCCCACCTCTGGGCCTACATCCTGGCCTGGACTGGGACTTTCCCCAGGGAGGGCCCTGGGGCTGCCCTGGTGCCCCCCCCACCTGCTCTGCTCCTGGCCAGGGCAGTGAGACAGGCCCCAGCTGCCAGGCCTTGCCCTGCAGCCACCTCCATGAGGAGCCCCTGCGGCCCCAGCCCTGAGGACCCCCTGCCTGCCCAGTCCCCACACAGAGTTACAAGGTCATTTACACCCCTGCATGCTGATATAAAGGATTTCAGACTTTTCACAGACTTGTGCTGGGATTCAGCCTGGGATTAATATAACTGTCTTTACATGAGTGTCTGCAGATGTGCTAGGAATCTGAGCTCCCAGAATAATGGAGACAGGAGACTGAAAGGGCTGACCAGCCTCGGGATTCAGATGACTAAACAGGAGCGTCTACTGTCGGGTACCCTGCCTCTCCTCCAACCATCCTCAGAAGAGCATGTCTCCGCTGGCTCTTATGTCTCCTGTTTGCCAGTCCCCATGCAGAGATAAACTAGGACATTCCAAATTGCAGTGGAGGCCTATCTGTGAGCAGCTGAGTCATGCCATTGGTGTCTGCTGTAGGGTGAGCCCAGCCATGCTCTAGGCTGTGTTGCCCGCATTGCCTACTTTGCCTGTGACTGTAATGGGAGTTCAGATTTCTGGTGCACCTCCATATGGAAACTCACTTTTTAGTGTCTTTGCATACTTTGGGATATCTTAAATTTGATCTCCTATCTCATTTACTCTTTAATTTGGGACTTACCCTTAACTTCTCTGCGGCTCTGTCATGTGTGAAATGGGATGACTCCTACCAATGCTTTCTCTGTTTGCTTGTACTACAGAGAAGCAGGCTCTTACTCCTAGTCTGCAGGTACTTCACTGTTTTTTAGGTGCTGTGTCTCAGTTTTACTGTGGGATACATGTCTAGGCAGCACTTCAGTTGCTCTGTTAAGCACATGAGGTAAAGGATTCAGTGAGGGCACCAGTGGAAATGGCAGGAGTATGGAAGATAACAAGGTTGCTCTCCAAGACATGAAGCTTTCTCTCTCTGACTCCACGCTAAGCAGTTTAGCTTTTCTGCTACCTTACTTCAGAGCCAGGGGTGAGTATTGAACATAGTAGCAAGCAAACCCATGCTCTTCATGATACGGACAGGACAACAGAAAATGTATCCTGGTAGGAGGCCAGAAGACAGCTTGCATCAGTAAATAATGATGTTAACCTGTAGTGAAGCCACTACACAATATTACAGCAAATTTCAAAGTATTTTCAAAATCAGATTTTTTCACCATCCCGAAAGCCATGTTTAATGACTCAGCTATTTACTGTAGAGTGTAAGACCTGAAAAGAATCTTCTTCTGCACTAGTATAGGCAGGTTGGTTTGCAGCTGCCACAAATGAAAGCAAGAACCAGAGGGATTCTGGCAGGTTTCATCACCACATGTAACTTGTGACCCTAAGTCTTAAACTTGGATGCTGCAGGTGCCCTAGTTTCTGAACTAAGGTTTTATTTTAAACCACTGATTGTGAAAATAACTAGTAAGAATCACAATCAAATATACAAAATTACTTTTCTGTTAGTAAATAATAAAATAAAGACTATTTGCTGTGAAACAGAGAAAACACCCATTTTTCATCAAGGAATTAAAAAAAAATGGCTTCAACTTTTAGACATTTTGAAAGCTTTAGTCTGCCCAGCTAGGGAGGAAAACAGGCTTAAAATCAAGTTACACAAATGCCTGCAAATATGCTACTCATTCTGCTTGCACTGTAGCTTAAAAAGCTTCTATGAACTTCCCTGAAGTCTTTTCGATTTCAAGATCTACAACAGTTCTACAAATTAATTAGCTGTCTATGTGATAATATGGCTGTTCCCCTTTGTGCCCTTTTTCAGATAAATATGGTTTAACCATCCTGTTGGTACAACCCTTTCCAGCTGGGTGTGTTTCCTACAGATGTTCTTTCTCCTGAGGGCCCAAAGCATATCTGTCTTTGGCTGCACCAAAATGAACAAAACAAAAGAATCTGGATGCCTGCTTGATATTGAATAGAGATGAAGACACAGATGTTCATGTTGTGGGGACTTCAATTTTCAGTCTTAATTCCCCAGGGCCTCAGACCTACTTCACCAGTTAGAGTTTCTCCCTTGTCTTCAGGAGAAATTGCTTTAAGTCTCTTATTTCCTGAAAGTATTTTGAAAATCCTCTTCTGATACTGCTGGAATATTATATCTACTTTCTTGTGTTCAGAAGTCATACTGCTAATCTGTCTGACAACACACAAACAAAAAAGGAAGGGCCTCAACCTGCAAGTTTCCATTCTGCTGGGGTGGGGTTTCAGTGACAGTGCTGTACATAAAGAACTTTGCTCTCAACTTTGAAACTTCTTGCCAGCTGACTGATATTAAAATAATTCTTTTTTTTTTTTTTTTACCTCAGAAACTTCTCAATTCTGACAAATGTTAATGCAAAGCCTATGGCATCAGCATGACCTGGCATCTACCCAACCTCTGCACCTGCACAATTACAGCCAAGCTTTCCTAAATACTTCTTCCCTAACAGCTTGTTTTGTTATGGGTTTGCTGTTGTTTTGTGCCATTTTTCCCACCTTTCTCCTTATAAACTCCAAATGCTTATGGCAGGCATAATTTACAGATGTTGTTTTGGAGAGTTTCTTGGAGCTAATCATATATGCCACTTGAGAAGGTTTGCAAGAGTGGCCCCCACCTGAAGCAGGAGTTGGTGAGTTCCAGCAAAGATACCAGCAAAGATCTGCAGCCACCTGGCTCGCCTGAAGGGCAGCAGGAGAATCTGTTAAAGGAGTGCAGAGCCTGCAGCTGTGTTCTGCTCCGGCCACTCTGACAGTTCCCACCTTCCTATAAAAGCAGAGCTATCAATCACTAAACAAGATCAGCCAGCATTTTGGTATTTTCCTCCCCCTTTTTGCTCTCTTTCTTTCCATGTTGCAAATGGCCCGGAGTGTTCTGCACCGATACATAGTCAGGTGTGTTTACACACAAGTGGTTTGCATGAGTGCTTGTGACCTGTCATGACAGAGAAAATGAATGTCAGCTCATTTTCAGAAAGGAGAAAAAAACCAAAAACTTATGAAGGTGGAGGCAAGGAATCAGATGCTTAATTATGTTAATTGCCCAAGCTCCTCTGATTTCGATTGAGTTCTATCAATCTACCTCAGCTGAGAATCTGGTGAATGATATAAAGAAATAAGGGTGTTCACATGCTAGATCTTTTTTCTCCCCAAAAGAAGTGGATGTAGATCTGTTATGCTAAGTTTATAATATTTGAATGGGTAAAATAATGTAAGAGTAAATAGACTGACAATTCTTATTATTTATGTTGATATAAATCTGGAATAAGTCTTCAGAAATATGTTGAAATATGTACAGGTGTGGTTACATTCAAAATCTGCAGACTTAACAATATCTGATCAGGATCTGAAGGCCCATTGTTTTTTAAATAGAACCTCTCCTGCAACAGCAATGGAAAAACTCTACCAAGAAACAGATGGTATGTAATGGACCATGATTTGACCTTTCATCTACAGTCTGAGAAGTATGTAGTGGGCCTGCAGTACTGATCAGTAACTGCTAAATCCAGGACTTTCTATTTTTAGATCAAAAGGAAACCTATAACTCATTATGTAAAAGTTAAATAATGAAATTTGCACATAATTTCACTGAGATTTCTCTATTCAGAGAAATTAAGGATAACAATGCCTGCTTTAGGATTTTGATCATGCTGGTTATTAGACATAGACTGTCATTTCAGGACTTCCTAGAGAAGGTTGCCTGTATGTTGTTGCTAATCTACCCTTTGAAAAAGAACACCTGTATTTGCCTTGTGTTGGCAAAGTTTCATCAAAATATTGGTCTGTAAATACAAAGAAGAACTAATTTATCAGTCTGTGAAAATATGTGTATTACATGTCGTATCATGTTTTAAGAAAAGAAAGAAAAACTGAGTGACTACAAAATAATAAGTTGAAATGGGAGACGATCTTTGAGTAATGGGAATTAGCAGCAGTAGAAAAAACCAGACTGACACAACAGGGTTAAAAATCTGAACTTGTGTTGATCAGAAGGCATCCAGTGGTTTACTATGGCCCCATACACTTAGCTGATATCTCTTTGAAAATTGTGATTAAAAACTTTAATTTGAACATCTGTGGATGTTGTCTACCTAGACTTCAGCAAAGCCTTTGACACTGTTTCCCACAGCATTCTCCTGGAGAAATCAGCTGCTCATGATTTGGATGAGTATGTCCTTCGCTGGATAAAAAAACTGGCTGGATGGCCGGGGGGCAAAGAGTTCTGGTGACCGGAGTTAAACCCAGCTGGTGGCAGGTCACAAGTGGTGTTACTTAGGGCTCAGTATTGGGGCCACTTCTGTTTAACATCTTTATCAGCGATCTGGATGAGGTGATTGAGTGCACCCTCAGTAAGTTTGCTGACCACGCCAAGGAGGGTTGGAGTGTTGATCTGCTGGAGGGTAGGAAGGCTCTGCAGAGGGATCTGGACAGGCTGGATTGATGGGCCAAGGCCAACTGCATAAGGTTCAAGAAGGCCATGTGCCAGGTCCTGCACTTGGGACACAACAACCCCATGCAACGCTACAGGCTTGGGAAAGAGTGGCTGGAAAGCTGCTCAGCGGAAAAGAACCTGGGGGTCCTGTGACAGCTGGCTGAGCATGAGCTAGCAGTGTACCCAGGTGACCAAGCAAGCCAAAGGCATCCTGGCTTGTATCAGGAACAGCGTAGCCAGCAGGAGTAGAGACGGGATCATCCCTCTGTACTCAGCACTGGTGAGCTGCACCTCAAGTACTGTGTTCAGTTTTGGACCCCTCACTGCAAGAAGGACACTGAGGTGCTGGAACATGTCAAGAGAAGGGCAACAAAGATGGTGATGGGTCTAGCGAGCAAATCTTATGAAGAGTGGTTGAGGGAACTGGGATTTTTTTAATCTGGAGAAGAGGAGGCTGAGGGGACACTGTGTCGTTCTCTTCAACTACCTGAAAGGAGGGTGCAGAGAGGTGGGTGTTGGTCTCTTCTCCCTAGTAACTAGCAATAGGACATGGGGAAATGGCCTCAAGTTACTTCAGGGGATGTTTAGATTGGATACTTGGAAAAATTTCTTCACTGAAAGCGTTGTAAAACACTAGAATAAGCTGCCCAGGGAACAAGTTGATTCACCATCCATTCACCATGGTTTAATGGTGGAAATGGCAGAGTTAGGTTAATGGTTGGACTCCTTGGTTTGGAGTGTCTCCTCAAACCTAAATGATTCTGTTTTCCAAGGGGAAATCATGTTTGACCAATCTGATAGCTTTCTATGGTGGCATGACTGGTTGTGTAGATGAGGGTAGAGCAGTGGATGTTGTCTACCTTGACTTCAGCGAGGCTTTTGACACTGTCTCCCATAACATCTTCATAGACAAGCTCGGAAAGTGTAGGCTAGGCAAGTGGACAGTGAGGTGGACTGAGGATTGGCTGAATGGCAGAGCTCAGAGGGTTGTCATCAGCAGCACTGAGTCTAGTTGGAGGCTGGTAGCTAGTGGTGTTCCCCAGGGGACTCCCCAGAGTCTGTGACTCTATGAAGCATTGCAGGCATGCAGGTTCACATAATGTAAAGGAGATCATGTTTATGTGGCAACATTATAGTGCAACACAAATTTGGAAAGGGAGATTTGTACTTTGTTTTTCCCCTTATTTTTGAACTTTTTAATTTTGTTCACTATGTGATATTCTGAGAAAAGTTTCTAAGCAAAGAATTCTGTTTCAAAACATGCAGACATAACTATCTCCCATTCCAGATGATGGGTGTTTGCCTAGGTAGACATTCAATGCCTGCTTTAAAAGGACCATTATAGGGGCAACATGGACACCCATGGTTACTTTGTAAAATATCTGAATAATTTAATTGCTTAAATAGCCTTTTGCTGGTTAATTGAAGTATCTGTATTTATATCTAGGAAAGAATTATTTACAGACTTTCATTTCAGGTATATTATGGACAGTTGGCAGTTTTAGCCAATTTAATTTCCCTCAGCTACTGGTCATTAGCTGTTTTGGAAAATCAAGTATGTCTTGTTAGGTGGGACTATCATCTTCTGAGATTGATGCAATGAGATTATGATCAGTACTCTCTAAACAACCACCAATTTCTGGAAAAGTAATAAAAATCATATTTAATCTTTGAAAACAGGTCCAAAAGTGATGGTGAGTGCAATGGGATTTTTTTCCTTTTTTTTTTTTTTTTTTTTTT
>Ga0065711_1004222_pt1 | contig 30405 bp, 25 predicted proteins | sample Hoacrofraction12_FD_59098 | JGI IMG/M metagenome (GOLD analysis project Ga0065711, IMG submission 59098) | Hoatzin crop microbial communities from Cojedes, Venezuela - Epithelial fraction 12 v2 (version 2) | ecosystem: Host-associated > Birds > Digestive system > Esophagus > Crop | place...
GGGGGGGGGGGGGCCTGGCCGGGGGGGGCAGGCCGTCGAGACTCGGAGCGTGCGGGACATCGGGCGGTGAGCGCTGTTCTGTGCCTTTTTCCATTTGTTTTATATGTTCTTCTTATCTGTGTTGTGGTTGTTACTGTTCGCTTGGTTTGCTGCTCTGTTAAACCGCCCTGACCCCAACCCAAGAGTTTTTGCCCTTTTCTTTCCCGGCTCCTCCCCACAGCAGCGGGGGTGGGGGGGGCGATGGAGGGGCCACTCAGTCCTTTGTCGGTGGCCAGGGGCCCAGCCACGGCACCTTCTGCTTGGTGTCCTCTATCGCCAGGACTGTGGGTGCTGAGCAGCCATGGGTCCCTGCTCAGCTCTGGGCTGGCAGTGCTGAGGGGTGTCCTTGGCCTGACCCCTGTGGAGGGGGAAGGAGCTGCTGGGTGGGCTGCAGGAGAAAAGGCAGCGTGGCTCGCTGCAGGAGAGCTGCATGGCTGCTGGAGTTGGTGGTGTTGGACTTGATGGTCTCAGAGGCCTTTTCCAGCCTTAAGGGTTCTATATGATTTGATGGAGCTCTGTGAAGAGCTGTGTGTAAACTGGCAGTGCCCAGAGGAGGGGATGGCGAAGCTGTGTTAACTGGGCTGCGACTGCAGATGTGTTGGGAGAGCTGGGATGCTCTCTGGGCTGTTGGAAATCCGCAGCCTGATTTCTAGTGCAAGTGGGTGAAGTACAGATGCGAACCCACGAGGTGACAGCTGGGAGCACGTCAGGGAGATGCTCCAGTGCAAGTTAGTGTCTGCAGCAAGCTGGACTTTGAAAATAATGAGCAGCCAGGTTGACATGCAGAAACAAACTCCCCAACTCACAAAGAGTTATAAAGGAGGTATGTTTATTACGGTGCCGGGTGCAAGGGGGATCGCTGCTCCTAACTTGCACACCGAGTCACAAAGCACGCACTCATTTACTACAAAGTTTATCTAAGTGGGTGGGATTATTACACTTAGCCTTGGGAATAGGCGTGATGATTATAATTATTTCTAAGGATTCATGCTCATACTCTGCCCCTCTGCAGTGCCTGTGCAGTGTTGTCTGGTGGTCGTCTGTGGGGGTTTTCTGGATGAAGGCTTGTAGTCCTCCTCGCGAAGGCTTGTAGTCTTTCTTGCTGTGTACTTTTTACCTTTGGCTCAAAATTCCTGAGTTGTCTGTGGCTGAGTCCCAAACTGGTTTCAGCTAGAGGGATGCTCCCTATAGGCCATAAATTCCTAGTTATCAGTCCTTATCCACCCCTGTTTCCCTTCATCCGTCTTGCAGCAGTCCTTGTGATTTGCATCTGAGCTCACACAAGTCCTTGCTGGCAGACCATTTGGCAGTGGTTAACCCTGGCCTCGACACGGCTGCAGAGCTATAGAACAGACTAAAACTAAAGCTAGAGCGAAATCCTACTAAATGTCGAGTTCCCACTTCAAATAATGTCCTGAAATAACCGCAGCTACTGTGCTTGGTAAGGTTAGCTGACACAAAGTTGCCTCCAAGTATAGGCTAGATATAAGGAAGAAATTCTTTACAATGAGGGTGGTGAAACACTGGAACGGGTTGCCCAGAGTGGTAGGGGAGGCCCCATCCCTGGAAACATTCAAGACCAGGTTGGACAGGGCTCTAAGCAACCTGATCTAGTTAGGGGTGTCCCTGCTTGCTGCGGGGGGGTTGGACTAGATGACCTCTGGGGGTCCCTTCTGACCCCAAACTTTCTATGATTCTATAATATAAAAAAAAGTTTGAAAAGTAGTAATAAATTCTGACTGCCACGTGGGACACAGTACGAAGTGCAAGGCTTTGGGCAGCAGGTGCTGGCTGGCTTTGGTCAGGTGCAGGCAATGAGGAGAGCAGATGGGCTGCAGCTGTGGAGCTGGTGCTGGCTTGGGGTCAGGGAATGCAGCTCTGGGGGAGCACGGAGGGAACTGCTTCCCGGTGGATGTCTGCTCTGATCCCTGCTGATGCCACGGATGGCTTTGGATGTGCACGGGAAGCACTTTCTGTCGCATCGAGGCTGGAAGAGGAGCCTGTGGCTCTGGTCTCCTGTGAATTGTTGGCTGCTGCGTGCTGGAAGCTGCTTTGGCTGCTTTACTGCTGATGTTGGAGGCAGGAGGTTTTTTTTATGGCATGGGGTGAACCCAACAACTACTGTGCTTTTGAATTGCACCAGAAATAAGGGACTAAAGAGCAAATCCCTGGCTATGAAATGCTCATGGTGGCTTCAGCTCCTACCTGGTAGAGAGGATGCCACTGTTCACTAAATCACACTTCTGTCCTTTGCTTTGTAGCCCTTCTCTTGCTCTTTCTGCTGGATTTTGAACTGTAGATATGTAAATGCTGATCGGGAGAGAACAAATTCACCCTGTGAAGTCAGCTTCAGACTGCAAATGCTGGAGGGTCTGCTGATGCTTGCAGGGAGCTTGGTGTTGTCTGAGAAGCCCCGGAGTTGTCCTGTGGGACAGTGGCTGGGGACAAGTACACTCAGTAAGACTTAAATCTGGGGTAGGACAAAGGCTCCTAATGTGTTCCTAAGCCCTTCCACCTGAAACTGGAAAGACTGATACTAATTACTTTCAGTGTTTTTATTGGAGTATTCGTTAAAATTATTCTTTGTGATGCTGTTGAGTTAAAACTGCTGGTTATCAGCTACTGCTGAAAGGTCTCTCATTTTGAAAGTCCACTTTAATTCTATAATCTTTAGTTATAGGGGACCTAATGTGTAATAGTCAAGGGCAAATTTTGTGTTAGGTGGCTGAGTTGCTGTTTGCTTTCAGCCCGCAAGCACCCAAAGGCAGGGCTGGGTGGCTGACACAGACCAGGCTGAGCTGCTCGGGGCGTGTTGGCCTTGCTGCTGGGCCGGTGGTGCTGGGCTAGTGGGCGGTGGTGCCTGCAGTGCAGCTCTGACCCAGTGCTCCTTGTCTGGACCGGTGGGCGGTGGTGCTGGACCAGCGGGCGGTGGTGCCTGCAGTGCAGCTCTGACCCAGTGCTCCCCGTCTCCCTGGGCTGGGCTGACTTGATGGCGTAGCATTTTGAATTCAACCACATTGATGCATCTGTCTGCCTCTGTAGGCAGTTCTCAAAGTGTGATAGAGGCTTCTGAATAGCAGAGGCACTTTAAATGTCTTCCTAATTTCTCACCCTTTTTGTTTTTAATTAGGAATAATAAAAATGTGGCAGTTGCTGCCCAGCTTGTTACAAGAGCAGACAGCTGTATTGCACAGATGTATTTAAATACAAATCACATGCATTTTTGTTGCAATACTATTGTCCAGAAGTGGTGGAGCTCAGCAGAGCTGGCCAAATGGGAAGTGTTTGCAGGCAAATGGTGTAGAGAGTATGATGGACTGAGGCAATGAGCTCTTAAATAGAGAAATTCCCCAGATGAATGAGCAGTACTGAAACCTCTGACTACCCAGGACCTCTGAAAGCCTGAGTGTAATGTGAAGGTATGGGTGAAAAACCATGAGGAGGTGCAGAAAGGCTCCTCGGTTCCTGCTGCTGCTGTAAGCTCTGTCTGCTGATGTGCGGCGTTCCCAGGCTGTGGCGTCGGGGCCAGGAGAGGGAATGGGAGAGCGCTCCCCTTGCTGGGTATTGCCAAACAGCTTTGCCCTCCTTTGAATGCGACCACATTAGACGTGTGCCCTTTGGCTACTTGGTGGGGAGCGCAGCTTTATTACTTCTCTCCTAGTAGGCAGACCTGGAGCAGACGCAAGTCATCCTCACCTCTGCTGACTCCAGGGAAGTTGTGCCACTTCAGCGCTGCTGTCTACAATTCTTTTTTTTTCTGGCTCCACGACAGTCTACTTGCTGTATTTTTGGCTTCAAACCTTTTATTCTTTGCTTACTTACTGTGCAAATCAAACCGAATTCAGAGTCCTGTAGCCTGACTAACCTTGTGACAAATGACAGATTTGGAAGCGTCAGCTTCAGTGCATGTCTTGGCTAACAGCAAAAAAATATCACTGCAAATCCAAAATTTCTGTTCTGCCTTGATCTGGTACTGATGCTGTAGTCTGAATGGCTGGGTGCTCCTGGTACTGCGGGGCCTTGGCAGCCTGGGAGTTCTGGGCTGCTGCGCTGCAGAGGAGCGTGTGCCTGCCTGGGGCTCGCCTTGCTCTGGCTCCTGAATCCGTTGGCCACATGGTGGAGCGCAAGGAATTGCTGGGGTACGGTTTCCAAAAGCACAAGGAATGACTTGGGGTAAATTTAATTGGGATTTATTGGTGGATGGGGTCATAGCACCTCAATTTCTGAGTAGCTGAGCATCCTGCTGCATACAGCTGTGTGGTCTAGGGGTTAGAGCACTGCCTGGGTGGTTCCAGTGTCTGCTGATAGCTTATTAATTCACTGTGTTAGTCACCTTGCAGCTCTCAGCTTTTCCAAGTTGATTTGAGCTCCAGTGTGGGGAGGTGGGTATTTGGTACCAGCACAGGTGGAAGCATTGCTTGTCTTTTCTTGGCTGCTGTACAGCTAGGGATTTTTGGTGCTGAGTCAAGTGGGAATATGGAAGGAGAAAAAAACCAAAATAGTAAGTGGGTAGATTGATGCAGTAGAAGCTTTATTATGTGAGATGTTGGTTATATACCATAGCAAATAAAGTAATGCAGACTATAGAGCAAGTACTGTCTGGCTCCCAGCTAGTACATCATGGGTGGGTATTGTAGTAAGTGCTTCCAGAGTGAGTTGCTTCACACAGTAGACACCCTTGACTTGAAAGTCCAGTCCTGTTTTTCACCATTTCACATTTACTTGTCTTTTTCCTGTTGGTTGCATATAGAATGAAGCGCAGGATTAAAAATCAGTTTCTTTACAAAATCTTCTCTGGAACAAAGTTGAAAGGAGTAAGAAATCTATATTCTTAGCAGTATTAGCACGGAACGACCTGAGTTCTGTTGACACTGGGCTAGCTGAGGACACTTTGATTCAATGCCATCCATGTGAGCGATTATGTCCGTGGTAGAACTCACATACCCTTTACACTGGCAGTCGTGGAAAACTTGTCTTCATGCAGTCGAGATCTGAGCCCACCGTAGGTGATAGGAGACTGCAGGTATGAAGCTTTGAGACCTTTAAATCTAATGCTGAGTATAACATGGAGAGGGTTAAGGAAGGCTGGTTTGTAAAGGGGTCGGGCTGTCCACGAGCCCCGGTGGTTGCAGCAGAAGAGTTGTGCTTCGGAAAGCTGTGCCTGTGGACTCAGCTATGGATGTGCATCTTGCTCTTCATTGCTTGGTTGTGCTGTGGGCACCTCCATGGAGCTTATGGCCCACAGTTGTAATGGTAGCTATTGGACCAGTGGTACGAGTAAGGACAGGAGCTGTGTTGGCACGTGGGAGCTGGAGTGCATATCTGAGGGCATGCTGTGACGCCTGGCTGGCCACAGTGTGGCACCCAGAGATGTCCCCTGCTCTGCAGATGGGGCTGAGAGAATGCCATGGTGCATGGATGAGGAGAGCTGGGGCTACAGGAGGAAGAGTGGCCTTCCACAAAGTGTGTCTCAACACACCGTGATGAGCATGGTGCGGAGCACTTGGGGCTGCTCTGCATGGTCTTCCTCACAGTGCACGTCTTGGCACCTTTGGAAGCACACGGTGTGCAGGACACACACCGCACTGCTCTGGGCCCGTGGCACTGAGTGAAGACTGGTGTGGCACACTTCACTCCACCTGGAACATAGCACTGCTGCTTGTATTGGTACCCATAATAAACCATAGTTCTGGGATGGAGAAGAACCTACAAAACAAAGTAGGGGAGAAAGGTAAATGAATTTGCTACAGACCACAGCTTGTGTCTGACAAGCTGCCTTTCTGATCTTTGAGCTCGCTGTTCTGGCTCTCAGCCCCCATCTCCGTAGCAGAAACTGCACCTGGCTCTCAGCCCCCATCTCCGTAGCAGAAACTGCACAGCGTTGCAGTTAACTAATGATCTCTTTCGTAGCTTCAGATGTCGTGTGGAGCAGGTAGCGATTGCCCCCAGCAGAAGGGGAGTTCCAGGCGTAGCTGAGAAGTGACGTGCGTGCTTCAGCTGGTGAGGCGATGGCGCGTCTGGGACGCGTGCTGAGGTTCTCATCTGTTTGTGGCGAGGGCTATCATTTATTTGTTTTCCAGTTTCAACTGAACTATCTGGAATTACTTTCTGCTGGTGCTAGGTAAAGCAAAAGAAAGTATTGCCCTTTATGCTGATTTAAATTGCAGGACAGAGGATTGTTATCTTTGTAATTGGCAGGGTGACGTGGCAGAGCTCTATTTTTAAAAGCCGAATGTTCATGAAGGGCAGAGGGACTTTTGAAAGTCTGGCTCAAGTTGCCAGTGTCCCATGCGACTCAAAAAAGTCAAAGGTAGCTCTCTGCATCTCGGCATGCAGCTGTGTAGCTGCTTTCCTGGTTGCTCTGTACTCTGCTGTCTCGCTCTCTCTCAGTTCGCCCCACTAGAAGCTGGGGACCAAAGGGCTGCACGGATCACAGGAGGGGTCTGCTCACATCTGCACCTCAGCTGCCTGAATTCCCCTGTGGAGCACCTTGTGCTGCCAGGGCTGACCTGCTCTGGGCGTGGAGATGGCATTGCTGAGCTGTGGGATGTCAGAGCTGTCTCCGCCATGCTTGGAAGACGTGAGGTGTCCATTCCAGAGATGTGACTGAGAGTGGAGAAGTGCTGAGACCTGGCGTTTCCTAATTAAAATTTGAAATCTGGCTGCAAATCCGCTTTGCTCAGCAGTAGCAAATGGCACTTGGGTGTCTGTACTTTGCAGTTTGGTGGCAGTTGCTTTTGCAGATATACAGGACTGCTCTAAGAACAAGCTCTCAAATGTCAGGTCCCAGCTACTGTAGATCAACCCAATTTGTTTACAAAGATGTCACCTCACAATTAACTTCAGGCAGAGGAGAAATGCTGGGGGGATGGAATTGGGGTTTTCTTGCTGTATTTTGAAAGCGAGTAGGTAAAATTAGCTCTTGTAAAGAAGAATCCCCCCCCCAAATGTGCATAAAGAGGGTCTCAGGTATGCAGAAAACAAACTTCCCTTCAGTTATTCCAGACAAAATTTGGCCGAAGTGGTATAATAGAAATAATCTACATTAATCTCTGGTTAAGATGGTAAAGGTCAGCTGTCAACAGAAATAGTTATTTGAACTACTAAAATAAGTGGCCTCTAATATAGGAGAAATCTAGAATTCAGTTTTTTCAAAGCAAATTAAAGATACAGGTACCTAAATGGCCAGATCAAGGTGGAAACAACACAGAACAAATTGGGTGAGGTTCTGTAAATATCAGGTTCAACTTTAAAAGCCTAAGTATGTCGATGCCTGTAAAAAACAAACAAACAACCAAAGATCCTTCAGAAGAAACAACCTCCTTAATTCAGTGTCAGACTGTTTCTGTGGGATCTAGATTCAAGTTCAAAATACCAACAAAAGGATATTTTGCTAGTTAGAAATAGAAATAATCAAACAACTTACCGAGCTCACAGCGGAGAGTAAGACCTGGATGGAAAGCTTGGAAATGTGTGTTTTTATATGGTCTTTTAGACTGACTGTGTATCAAATCCTAATTAGATACAGGAAAGAATATGTTCATATGCAACATTTTCATTGGCTGTAATTAATTTTACTCACGTGGGGATAACAATATACTAATAATCACAAATACCATAAAATGCACCTTGTGCCCTGCAGGTTCTTTCCATTTTAGATCTTTATGGGAGAAGTAAAAGACGCCTTTTGTTCCATTGACCTCATTAGTTATGTAGGAAAAAAAATCAGTCCCTCTGCTCTTAAAGCTTCTTTTAGCAGACTGATAGTCAGGAAGCAACAAGGGGGAGCGGGCAATGAGCATCCTTACTCCATCTTCCCCTTTGTTTAAATGTGGGTGGGTGGGTGGTTGGGAGCATTGAGGAACCTGGCTTTGCAAACTGAGGCTGGGAGAGATGTACCCGGAGCTTGGCGCACAGCTATGCGTTCTGTAGTTGATCCAGTGCTCTTCAAGGCTGAGTTGTACCCTGGTTTTATTAGGCTTTGCATTTGGTTGCTCTCTAGGGCTGGAAACAAGGCCAGTGGACGGTGTGTAGGCAAGCTGACACTTTTGGTGGGGTGTAAAACTCTCGGGGCTGTGTCCAGGACTTGTCCCGTGGCAGACTGAAACCTGCTTGGAAACTGGGTGAGCTGACTGGTGAAGAATGGTGGCTTTGCCAAGGATTTAGATGCTGGCTGTGAGGGCCGTGCTTTGTACAGCCAGCTGTGGTCCTACAGGCACACTTATTTGATTAGCAATTTCTGGTGACATCTGGTTGGGTTCCTTGGATGAGAAACAAGGAATTACCAGGTTGGACTAGATTATGGCATCCCCGTGACAGCAATGGGGGAAGTGCTTTTATGACCCCATTATCTTACCCTGTGACCATCCCAGCAACGGTTGGGTTGCACCTAGACCTCAGCTGCGCCTGTGTGGGTGCTGCCTGTGTGTGTGCCTGCTGCTTGTCCATCTGAGGGCAAACTGCTCCCTACATGTGATGCAATTAGCAGCCTTTGATGTCTTAAGAGCTTCCTTTAAATTCGGCGTGTGCTGGTGTTCATGGTAATGGATTCCAATTTGAAGAGCTTTGCTCCTGTAAAACAGTAATGAGCGTTTGTGAGGAGTGTTACGAGGTCTTGTCATGCAGAGGCTATTTAAAAGCTTCTGTCAGTGCTATTCTTGTTTTATGTACAGGTAAACATAAGTCTGCACAAGCGTGGTACCAGGAAGGACTGTCTTAATTTATCAGTAGAGCAAAGCTGAGGGGTGAGTCAAGAATAGGCTCTGAGATGAGCTGTCACAAGTCGTGACTGTGGTTCAATGAAGTTCAATGTTCTTGTCATTTTTCTCCTTTTTTTCCAGCTCAGAATATCTCTTTAGAAAGAGGCTAGCAGATTTTAGTAGTTTAGCTCCCTGATTTTACATAACTAGTAAATATAATACAAGTTTGTATGTTATAAAGGGGAATAGAGATCTGACCATGAATACTGACTCTTGTTGCAACTCCTTGTTTTGGGACAAAATGATGCATATAGGCAGTAAGGCCAGTGCTGCATCTTGATATCACATGTTAAGCGATAGCCAGTGCCATCTGCTTCAAGGGAAAACATTTTTCCTGGTGAGTATGCAGATAATACAATGTCCAATTAGCTAGGTTTAATTTGAAGGTAAAGCTCAAAGGCAAGCGCCTTCATCAGCAGTTCTGTCTCTGCATTGACCTTGGTCTAGTACCAGTGTGTCGCAGATCGTTGTTCTTCACCTTTCTGTTGTGTAGCTCATCAGGCAGCATGAAGAGCCTCAGCTGCCAGGTAATAACCCTTGCCAAGGGAAAAATGGAGATTTCTTTTTTTCCTGGTGAATTTATGGCTCATGGCTTAATGCTATGCCTGAGCTATCCCACAGGCAATGAGAAGTCTCAGGTCCAGTTAATAAAAAAACTTGAGCCCCTCGTAGTGGTGCACTGTGTAGTGGAGGATATGTCTGGGTGGGAAATTCCCCATTTACTGGGAGCAGTTACAGATCTTTGTGATGCTGAGCCCGGCGCTGGTGTTCTTCAAAGCGTGTTGTCTCTGGAGCTGTTTACACTTCTAAAATTCAAAGCACCTAAAGGAAGGCTAAGCTATGGGAAAGCATCATTCTCTGCAGAGTAATGTAGCGATGCTGGGGGGTTTGAGGCTGGGCCAGTGGTAAGTGATAGGTTTGAAGTGTATAGGGCAACAGTTTTGGAGCCGATCTGGTAGGAGAGAGCAGGCGTCAAGGCTGTCTTTGGGCAGCTTGCAGTGCTCCTCCAAGCCTCTCCTGTTTTTTTAGAAAGTGGACACCAAGCTGCATGGCTGGGTCATTCAGAAGTAGAACAGCCCTGGACTTTTACTCGTGGGATATCTAAAGCCTTGTTTGTAAGAAAGCTTTTTTCCTTTGAGAGAAACAAAGCATGAAATGTAACGGTAAAATGTAATCTTTTAATGCAAGGGAGAAGTGGAGTACACAGTTGCTGTCTGAAGTACAGCAGACTAAGATAAACTAACACCAGGGCTTCAGCAGGATTTATTTCTCAAAAATACACATTATTCATCCCACATTTTCAAGGTGACAAATATGTTCAGCTCCCCTTGCAACTGTTGTCGCTTCACAGCTCTATGGTATTGCTCACTTGAAGACAAAGTGGGAAGACCCTCAGTGGCTTCTCATATCGGTATGCTTTGATATGAAATTAAACGTGCTAAACCTCTCAAGGTTACAGTCTATTCAGCTGTAGCTATGAAGCTGTTAAGCTGATCACGTGTACCTGGTTTGAGGAGAAGAAACCAAGAGAAACGGATGAAGCTCTGAACCTCAAATTCCTTGTATATACGCTCCTAGGCAGCCTGGTGGAGAGGACACCTTTTTGGGCATGAAGCCCTTATTAGCCAAAGCCAACATGTAATTGATGTTATTATTTCTAAGGTTTCTGCCTCACCTGCTGTGGTGTGCGCACTAAACCACACGCAGTTTTGGGTTTTAAACTGCGTAAATCTGTGACGTTTCGCTGGTCTCAGGGATGGATTTGATTCTTGATATCTGTCTGCTTCTTCTAACAGTGTAATCAAATGGATGTCCCTGCTCTGATGGTGAGCTCTAGCTTGGTCCTTTAAGGTTTTAGACATCTTTCCTGCATATCCTTATGGACAAAGGACTGTTAAAGTCTTTTGAAGAATGTTAATATTTCTGTTAAACACAGAATAAATGTCCTGTCAGCGCCTTCTGAGTGCTCGAAGGTGTTGCTGGCTGGTCTGCAGCTCACGTGTGTTCTTCTGTCTCCCGATGGATACAAAGATAAGGATTTTTGTGTTTAGTATCTGTAGTTTTTAATGTGATGGAATTTGATTCTTAAGCTTGTTTTAACTGGTGAGTTCAGCTGACGTGTGGACTGTTTGGTTGCATTATTTCCTTACAGACACAGTCCTCGGGTACTGAGTTGTGGCTGTGGCTCCCTGGTTGACTCATCACTTTTGTTTCCTTCTCTTCTCCGGCAGTGCTTGAGCTGGCAGGTGTAATGCTCTGAAAAAAAAAAGCATATGACAACATCAGTTGTGTAGAACACTAATGAGCTTTTATGGGGTGCTTTGAAAATGCTTTCAGAAAGTATTAGTAAGTGTTGTCATCCTTTCTGTTCAGATAAATGGAGCCTGCGGTGGCTTTAACCCCCAGCAGTCTGCAGCAGAGAAGGAAACAAAGGCCAGCAGAGTGGATTCCTCTCGTGTTGGACTGAAGATCTTGACTTTTTGAGACAGAATTAATATGTTTCTAAAATAAGACTTATCTTCAGCTGGCTAATTTGAAAATAGTAATTAAGTATTTAATGCCAATGTTTCTGAGGAATTACTGTAGGGATAAATTGCTACCCAATCTAAGCTGAGACAGAGGCACATGTTGCAATTCACACGGTTATCTTCAACTATAGCAAAGGCAGAGCCCATTTTCCAGAGGAATTACAAATATCTTATGTCATCCTCAAATATCATGACACTATGAAGATAAATGTCAGTGTGCAATTAAAGCAGGGAAGCATCCCAGTCATCTCCCATTGCTGTGGAAATCCGGATTGACGTTTCTACTCCACAGCAGCATAGAAGGCAATGGGCTCTAGTCTTGCCCTTCAAGGTCATTTTGCTGTCACTCTGGTGATAAAGATGTTTTTCCTGAGATTCCTTGGAAGGGGGGAAGTTTGTTTTGCAGTGTTACCACATTTGTCTCTAACTCCACCAAAAGAAAGCTTTTTCTTGCAAGAACAAGCCGCTGCTGGGAGAAAGAGAGCAAGCTTTGAGGTGAGGTGTACTGTAACAGAACAGCCCAGACTTGTCCTCTCTATTGCTACAGAAGCAGCAAAATATCTTTATTTTTAAGTAAAATGACATGTAAATCGGAATGGACAAGTTACTACCCGCTATGGCTGGGTGGGAGTGGCTGTACTGGCACACGCCGTTGCCATCTTTGGCATCTGTTGCTGACTACAGCTGGAAAGCCTTCTCTTCATGCTGCTGTTGAACGTGGGTGATAACCCCACGCTGGCGGTTGCAATTTGTCAGCAACTGAGATTCCAAAAGGCATCTTCCACTCTTTCTATAGGTGCTTCATGTGTTATTACTATAATGGCTTTAGGTGCCCTTTTATTGAATCAACGCACTGGAAAAAATTCCTGACAAGGTGTTGCATCAGCCACACCCGATTTATTGTCTTTTTGCCATTGCCCTAATCAGGTCATGCTTTATAGCTTCACAGTATGGGACACTTAATATCATATAAAATATAGCCTTACCCTTTTTTCCTCTTTGATTTTTAAAGCGTGCATCTTTAAAGAAATGCGCGCTTGGTGTCTAACTGGGAGAAGGGCACTGACTTCTGTGGACATATAACTCTATGAAATTCGGGATTTGCGCAGTGTGCCAGCGCTTTGACCAGACTTCGTGTTACCCTGATTTCATCACAGAGCAATGAACTTGGCTACCCCTAGGCCAAGCACACGGCTTATCCCTCACTTTTGCAACTCTGCCTGGGCTGAGTCAGGTACGTTTTCTTCCAAGCAAATGGCTATTTGCCACCTGCCTGGGAACAAGTCCATGGAGGAGATCAAGCATGAGCCACATAAACCTCTTCTTTCTCCAACGTGCAGGGGCAGAGTGTCCCCTCTATATAAAGTTTTGAAATAGCAGAGACTGGAAGGCAATAAAGTACAGGTCAGATGGGGTAGGAGGACAAACTAATAATTACAAAGAGTGATTTATTTCAAACAATTGGCGTTCATTAACCAAGTGAAGCCTTGAAAGAAATGTGTTTGGTAATTGATTAGGATGTTATGCGTGTAGGTGATTCACGCTTTGGGCAGTCTAAGGGGAAGTATAAAAGTGCTTAGCATCAGATCTTGTAGGACCATTTCTCTTGCCTTGTTTCTCTTGTGAAGTAGGTAAGTCTCATCTGAATTCCTCTTTCTAGCAAAGCCCTCTTCTGTAGTTTTGAGTCAGGGTGAATCTTGTGCAAATACTCTGATACCAATCTGAAGTTTTCTTGATGTAAACTAAAAAATTTGTGACTCTTCAGCTGTTGGCTTTGGTAAATGCAGATCTGGATGAACAGCTCCAATTAAGTTTTCATGAAAACTCATTTGCTGATGTTGTGTTCAATACAAGATTTATAGGTGTCTCCTAGGAACTAAGCTACGACAATTTTGCCTTTCCCTCTAGCCTGTTTGCAGTCTTTTATTATAATGCTTGATCGTGAAACTTGTAAGAATTTATGCCTTGTTTTTACACTATTCCTTTGTGCTTCAGATTCACCATCCCTGAAGAATGGTGCACTCTGTGAACCCGTGTGCTGGTGGCAGTGCTTCCCCGTGTGGGGTGGCTGCGCCCCAGCCCGTTGCTGACAGCTGCAATGAGCCCTGTGTTCGGCAGTGTCCCGACTCCAGGGTGGTGATCTACCCTCCACCAGTGGTTGTGACTTTCCCTGGACCCATCCTCAGCACCTTCCCGCAGCAGAGTGTCGTCGGGTCTGCAGGAACCCCTGAAGTTGGAACTGGCTTTAGTGCTGCCCGTGCTCCTGGGGGCTCCCATGTTTATGGTGGTGCCAGATGGGGACGGGGATACCCAGTTGGAAGTTGTAGACCATGCTAAACTTAATGAGAGTTGCTGCTGAAAGAAGCAGGTCCAGGAGATCTGGGAGATGACAAGCAGGATGTAGATATGTGGCTGAGCTCCGGGGCACAGTGTTTGGGAAAGGTTTAAGCGTTTGGGGCTGCCATTAAATGCATCTGTAGATGCTCCAGTCTCCTGAAAAAATCCATTTGCATCCTTCTCATATTACCTTTTCTGATTTTCTAATGCCTTCCTGTCTAAGTACTCTGTTCTCAATGCTATGGACTATACTGCCAGTTGCTTGGGGGCTTGTAGGTATTGTTGGGGCAACGTAAAGGGATCTGGTATGACATCTGGTGTAGATCCCTTTGCAGGTTTGCTGTGGCTACTGATGCATAAAAAAGGGCTGTAGGGTCAACTAGCTTGTGCTCTGTTTCTGTGCTGTGTGGGTCTTGCTATGATCAGGGCTGAGTATATCAACACAGCTGCCATAGGGAAGCGACATCAGTTATTACATGAATCATCTTGCATCGAACCACAGGCTGCGGGCAATTTGTAATCCGTACTATGTAATCCTGCCTCTGTATGAGCTGCTTCTTTCTCATTAAACACGGCATTGCAACATGTTATTGGCCTCTCTGCGTGTGTTCCCCTCTGCTCCTCCGAATTCAGGTGCCTTTGTCCTGCTGCACCACGCTGATGCTGTCTGGCTGCTTCCGGACAATGACGACACCGAGAGATTTGGCAGTGGGTTGTCTGTGCATCTCCTTTCCACAGCAGCTTCTATCCTGTAGCTGCCCCTGCATGAAAGTGCTGCTTGCATCTTTGCTTTCGTTGGTCTGGCCTTGCTCAGTTCTGTGGAGCTCGTTCCGAAGCGTTGGCTCTTCAGGCGCTGTGCGTGTGACCCGTTACCTGGTGTCTTTAGGCTCAGCTCCCCATCGAGGCAGTGATACAAGGCGTCAGGCAGCAGTGTGTGGAGAGTTGATGTTACAAAGAAGAATCTGAAGCAAGTGTTGCATAAGAGCAGCTGTTTTTGAGGGTGAAAACTAAATTTCTGGCTTCACTGCTCTGCTCAATGTTTTACATCGATGTAACCTATGCGTGTGAAATGGGTGGTGATGTTCATTCATGGAATATTGAGTTTCTTCAGGAATGTATCACTAATAAACATTTCACAAGCTTTCCATGCTGCCTTAGGTTTGAAAAGTTATGTAGCGTATTAATGCTTTGTTACAGAAATGGTATAATTCAATCACCAGCTGATGTGGGACTCCTGGATCATTTCATAGCAGTCAGTCTTTGGAGAATTATTATCCTTATGTGTAAGGAAAACAAAGATGACCAGGCATTGTAATAGTGTGTAATTGACTGTGGTGAGCCCCAGACAAGGTGATTAAACCAGATTCTCACCAACCACATAAATCCTTCCATACAAAAGAGAAATCCCCCAAACCTCAACAGCCAGGTGAAGGAATCTTTATTGTCATGCTAATGGCATATTTGGAAATGAACAGAAGTTTATTGCTGAGGTGTCTCAAGTTGTGCTTTCCCTGTAATAATTTGAGACTTGCAGTTACCACAAAACACCAAGTGTCAGTAAAATTAGGAAAATTTGCCAGTGGATTTCTATGCAACTGTTTATAATACCCAATGTATTCGTTCTGATGTACAAACTACCCATGTGAAATGCTCTGAGGCTTTCAGAGAACTAAAGATATCAAGTATCTTACTAAGAAGCTACCAATGTCTTTTTAAGATAGTGGAAGCATTTGTTAATGTCTCTTAGGTTTATTCTTGCATTATGGGATAAGAATATTAATCTAAATATGGTGAATTTTGCAATGCTTCTTGTTTCTCTCATTGCTTCCAGTAAGGCCATTTTTCCTACGTCATGGTCCAATTTCCCTTCTCTTAAAAGGTTTTCTTATAGTATTGCACTCAAGAAATATTTTGAAGAATGTTCTAGTCCAGCCTGGGCAATAGTCAGGGGCCCAATTTATCATGTGGGATAAGTTTGCTCTCTAAAAATGGTTCTTGCTCTTGCAGCGAATCCTCGTGCTGGAGGCATGTCCTGCAGCGTGCCTCCTGTCTGGGCTGTTCACAAGGCGCATTTAAATGGGTGCTTTCCCACATGCATGCAGTAAATACATCCTGCTTCAGACTGGCATTCAGAAGTTTAAATGAAATTACAGGAGCTAGTTTTCTGTTAGCTGCATAAGCCATCTGTCATTTATTATGATAATATCTCATGGGCAGCCACAAAGTTCCTCTAATCATCCCATTTTTCTTAAGCCTTAGGGCATAAAACCCTATGAAAAGGGGAAAGTGCTCTCCAGACCATGGAGCAGGTGTATGAGAAACTCCAAGCTTCCCGAGATGTTAGGATGGATCTGTGGGAAATGAGCATCAGTGTTATGGACTGAGGCTTGGGCAGCTGGGGAATGGTCTGGATGCCAATCCTGCAGTCACTTGGGACTTCTTGAATCACCCTGATGTTCTTGAATGAAGAAGTAATAAAATGATCCCATCCCTGTTTGGTAACTAAAGGCTAAGAGCCCTGTGGCGGGGGCACCTGGGATGAGCAATTTGTTTCCCTCCCTGTGTGGTGGTTGGGTGCTGGTATCTGCATAACGTGGATCTGGAGCAGGGCAGGAGATCCCAGCTGTGCCCTGGATCCCTGGTGCAGGGGGGGAGCAAGGGAAAGGCTGAGGTTGGGAGGCAGCAGTGGGGTGCAGCGGGGCACCCCCAGTGCTGTGTGCAGAGCTGGAGTCATGACTGCAGCAGTGGCACCTTCAAAGCCGAAAGGGCAGCAGGGTGGTGCCCAGGAGGCTCTGAGGCAGTGTGGTGGAGGCGAGTGGCAGGTTTGGGAAGTCTGGAGCTGGTGGGCAACCATAGCCTGTAGGCTGTGTTCCTTGGGCACCGGGTGGTGATGGCACTTGATGTCGGAAGCGATGGTGCCTCTGGTAATGCACCAAGTGGCATGTGGCGAAGGGAAGAAAATAAATATTGCTGCGTCAGCAAATGTGGACAGGCACCTGATGTGAAGTTGGGTCTAAAGGACCCTGGTCAGGCTGAGAATTTCACCCAAATATTTGGCTTTCTGTGTTTTATTCTGTCTCTTTTCCTGTGCACCTGTAAGCCCCTCTGCGCTGTACACGCAGGTAGGAAAAGCCTTGCGTGCCAGAGGGCATCCGAGGGAGATAAACTGAATTTATTGTGGTGGGAGACGCTTAACATTTCTTCATGCTTTCCCCGGGGAACCCAGCCCTGTTTGCTGCTGACTGCAGCTAGCAGAAGGATTACAAGAGATGTCTTAACAGCTTTGCCGGTTTCAAAGGGCCGTACTGATTTATTGCTGACGTGCCCTGCTGGGAGGCTGGGGTGGAGGTTGCTGCCCTCGCCCTCTGCCTGGGACATACTCATCTGGCTTCGTCTTGCTCAAACTGGGACACAAAGAGGGGAGGTCTGAGCAACAAGGCAGCAGACCAAGCCCATCTCTTGGCTGTGGCTGCTCCTTCCCAGACAAGGAGATGGACCTGTGGTGCTCATCTTCTGCTACAGTCCCATTCAAGGTCAAATGGTAGAAGTGAAAGCAATGACATGGTTGTAAAGAAATGGATGTTGGAGGAATAACACTTACAACTTGGGGACTATCCTGCTAACTATGGCTGGCTTTCTGTTTAGGAAAGTGTGAGTCCAATCTGCTCTGCTATTAATTTTTTTTACCCTTTCCTCCACTCTGCACCGTCAGCTGAGGAGTGCAGAATGCTTGTGCAGGTGACCACCGTGAGAAGAGAAGGACTAGCCATGTAGGAGGCCTCTTAAATATCTGCCCAGAGGTGCCCCCTCACAGTTGCCTCTGCAGCAGGATTTTTGACTCATGGTGGTGTCTTTGATGTAGAACTGGGCTCATATGGGATCCATGCAGTTTTGTCTAGGCTGTGCTTGTTGAACTACCTTCTTCCGTGCCAGGTTATAATCTTTAATATTATAAATCCAAATCAAGACTACTCAATCTCCTAAGGTGACATGGTAGAGACTGACAGGAACTCCCTGAATAACCTGGCTGTTCAGTTTGCAAAGGAGATGAGGTCTCCAGCAGATGGTCATGGCTTGGCTGCCTGTGGTCTTTTCTCTTAGGTGTCTTTAACCTTGAATGTCATTGCTGCGTTTCCTTGGCAGACCATGAAACTCCCACTCGTTCTCTTGCATTTGAAAGTTATTTTTCAGGCACAAACCCCAGCTTGCTACAGGAGTGTCTGAGTTTGGTAGTACAGAGTCAGGTGATGCCCTTTTCTGGAGCAGTACTTGTGTAAACCCAGGGTCACACGTTAGTTAAAATATGGTAGAACTTCTTCCTAGTCTGGGAAACAAGTTGGGACTGGAACATTGCAGCTGGACACGTGGTGATACTCTTGAACGTCTGGAGTCTAGACCTCGCTCTCATTGTAGGGTTGGTCAGAATGGCAGTGCTGCCCGTGCCTTTAGTGGCGTATGAGCACAAATAAAAGGAGAAGACTGAACATCTGATACTGTTAAGCAGAGTAATTTTAATGAAAAAGAGAAACAGTGAGTAACAGAAAGAAGTTTGCAGTTTTACAAAAGGCTCTTCAGCAAGCAGAGTGTGTCCAATGCTGGATGATGCTCTCTCCTTGAGGAAATGGTGGAGTTTGACAGTCCAGACACGTTGCTTGTAAATCGTGTTCACTGCCAGTTGAGGCACAGCATGGACATAGAACAGGAGCCTCTCTACTAGATGTTATCTTTGGTGAAGTTCATAGCTGAGCTAGGTGGACTTGTTCATGCTGGTTGCAGAAACTCTTGTTACTATGGCAATACAAATTGGCTGCGAACTAACTTAAAAGGCACTTTACTCACACCTGAAAGTCTTGCTTTGCTCCATCAACATGCTGTAAAGATGCCTCAGTACTTGCTGTAATTCAAGTTGCCCTTTAGAGTAATAGTTGAAGAAACAGGAGATATTAAAGAGGGTTACGTGTGGGGTAGTCTTATGCAGCCTGGCACCCACGTGTCCCACTGAACTTAGCCAGAGGCATGGGTGCTCGGTGTTTCTCAGCGCCACAACCTTAGCCACAGATCGGTGTCCTGCGTTTCATTTCTTGGTTGCTATTTCTGCTGGTTCAGCATGGATAGCAGTTTCAATACCTGTATCTGTTGCCAAAACGAGAAAAGAAGGGATAGCCATACCCAAATCCGTATGAGTCCCCATACCCGTAGTAGCCCCCATAACCAATCAAGCCTCTGTTTCCATACAGGCTCCCAAAGCTTCTGTAGCCATATGGGCTCCCATATTGGTACTGGTCCAAGTAGTAGCCATATGGGCTCCCAAATCGATAGCCATTCAGGCCCCCGAGCCCGTAGAGGTTGGCATAGCCAAAGGATGAGTAGCTTCCATCATCGTAGAGATCGCTGTAGAAAGTCATCGTTGTTTGGTGCAGGTAAGCCTGGAACACACACCCAGAAGCGAGGTGAGTTAATGGGGTGCTGACAGCAGGAGGAAAGGCTCAAATCTTGGACCGAGCTGAGGAAATGTAACTTGCTCTCTCCTGTCGGTCTTTTTCCCCTTAACCAACTTGTTTATTTTTCTAAACTCCTGAATCCCAAACAACTTTTCTATTTTTTCCCCTCAACTTTTGAAAATGAGTGACTCTACATAGAAAATACGGCTTTTACCAACCAAGAACCAAACTTTTCCACACTAGAAGCTAGCGAAATTTGACTAAATTAAAGAAAAATATGCCAGTTCAGATGAGACCAACAGCTGATGGACCACCTGCATCTCCTGCTCTCCCGTAGTGCTGCGTGCTCAGCATGGGATAAACCCAAAGCATACAGTGAAATGGAGGATTTTCCTTCCAGATTGTCTACTCAAGGCAGTAAAGGTTTCATAAAGGTTTTATCTAGGGATCTGAATTCCCAACACCTAACAAAAGTAATCTGGAATGGAGGATTACTTAGGACTTCAAAATTGTGGCAGTAAACTTCAGATTTTCAGTGCCTTGAAGCCTACTGTGAAATAAGCACAGGAAGAGCAAACAAGTTCCAGTGAAGTGGTTCTTTGGTGTTGCAGAGGACTTTGTGTGATTAGCTCCAAAATGACAAAAAATTGCTTACAGAATGTCTGCACGTATACATAGACACACACTCTGTGTGTAGTATATATGTACACACCAGTGCTTTTTTAGATATATATCCATGCACGCACACACAAGTATTTATACAAAGACATACATACAGACAAATAGATGTATATCAAAAAGAGCAGAGTCAATATTGACTTACCTGGTTCACCGAGAGGAGTAGCTTGATAGAAGTGAATAAAATTTTGGAGTCGTAGGTCCGTATATATACCTTCTTAAACTTAGGTGTTATACAACGTATCTCCATGTGTGCATTATTCCTTCAATTGATATAATTGGAGTCAGTGATTTTCATATTTTCAAAGTTTGATCTTATGACACATGTAATACCTTTAGAATTTCTTTCATCTTAAAATGAGAAGAAATGGTCTCAGCACATTTCTAGTAAAATTGTGTGGAATTCTTTGGAGCTGGAAGTATAGGAATAATTTTGGGAGATGTTTAGACCATTACTGGTTGTGCAAGCTCCTTGTAGGTGCTCCATTCGCTTGGCTTTTGCATCTGTGGTGCAACGCGCAGGGGAGAAGAGCAGTAGGCTTGTCTTTGGTGTGCCGAAAGGTAGTAGCGCTGCTATTCGGCGTTGTCATGACCTGTGCGTACCGCCTGGTGATACTGGTGGGGATCTATTGCCAGCAGGTCTGGGGATTTTTTGTCTTGTGTTCTACAACAGTGATTTTGAAGAAATTTTTCACCTGTTATGAATGTTCCCAAATATTTGTTCCTATTTTAGAAGAGTTTTTTTAATAGTTTCTGACTTTTATAGAACATACAATGCATAACCTTATTAGGACATAGAAACAAGACACCTTGGTGTGTCTTGTAAGTGACCATATTATTAAGTCTGGAGGTGTCTTTTGGTGACAAACTATTAATATTAAAATACTGCAACACTTTGCAAATTGAAAACATTAATGAGTGCTTATGAAGTGCTTTGGTATTCAAAATTCTGAGGAAGCCTCAACATCCTGCTTGCTCATTATTACCCTTATTTTATATTCAAATTAATGCCAGAAATGAGGTGAAGGTCATACAAGGAGTTCTGCAGTAAACTCCAGCATTCTTCACTATGGCACCGTATTTGATACGTGTGGTTGATTCTTTGCGAAGAAAATATTAACACGGTTCATTGGAAAATAGCATTATTACATCTCACAAAATCCTTATCATTCATTATTTTCCAGACCAAGTTTGTACGTGTATTCTCTGCTCTGTTGCGCCGAACTCACAGTCAAGCCCTTCAGTGAACGAAGCTGCAAACAATCTCGCAGTCGTATTTCTGTTGGAAACATTTTCTGTTCATGCAGCAACATGACTTTTATTTGCAATCAACACTTTGGAGGAATGCAATTATGATTTATTTGCAGCTTGTGCTGGTCATGTTTCCTGAAGCTGCGATGTAGTTTCATATAAAATACCTAAAACTGTTTAAACTTCCTTTAAACAGAAAGCCTGTACTGTGGCACGTTTGAGTTTCTGGTGAAAACCAGATATTTTCAAACATGTGGGAAAGTTTTTCCTTTTTTGCTGAAAACCTCTCTCCTGCCAATGGCTTTGTGAACTTATAAATGTTTTTATATTATATAAAAAATAAACTTTAGTTTCGACAGTGAAGAAAATAAAATGGTATCAGGAATGCAGTTGGCCCAGAAAATTTGAAGATGAAAGAAACCTGTAATATGTTACATATGGGAAGCTAGGAACACGCTAATAATCCCAAACAATGAAGAAAATTATATTAATTGAAGATATGACATGTACAGACATATTTGTTTTCCAGCCAATGAGGCCACAAACGTTTTGAATAAACAGGGCGTCTTAGATAAGCCGGGAGGGTGAAGGATCAGTATAAAAAGGGCTCGGAGCTGTAGGCTCCTCATCAGCTCTCTTGCCTTCCTCCTCTGGTGAACTCGGTAAGCCTTTTCTCCATTTGGTCTCTTCATAAGGGTTAGAAATTTTGGTTTAATGATTTATGTTAGGATTGTGACTTCTCTGAAATGTCAGATTTCTCTGCACCTTGTACCTGGACTTACTGGCAGGTTCAAGTTTTAAAGCTGGGGCTGAAACTTTCCTGGTCCTGCTGGTGCCTGGGGTATCTGGCTACCAGATAAAGATCGCTGGCTACGAGATCTGCAGAGCTGCCTCCTGCAGAGTTAGAGCAGGGTTTCAGTGGGTTCTTCCATAAACCTTCTGGTTTAGTTTAAGGGAGGACTTCAGGTCTGTTGGGCAGGACAGCAGATGTTCTCGTCTAGGCTAACACTCCGTATTTTCTTGCGTGTGCTGTCAGGGTTTCCAGGTGCCAGTCCAAAATTGGTGTAGGTTACTGAAACAGGACACGGAGCCAAGACCCAAAAGCTGAAGTTTGCTATCATGGCAAACGTCAGAAACTAAACTGTCTGGAAGGATTTGAGAACGTAGAGCTTTATAGAGCTGATATACTAAAAGAAGTTCAGGATTGTTAAGGCCTAACAATATTCTTCAAGAAAAATTGTGAACAAGCGTCAGGAGGTTTTGACCTGCAATAGGTATATTCCATGGTCAGTGCTTTCACCAATCTCAGTAAGTGAGAAAAGACATAAAAATTGTTTAAAAGCAGTGGGTAAATGAGATAAGGATAGAAATGGGATGTGATAAGGAGCTGAGGAATTTGGTCATAGTTTGGCATAGTAATAATGAGTCCTTGGTCTCAGGGGGCCAGTGAAGAACTCTTTGGGCTCTGAAACTCTTACTGCAACTGAAAGTATTTGTTACTTTTGCTTTCCTCCCTGCTGCTGTTTCAGGTTTACCTCCATCGCAGAAAGATGACTTTCCTCTCAGGCCAGTGCGAAGATGACTGCTATTTTCCCTGCAATTACGGGAACTTGTATGGCTACCGGGGCTATGGGGGCCTCTACGGCTACCGGGGCCTCTATGGCTATGGGGACCGCTACGGCTGTGGCGGTCTGTATGGTTACCGGGGCATTTACGGCCCTGGGGACTGCTACGGCTATGGGGGTCTGTATGGCGGCTATAGGGGCTTCTATGGCTCTGGGGACTGCTATGGCTACCCAGGCTTTTACTCTGGCCGCTATGGCTACCCCTTCAGTTCACGATATGGCCAAAGATTTGGCTACGGGAGTTGCTACACGTGCTAAACCCAACCTGGAACGTCCCTGAAATGAAGATCAACCTAGGCCTGGCAAGCATGGATTGACGGTGGATTCTGGCCGCAGCGGTCCCCGACGTGCAGAGCCCTGGTGACAACAGCCCCCCTTCGTGGAGGCTTGGAGTGCTCTGCGCTGCTGTTGAAGTGCTTGCAATGAGTTATCCGTATTCTGCTCTGTGTTTGCTTGCTCTCTTGCCACTCAGGCTCTTCTCTTGATCAAAGGCTTGCTGCTTGATGCTGCAGTTCTTTGTAAACGGGCTTTTATGTTTGTTGCAATGATGTACAAAACATGAACTCGGAATGAATGGTGTTGGCAGGGTGTAATGTGTCCTTGGGAATGTAGTCTTTCCATTCTGTACGCCTTTCAATGTATATCTGCCTTTCACTTATATTAAAAATTATGCTGCATCCATACTGTATTTCCGGTTTTATTTTTCACTTGCATTTCTTAAATATCTTGAAATTGGTAGCATTGCACAGATTGAGTGACAAATTGATTAACTTTGTGTACTCAAGGATTTGCTTGTAGAGACTTACCCTCCTCAGGCTGAGACATGGGGACTTTTGTAGCTGCAGGAAACTTCAGTGGTATCTCTGGTTATGTGTGTTTCTACAGTCCTGGGCTTTCGCTTGGTGTCTTCCAAATAAATGGTTCATTTAAAATACTGCAGTGCGGCCATTGGGCTACTGTGATGCAATTAGGACATGATCTGTCGCTGGCGGTGACCTGAGATTGAAGAGGTCACAGGTAAATGCACATGTGTGGACCCATCAGGTTTTAAATTTTGAAAGAAGTTTGTGTTTTATATATTATCACAGAGTCATTAAACAGCCCATGTTGGAAGGAACCTGGAAAGATCAGGGTTGAAAGGTTAGGGGTTCTCTGATGGAGAAGCCGGAGGAATTTGCCCTGTTCAGTGTAAATAATTTGAGAGGAGAAATGGATTTCTGTTGGCCAGCACCTGTGAGGCACGGCAGTGGGACGTTTTTCTCTATCAGGTCAGAGAAATGTACTCGGAGCCCGCATTTTGGAAGCAAGCAGAGTCACAACTAATTTTTACTGACTTTTTTTTCCTCCCAGTGAATGTTACGGGCAGAGGCTGTGGTTGTACGAGGAGGAAGATGATAGTACTTTCTCACCGCTTCCCTGGCCAGGGGCAGTTGGCAGACAAGAGCTGTCACAATGCCCTGGGGAGATTGAGTACTGTTTCCCTTGTATTTTTTTTTTTTTTAAGGACTACTTGCCTCTCATTTTTTCACTTTTCTCTCTGTCTTCTGGCTCTTCATCCCCAGATTTGGTGAATTATTGTAACTGCACCTGTAGAAATGGATTTTGTTCTACCTAGTGTCTGTGTGGAAGATCAAGGCAGTGTTTCGGTTTCTCCAGGCCAGCATCAAGACAGGAACAAACACTACTTCCCCCTTGATGCTTTCCCCGTTGCTTTTAATACAGGTTTTAGTTTTTCCTTATGTTCCGCTGTCTGGTAATGAAATTTGTCTGTTGGATTGGAATGTGATAGGAAATCACGACTGGAGCAAGAACATTGAAATTTGGTTTCCAGGAATAGGAAAATAATGGTTTTAAACTAAAAGAGGGCAGATTAAGACTGGATAGAAGGAAGAAATTTTTTATGCTGAGGGCGGGGAGACACTGGCACAGGTTTCCCAGAGAAGTAGTCGATGCCAATATCCCTGGAAACATTCAAGGTCAGGTTGGACGGGGCTCTGATCCAGGTGAAGATGTCCCTGCTCATTGCAGGCAGTTAGACTGGATGGCCTTGAAAGGTCCCTTCCGACCCCAACTGTATTCTATTCTATGATTCTGCTCACTTGAACATTTTTATATACTCTCTATGGAGGCCCTAATTACTTTCTGTTTTAAAACATTATTATAAAGACTATTACAGCCCTATTATGCTGAAATATCTTAACTTTAAATCTGGTAATAGTTTCAATTAAGTAAAAGAATGGGAGAAATTGTGGCATTTACCATATTTCTGAGTGGTAGAAGGGAAGAAAAGAGTCTATTTACTGGGACCAGCTGCTCTGAACGTGGAGGGGTATGAAGTGCTTTGCCAGCATCAGGGACAAAGTCCCTTCAGGATGCCACCGCTAGCAGTATGTTCATGTAAAGTAGGGAAAGGGGAAAGAAGACAACTGGAAATGCATTTTTTTTCATGCAGAAAACTTTTAATGCAGTAAGAAAAGGAGTTGGCACAGATACAGAAAGATTATAGTCTTAGGACACTGGAAAGAGCTACAGAAGATGAGTCACTGCACTATGCTGTCCATAACACTCCTTTCTGCACTTCAGGTACTTGTAAATCCAGATCAAAGGAGAGACAGCCGCAATACTTCTCCATTACACAGTACTGCAGCACCTTACTGGAAGTAGTTATTGAAAATGCAGATGACACAAAGGCTAATTTTGCAGAAGTTCTTGAGCACCATTGCAGCAACTGTGAGAAGCTTCAAATCAACTGCAGGTTGCTGTTCCTATTGCTGAAGGGGTGTAAGGGGGTTTTAATGCAGGAGAACATAAACAGAGAACCTCTAGTTGAGAAACACAGGAAGAAGCAGGCAGAAAGAACAATAAAAATACAAATGTCAAGACATTTTAGCGAGCAGCCGAGCTCCCCATTTGAAGTAACTTCAGTTGCTGTCACAGGGGCTCAACACTGCTGTGAACATCGCCTCCGAGATGAACCGTTCAACTTTGCTTGCTGGGTCGGAGTTGATTCTTGTGGCAGGGATCTTGCCATTGGGTTTAGCAACAAGGGTAGCAGCAGCTGTAGCTGCAGCAGGAAGGGTAGTAGTAGCGGGTCGTGCAGCAGGTGCCGTAGTTACAGCAGTCTCCACAGTTGTAGCTGCGGCGGTAGCTGCACAGAGTCTGGTAGTTGCAGGGGATGTAGTAGCTGTAGGTCCGAGAGCAGCGCGTGGTCCGGTAGCAGGGAGTGTAGCACACGCTGTAGCATGGGTACCCGTAGCAGCAAGACATCTTGGTGTGGTGGAGGGAGGCAGGAAAACCTGAAAGGAAGCAGCAGTAAAGGGCTCAGCGAGCAGTAGCGGTGGTGTGAAGGTGGTGGGTTTGGAAAGTAACATTGAGCAAATCCCTCAGTCTTTGGATGTGATTTTGGCTTCTGTTTTACCCAGACCCTTTCTGTGCTCCCTCCTCGTTAGAGTCGACTGTGAAACATGGTTTCTATTCTTAAGCTTCTCCTCTTAAAAGTGAACATAAATATCCTGTATTTTTGAACTTTGGATACAGGAGGCTCAGCTTGCAGATGTACTTCCACACTTACGTGTTGGTGAGCGCTTGGTGCTGAGGCTCCCAGCACAGGCAGCTGAGGTTAATCCCAACAGCTGGTCTGCAGCTCAGGACATGCATGTCCAAGTGTTCGAAAGTCTGACCTGAATCCCACACAGCGCTTTTAAAAGTTCTCGGTAGCATTCATACAAAACATGACAAGTTCATTAAAGTCAGCCTCCTTGTCTGGTTTTCATCTCGGCAAGTAAACTGTTCCTTTCCCTGTGTAACACTGGTTCACACGTCTCATTAGTGCCGATTCTGACAAGGATACTGAGAATGCTCTGCTGCGCAGGGCAGAGCTAAGGTTTCAGTCCTTTCTTGCTGCGGATCAGAGCTGCTCCAGTGACCTCAGAGAGACTACGGCAATTCGTGTGACCTGTCCACACTCATCATTGCAACATCTTTCCATTAAAAAGTAATTTCCATGTTGCTTAATGTACAATTCTATCTACGAACCAAAATTTCAGTGTGAAGTATCACCAAGTAAAGAAAGACAATTTCTGTTCCATTTAAAAAGCCAAAGAAGTAGAGATAGTGCTTTCTTTCATGTGAAGACAAAACTTCTTACTAGGCTTCACATCTTGCCAAGGATACCTGAATGTTTATCCATCAATGTCCCCGCTTTTTTTACTATACAGAATAAAAGCATACAGGATAATATACTTCTAGCTTTGTTACAATTCAGAGCGTGCTATTAAAGGACTTATTCCCAAGGTAAAGGAATCTCTGCGAGAATGGGATCTGAACTCACCAAGTTCACCGAGGAGAGTAAGCCAACCGGAGCGATGTGAGCCGTGTGGGGCTGCGAATGCTTTTATACGGTTTTTTAGACCTGTGGAAGTCAGGGCAATTCTCCGTGTGCTTCCATTGCCTGTTAGTCACAAAACAAAATTTGGAAGTACATCACCAATCCAATTGCTATAATTGTTTTCCTCCACATTTAGGACCATTTTCAAATTCCTCTGGCAAAACGTTGTGATTACACCCTGGGAGATTCTTTCATCTTGGAACTTTCCAGGACAAATGGGTTTCTTGGAATTCACCCAAAGGACAACTGGGAGTGAAACTAGAGGAAGCACAGAACAGTTCTAGCTGCTCTGCCTGCCTAGCTGGGCCAGAAGGAGACTGTTTCTTTGTTCTGCCCCTGCAAGGGAGGTGGATACTGGACATTGAGGGGTGACAGAAATGCTGGAGGCGGAAACAGGCATTATGCTATGTGCTTATGGCTTTTACCAACCATTTTGATTCACGTCCGTCACAATTAATGACAGGCGTTCCATTGATTCCTTTGGGTCCTTCCACTGTCTATAATTTGGCATACGCACTAGGAGATGTTCAGGCCAAGGCACGGGATCAATTAAATGAGCATCTGAGCAACATGTCTAAGGTTTATGGTCTTTATCTTTTTTTTTTTTCTCTTTCTTTTCTAGAAGAAGTTATTAGAAAATCTTACTGGAATCAATGTCTCATGATATCACACACACACGATATATTTATATGAAATATATGTATGAAATGCATATATACATATATAATAATACTGGGGCAAGTGTTGCTGCAGGATCTGGTAGGGCAGAACAAATCTTCCTGTAGATCCACCACAGGGACTGCAGTAGAGAGAAGGAGGAGAGCAGTCTTCCAGGAAGGCTGTGGAAGCCAGAAGGATGGAGACCATGCGTTGCTGACTGGTGGGAAGCTTTGGCTGGGGAGGGCAGCTGGAGACCTTGCTAGCAGCGAGGCGTCCTGCGAAGTCTCTTGCTTTGCGGTGGGCTTTAGCAGAATCCAAAGGCTGGGGAAGTGCTGTAAGCTGCCTCCCACAGAAGGGGCTTTTCCAAGTCGGGAAAGGAGAAATCACTTCTCTGATTTTTCGTGGTGGTGTTACCCAGTGAGATACAGCTGTATCTCTGCCAGCCTGCGCCGTGTGAGGACGGTGACTGTAATGCCTTAATTTTAATAATAAGAAACATTGCTTAGCCCGGGGGTTCCCTTCCCCATTCTGTTGTTTATTATACAACACTGAGGCAGCATTCAGTAACAAACCATTAATATTTAAATAACACAAACATTGCTAAAGTAAGTCTTTAATAACTGTTTTGGAAGAGCATTGATACCATAAATTCTGATGAGGCTCAGCACTTCTAGAATGTCTGTTATTATCCTCATTTAATATGCAAATGAGGCATGGCTCACTGCAGTGAAGGTCACACAAGGAGATATTTGTTGAGCAAAAAAAAAGACTTTGTGTTATGCTCTGCTTCCTTTGGGAAGACAGTGTTAGATGAGGTTGAAAAGAAATATCAATAAGATTAGCAGTAAAATAATATTTATGATTTAAGCTTCTAAATATTCTGCTAATGTCAGTATTATAGAACTTAATTTACGTTTGCTCTGGTGGTATTCTGAAAGAATTTTTTTGTGGTATGAGCAGATGCAGTGGCGAGCTATGGACCAAGTGATGAATTTCTCCTCCCTCCTTTTTGTACATGTATGTGATTGTAATAGTTACCCAAATGAATGCTGAACTTTTATAAATTTCCTGGTTTTCGTTAGTGAACCAGACAGAAAGGAAATATTAACAGTATAAAATTAAAGTATTTTAGAAGAAGAGGTGAATTTACTTTTTTTTTCTCAAATACCAAATTCAGCTTTACAGGCACAAGTAGGAGGCAAAGAAAAGTAGCACAAAATATTTTTATCTCCTCTGCTTCTCTAGCAGTAGGAATTTTTATTCTGTGAGGAAGAGGAGCTGCTGGTTTTATTTTTAAATGTATATTAGGTATATGTAAGTGTACAGATTTTTGTTCTTTTTTCCCTCTATGACATGCTGACACAATTCAGGCTACATACAAGTTTAATACGTTAAAAATATCCCAAATATATGAATTTTGATTCTCAGTCATCTCTAGTCTGAGTATCTGTCATTCTTTCGTCTGTTCTGGTATCTTCGTTTGATAATTAAAACTGAGGATGGCCCAAAAAGTTTTAAGCTGAAGGAAACCCATAACTAGTGCATTGTCACGTGGAGATGAGAACCAGCTAATGAACCTTGATGTTGAAGAAACCAATTATATTAATTGAAGTTGTGACGTGTGCAAAAAAGTTTAGCCATGTTGATGTTTGTGCAGCTCAGACGAGTGTCATTTCTGAGTGACCGAGCAACCTGCTTCATGGCGACTGAAGCCAGGTCCTTCACAAACTGCTGAGGAACACAGAAATAGCCAATAATTGTCCTAGGGAGTTAAACACATGCGTGAGATTTTTCAAAGTTACATAACTGCTTGAGATTAATAGAATATTTTCATGTCTCTGGTGTTGAAGATCAGAGCGTGAACTTGGGAACTGTGAATTCACTAATGCCTGTACTTCTGTACCTACAAACAAAAGCAATACAGGGAAGTGCCCTAGCTGGACTTCAAGACACGCAGCAGCTTTTAGTCATGAATATTTTTAGACTGTTATATCAGAGGAGAACATTTTCAGTAAAAAGAAATTAGCATAACAATTCGGCACGGCGAACATGAAAAGGCCATGTTAGTAGGCAATTAGCCCAAATTATTTTTCCGGCGGTACCCAGTGTGATACTGTAGACCAGAAAGGTGAATTTTGAAAGCAGGGTTTGCTGGATGTTTTTGGCAGCTCACCCACGGACTCATAGACTTGTTTTCTTTAGATTTCTTTTCTGCTGTCTCCTCCGCCAAGCTCTTGAAATAACATGTTGAGTCTAGGTTCTGCTTTACTTCTATGCGCTGCTTGTACATGAATGCAACTTCACCTGAAGCTCACTTCTGCCGGGACATGGTCGCACCGGGAATTTCTGGGATGAGGCAAGAAACCTGAGAGTGATCTCGTCGCTGATGGTCTGCCCAGCAGGGAAACATCAGTGCCGAGGTCCATAATGCTGCCTGCTAGATGCAGCTCCGCGTTTGCTGGAGAGCTGAAGCTTGTGCAGACTGGGAGGAGAAGCATTTCCCTTTGGAAATGCCTTCCACAGCTCAATTATTTTTGCGTCTCTAGATGGGTCCGTCCTGGGAACCAAGCAGCAGGTTCATCCCTTTGTTATCAAGCTGCCAGTGTTATTTGCAGCAGCTCTCCTCCCTCCCTGTCACGTGCCCTCCTCTTAATGATGGGGAAGCAGCGGCTCCTCCTTGCAGCCTCACCTTATCTGGAA
>Ga0065711_1031154_pt1 | contig 30404 bp, 20 predicted proteins | sample Hoacrofraction12_FD_59098 | JGI IMG/M metagenome (GOLD analysis project Ga0065711, IMG submission 59098) | Hoatzin crop microbial communities from Cojedes, Venezuela - Epithelial fraction 12 v2 (version 2) | ecosystem: Host-associated > Birds > Digestive system > Esophagus > Crop | place...
GCTCGGGCGCTGGGCCCGCGGCGCAGCGAGAGGCGCAGCTCACCATGCTGGGGTGCTTCGGCCCGCCTCACGCAGCTGGCGATTGGCTTACGGCCTCTGGGGCTAAGCAGTCTGCTCTCCTCATTCGTTTCCGCTGCTGTCAGTCGGGAGGTGGCGGGGAGGGGTAGGGGGCGGGAAGCAAGTTAGTCTGAGGGCGGTGGGTGCCGTTCGGGGCTCTCCCGCCTTGCTGAGGCCCAGTGTGGCGGCGGGCGCGCCGGAGGGGCTCCATCCCGCGGATAAACCGGGCGGGCGGCGGGGATGGGAGCGGGGAAGGGCCGGGATGCGGAGGGATGCGCTGGGCTGGATGAGGCCGGGCCGCCCCCCTGGTAGCGAGAGCGGGGGCAGGCCCGCCGGCGGCCCGGCCGGCAGCGCTCCTCGCCCCGTCCCTGCGGCGGTGCTCCCGGGCGGCCGCCCCACTTGGCCTGGGGGGAAGGGGCGGCCGGGGGGGACGGCGGGGCGGAGCGGGAAGCGGGCCGAAGGATCACCTTTCCCGTGAGCCCCGGACCGCGAGCGTCCCGAGGCGTGTGGGTGGTGCTCGGTGGTGAGCGCAGGCAGGAGCAGAGTTCTCTGAAGTTCGTCACAGCGTGAGGCTTGGGCGACGGCCGCTTTTTCTTTTTTTTTTTTTTTTCCCAGAAGCGGTCTGTCATTATTTTGACTGAAGTAGTTAATGCGTTAAGTACATTTTATGGGTTTCCTTCTGGAGAGGTGGTCTGAAAATGTCCTCATTTTCTGTGGCCTTGTCAGGAGGCGTATGTCACGACATAGCAACACGTCACTTAGCAAGTACCACTTTTTTGTAGTGGAAAACAAAAAAAATAGCTAGAGGAAGAGAAAGAACTAAGACTGAGCAGACAGCAGGTGAAAATATTTATCCTTCTGTGTGAGGGGTTGAGTAATGGATTCAAATCTTTGTGTTTGGCCTTCAAAGTGAACCCACAGTCAGCTTGAGGAGCATAGTTTTTTACATGGGTCCCTATATTACGTACGTGTGTGAGATTTGTAAAAGGCAATTCAGGATTGTCGTCTCCTCTTTCAGTTTGGTTTCCCATTTGAGTCAAGTTTAGTCTCCAGAAATGATTTCTGCGTGGGTTTGCGCCTCAGCCTTACAAACTTCCCTGGAGCAGCAAATTTATATTTTTAATTATGAAAGATTAAGTATTAGTTTCAACATCATAGTAATGATGCATGAGGCCATTTTGTAGAACAGATGAGCCAGCTATTAATGGTGTTGTTTGCTTGTGCTCTACTTTATTGGGATTTTTTGGTTGGTGTGAATTGGTGAACAAGACTACAAGCAAGCAAACCCCCGAAAGGGAAGGGGAGTGAAACATGGGAGGCAGGACTCTCTTAGTGGATTTTTACTGTTTGAAAAATATGTTGGGATCTTGACTACTCATTAACATTTGTTGAATTCAAGAAGATAATGGTACAGGTGCCATGGTTAAATAAAAATAGTGTCGTTAAAACACTGCCTTTGCAAGCACGCTCAAATAGAAATTGTTATTATTGCACTACTAATCAACATAGAGCAAATCCAAAATGGGACGGACAAATTTCAGTCTGTCTCACTAATTAAAAACTTCAGAGAAAAAATTGGTATCTTTGCTTCCTTGTTACTTCCGTAGTGGGTGAACTGTGCTGCTGGTGGTAAGAAAGATGGGCAGAGTTGGTGATGATATCCTGAACAATAATGTGTCCATTAAAGCACATCTTGCTACTGTTTTAGTGTTACTGTAATTTTAATTATTCCGATTAAAAGTGTGAAGTTAATATATCACAGTGGTAAGAAAGAGAATGTGTGTGGGAGGATTACTAGAGAGGAGTAATTTAGACTTATTGCACAGAGTTATTCTGTAGTAAGTGTTGTGGTTGAAATTAACTCCCACCCTAATATAAGTTAATTTTACAGGGTGGACAAACTCTGGCTGTGCACAGTCTTTTATCTCTTTATCAAAAATTAATTTTCTGTTGAGAGTTTTCTTTTATAATGATTATTTAATTTTAAATAAGCCTTGGCTCTCCAGTACACATTTAATTGTTCTACTGACGATTATGCAGGGCAGAATTATTCAGCTTTTTCAACCAGGAACAGGTTTCTGGTGCTGACAGTAGTTCTCAAAAGCAACAACAAACTCCTGTTGTCCTGCAAGGGCAAGAGATCATCTTTTGGCTGTACCTGGTTCATGGTTTGCTGGATGTGTTATCCTGTTCGAGGTGTTTGATTTCAGTAAACTAGATGGTAACAGTTACCTGTAGTTGGAGAAATTGAATGGTTTTTGTTTTGTGTGTGGTGCATGTGAGCTGTCATTTCATTGGATGGGACGTATAAGATGGGACTGTGCTTTATGAGGTACAGTCAAAACGAGCTGGTGTGTGTTTTCTGTGGAATCTAGTTTTACAGATGTCTAGCTTATAGGATAGATTTTTCTGGTCTGTATTTATAACAAAACTACTTGTGGGTTTTAGGTTCTGCCAAAATGGAGCTGAGTGATGCCAATTTACAGACTTTAACTGAGTATCTAAAGAAAACACTAGATCCAGATCCTGCTATAAGGCGTCCTGGTAAGTGGATCTCATGAGTGACTAATAAAGTTTAATTTCTTTTTGGCTCTTCTGTCTGTATAGCAAACTTCAGTAGAAGTTTATGCAGTAACCTCTTTGCAGAAGTTCTCAATATCCTTTTAAAACGCCCCCCCCAAAATAATGAGGGATGGATATAAATATAAATTTTTTTTTTTTGCTTTATGCAGTTGTATTTTTCTGTATTTTCCTGTATTCCTGTTTTGTTGTGGGGTTTTTTTTGTGCTGTTGTTATTTAAAACAGTGCTACTGCTCACAATAAACCAGGATTTACTTCTATCAGGTTGTGGCTTTTAAAAACAGTGAGGAGGCAATATCTCAACGTCCTGCTTTGAACTGAGAGCTTTTATTAATAGCAGAAGTGTTAAAGAGCTCAGTAGTAAAGAAGCTACAGTACCTTCTGTCAGACTTGTTCTGTGTTTCTGTTCTTGTGAAACTCTGAGAAAATGTTCATGTGTTGATTATTTTAAATAGACGCTTGAGGAATCATAGGACTCCTGTGAGAAAAATCAGTTCATCTTTTGCTAACCTTAGTATATTCTCTTACAGCGGAAAAGTTTCTTGAGTCAGTTGAAGGAAGCCAGAATTATCCACTGTTACTCTTAACGCTGCTGGAGAAATCACAGGAAAATGTCATCAAAGTTTGTGCATCTGTAACATTCAAGAATTATATTAAAAGGAACTGGAGAATTGTAGGTATCCTACTGAGTAGTGCTAAGATTTAATAATCCTTTTAAGGTACAATGTGATGTTCTACAGTAACCTTGAAAAATGTGTGTGTATCTACTCTGTGAAAGAAAGTAGATCATTCAGAGAACAAATACAGGGTGTAATTTACTGATGAGGGTCTAAAACCTGGACCATAGCAGTCCATTCTATTAAAAAGACTACAGCTGGGTGAGAAAATGATGAACGAATAATTTCCTCTAATACTATATGCATCTTTTGCAGAAGTGCGATATTTAAAGCTCATTTAGCTAGCAGTAATATTTATATTAAAATGATTGTGAACTGTCTATACACATGAGCTGGCCAGTTTGGCCTGTATCTATTGTCATAGTGTTACAAACTTTTCAAGCCAGCACTGCAGCTGAAAGTGATGATACTAGCTTCCCTTTCATCTAAATGCTTCTGGGACTTAGAATAGTGTCAGACAGTTTATTTTGGTGGCCTTGCCAGTTTAACACTTAGAAGTATTGGTAGACATAAAATAGAAGTGTTCCCATTTAATCCCATTTTCTCCTTTGTTTTGAAGAGGTCAGAAACATTTTTGACTCGGAGCTTTCAGCATTCACAAAATTCAGTTCATGGTAGAAAGTATTACGTTTGAGAGCTCCTTCAGCAAGGCGAGGTTTTAATTCATGCTGTTTGTGTCTGGAAAACATCAAATGTATAATGTTGGTTTACTACAGGGAAACCGATACATATTTCATCATTACATCTTAGCTGGTACCTGTCTGCAAATTTGCATGTGATTTCTCCCCTCCCCGCATACTAATATTAAGAAGCTGTAGCAGTCCTAGATCTGGTTATATTTGATAAGATCAGCACATTCAGTCTGGCATGAAATTTCTAGAACTTTGTTTCTGTAATACTGTATTCTCAGTCATTTCTCCCAAATTACATCTTTATCTGTAGTATATGTAAGCAGAAATAATGTTCTGTTACGGAATAAATTTGCAAGTGGCTTCCATTTTATGGATTTCTGATGTAATTCAGAATGAGGTTTTGTTTTGGAGTAGGTGAAGATGCTATGCAGTAAGTGCATCCAGAGGACTGTTATGATTGCTGTGTGGCTTCAAGCACGTTGTTTTGTCCGAAATAGAAGCTTTCATTTCAAGAGCAGCTGCGTGAACATAAAATACGGCCCTAAGGGTAGCTTACCTGGATCACATGGTTTAATTTAGCAACCTTGGACTTGGTTGATACAAAGCGCAATGGAAGTAAAAGAGTTTTGCCTATTCAGAAACTTGGATTTGGTAGAGCCAGATGTACAGGCCACTTCTGGAGTGAGGGAAGAGTTTGCTTTTTTAAATTTATTTTTAATATACAGAATACTTATCTATGCGCTGCCTCTCATGTCTTGCAAAAAGATCTCATTTCTTTGAAAAATCTAATAAGTAACTCTTAGGAGTAGGATTTGCTGTTGCTGATCTCTCCGCCAGCTCTGTCCTTATCTATCTAAACGCATAGCAGTGAGTCCTGCCTCCCTACTTGGAGATTGCCTAAGTACAGTTATTGCTGCCTTTTACATAATATAAACTTGTAAAGCTCAGGTTTTAAAGATCATCATATTTTTGTGGTTTTTAATGTATGTATACAATGACTCTGTACATTCTGATTCAGTGCAATGTGATAGAAGTGGGAAAGCAAGTCCTTTGTGTCTTATTTTTATAACTGCTTGTTTATAGCTAAACATAACTATTGAATTTTTGAAGTTACTGAATTCTTTTGTAAGTTTATGGGAAGGTGGTGAAAGGGAGTTAAGAAGGGAGGTAGTAGTGCCATCTGGTTTAAGCATCTTAAGATTGTTGAGTTGCTCTCTGGAGGTGCTTACCTCTTGTAACTGCTGGGTAATTTCTAGGTTTCTGAACTTCAGTGCTGTCGTCACAGATAATGTGACTACCACTGCTGTCACTGGGTGGTGACAAGCCTCATTATTTTATTTCTTTAGTAGAAATTTTGTAACTTACTACCACTTGGCACTATTGACTAACCGGACTTCAAACTGATTAGAGAACTTAAAGTCAATGATATGGTGGTGTAACCTGCACCTTCATGTACAGTTTCTAGAATGTATGGCTTGAGGCAGCTTGCACAAAATAAAGATTTGAGTTTGGCAGAAGTGAGGACAGAGATGTGGTTCGGTGCGGTGGAAGAGGAGACTTGGTTAAATTTACATGTTACTGGCATCTGCACCCACTCTTACAGAAGTCAGTGTAAGCAATTGGGTTCTGAAATGCTGATATTCGCTTGTTTTGTAGAGTATACTGATGTGCCCATGACTTAACTATTGTTTTACTTTTAGGTTGAGGATGAACCGAACAAAATATGTGAATCGGACAGGATAGCCATTAAAGCCAACATAGTGCCCTTGATGCTTAGCAGCCCAGAACAAATTCAAAAGCAGGTAATGTGTCAAATCCCGATTATGTCTATGAGACTTTTGGAATATTTTAAGTGTGTCTAGAGGCTCTGATTGTTGGCAGGGCTCAGTTCCCTTACCAGTGAAGTCATCCCAGTCCAATTAACTTGGAGTATATTGACACAGCTACATCTGCCTACTTCAATGTTGATTTTTTTTTTTAAAGGCAATTATTGTAAAATATTTAGCTAGGTTCTAGCATTAGGCAGTTAAACATAGTAATTGCAGAAGGTGAGACTGTGTGTACACATTACATTTGAAGTGAGATTTATTTATTTGTGGTGAAAACTAGTAGATATTTAACCCCATGATTTTTGAATGTGACAAGAATAATAAGCATTTTTCTTAAATACTTGCAACATCTGCCATGACTGCTGTGGTTTTGGTAATGAGGAGCCTGCTGTTATATCATGTAATGGTTATGTTTCCTTTCCAGTTAAGTGATGCTATTAGTATTATTGGTCGTGAAGACTTTCCTCAGAAATGGCCGGACTTGCTGACAGAAATGGTGAATCGCTTTCAGAGTGGAGATTTCCATGTCATTAATGGGGTCCTTCGCACTGCTCACTCCTTATTTAAAAGGTATTGGAAATAAGGGAGTTAGTATATGGATTGTGTATTTCTGTTCTACTCTAAGTTTTTACTGTCAGGCTTAATTTTGTAGATTTACAAAGTGTACAGTTGTGACTCCTAGTTACTGACTTTTTAATAAGAATTTAAGTGCTTGTTAAATTGTACATCTTGCATGGTATTGAATTATGTTGTTTAGTTCTTGCTTACTTGGCAGTAAAGATTTCAAGTTTCAGCACAAAAAAATTTAATTGTCTGCAAGTTAATTTGGTAATAAATGTGAAGTCTTTTTCCTGTTTTTTGTGTACTTCTTTCACTTCTCAGGTATCGCCATGAATTTAAGTCAAATGAATTATGGACAGAGATCAAACTTGTTCTTGATGCCTTTGCTTTGCCCTTGACAAATCTCTTTAAGGTATTTCTGTTTGAATCATTTCTAAAACAAGTTTAGCATTCTGAAATGCTCATTATGAATGCCTGCAAAATGAAAACTGAAGAATAGTTGCTTTGAAACTGTTAACAAGGTTCAAACTAACGTCATGAAGGGAAACCTGACAGGATTGATAGAGGGAGGAAAAGGAAGGGTATTTTCTGTTTAAAAAAAAAAAGAAGTGTTACATGACACTTTTCAATACCTCTTATCAACGTAGTTTGTGTGTATGTGTGTTACTTGACTGAATTTTATGTCTTTTTCTAGGCAACTATTGAACTTTGCAGCACACATGCAAATGATGCTAGTGCTTTGAAGGTTCTCTTTTCTTCTCTCATTCTTATTGCGAAGCTGTTCTACAGTTTAAACTTTCAGGTGAATCTCCGTGTTCTTCTAATAGTTTTGCTTTGATCTCACAAAGCTGTTATGCTCTTATTTATAGGATCCATTTGAGGCAGCCTTTAAGGCCATGCTTTATCGCAAAAATAAAAGTTGACAGTCTGCATTAACGCTGGAGTAAAGGCACAGTAAGGATGGGGTTAATTAACATGTTAGCTTGGCCCTATCTAAACAGAAGTTCAAGAGACTCTAAGCTCTTGTCATAGCAAGGAGGTGTTGTATGGGTAGCTCGCAGAGTATGGGCTGTGGAAGACGGAAGTCAAATGCCTGAGTTTGTACTCGTTGTGCTCCTTTATAAATACATCTATACTGACGTGAACTCAGTTGTGGAGATGAAAGTCAGTTAAAACTAGTAGCTCTGTAACACTATAGTAGCAAGTAATTCTGGTAGCAGCGTGGGGTTTTTTGTCTTGCAATCAGATCTACATTTCTAACTTTAGTAGGTAAATGCGGTATATGAAAAATGGTAAAAAGATACTTTGAGGTGACGTGTATTTAGTGTCTCAACGCAAACAGAGGTCTGTGAAGTGTGATGATTGTGCCTGGATTGCTTGGGCTGTTCTTCCCTACTGGGCAAAAGAGCAAGCTGGAGTTGAGAGGCTTGTGCTCTCTTGTTCTGAAGAGCAAGAGGCAATAAGGTTCTTCCTTTATAAAACGGTAGGCTATGTAGGGTGTGAGCTATTTGGAAACAGTGTATTCCAAAGCCTCTCCAGGGTTTTTGTTTGGGAGAAGGAGGAGACAAGTGTTTCATTTTGAAGATTGTTTTCCACACTTTGTTGCCCCTCAATAGATTGTCAGGTGGATACATACTACTTACAGTGTAGGTGTATTATCTAAGCCGTGCAATCAGAAATGAAAATGTACATTTGTGCTTTTGCTTCACAGGATCTTCCTGAGTTCTTTGAAGATAACATGGAAACATGGATGACAAATTTTCATAGTCTTCTAACTTTAGATAATAAACTTTTACAGACCGATGTAAGTACTGCATAAACCTCCTGGTTTGCCTCTGTGTAATGGAGAAGGTTGACTGAGAACTTAGGACTAACTCTGAACAATCCAATGTTTTCTTTGTTGGGTAAAAAAAGGAATAAAATAACTATAAGAAAATGGTGTTTAAGAGACATTGCCCCATTGTCTAAGAAATTTGAGGTCCGGTTCTTGAAGTTATATCTCAGATACAGGTATGTGCAGCTGTGCACAGAAATCATCCATGAGTAGATGCTTTTGAGGACATCTGCTGAAGTAACCTGATCATTAGAGAGTCACAATGCTTGGGTTTTCTATACCTTTCAGCTGGTTCATGCACTATGAGTTTTAGAAAACAGGATATCTTAAAGAACTTGAAACAGTTGAATGTAGAAGGCATGACATCCCTAAGTACTTTCATTTAGCATTTGCTGACTTTGTCTAATTATAAGAATGATTAATTTCACAAGTGAAAGATGATACGAAGTCATCAAAGCTCAAATTAATTTTGTGCATGCCTTTCTTCATTTGATATGCTGTCTTCCACATGCAGTGCAATAGTTTGCCATGTGATGGAGCCAAAGCAACTGATAAATTTCTTTATAATACATAGGGAGGCATATTAAGTGTATCCTGTGCTGTAGTTTCATCGTTGTTTTAGGCTAATGCTGCTGCTAAAAGAAGCTTTGTTGCTCTTTTCTCTTCTCTTATCTTCTCTTGTGTCTTTGATCTGTTGCCCAGCACAAACATTCACGCAGCTGCATGCTGAACTGAGTCAGAAAGTGATAGGGATTAAAACTGACAGGTGGGGATTGGGGGGAGAGATGGAGCTGGGATGGTATTTTGTTGTTGGTTTGTTTTTTTGTTTTGGTTTGGTTTTATTACGTCCAGCTCAGTTTCCCCGTTCACTTTGTTTTGTGGCTCCACAAGCATCTGTGCTGGTATGGTGAAGGGGAGGGAACTACTTTTACAATTATTCCAATTTAAAGTAGCAAGATACGATGTCTTCTAAGCATATTTTTTTCAACACCTTGTGTTATCTTTTTCCTGTTGCATTTGTAAATTAATTTCATATCAAACTTTGTCAGGTCTAAATGATTTAAAAAGCATAGTACTTTCATTTGAAGTGTGGGTCTAATTTATAACTTGCGGTGCAGTTCCAGTACAAATCCGCAAAATACAGTACTTCTAGGGACGTGAGAGGGCTTTCTCTCACCTATTTAGAACATGGTAAAATAGTAGTGTGAATATTTCCTTCAAATATGTTGATACTTCTAATACTTAAGTAGTGTTGAAGTTTGGATGTTTAAGTTCTTAGTTTTGTTTTATGTGAGGATGAAGAGGAAGCTGGATTACTGGAGCTCCTGAAATCACAGATTTGTGATAATGCTGCTTTATATGCTCAAAAATATGATGAAGAATTCCAGCCCTACCTGCCACGTTTTGTAACAGCAATCTGGAATCTCTTAGTCACAACAGGCCAGGAAGTGAAATATGACTTGGTAAGTTATTATAAGCTGATTTTGTCAAGTTTAATAATGAATTATAAAGTGGTCAGTCATGCTAGAATTGTACATGTTCTGTTTGTGTTGTTCTAGCTGGTTAGTAATGCAATCCAGTTTCTGGCCTCAGTTTGTGAGAGACCACATTACAAGCACCTGTTTGAAGACCAGAATACATTGACAAGCATCTGTGAAAAAGTTATTGTTCCCAATATGGAATTTAGAGGTAACTTTTTGAGACATAAGTTTTCAAAGGCACAATAAAATCTATTTGTAATTATAGTGATATGTGGCTTTGCAGGACTAAGAATTGAGGATTACCTCTTGTGTACCTTAGTACTAGATTCAAAACCAAGTTTCTACAACAGATTGCTGTCCTATGGGCTTTGTAGAATTGTATGAATATATCTAATAATTTTTCTGTCTTACTGGGATCTCAGACTGAAAAGTATAGGAAGCCTAGCTTATATGCCGGCAATAATTTTTCATGATTATAGTGAATATCGGAATAATTCAAGGAGTCTAAATAGGCATGGATATCAGGCCTACTAAATTGTAATGTCTATTTCTCCAAGTTTTGATGGGCTCATATTAATCCTAGTATCTAAAATGCAGTGAGGATGTATTGTAATGGCAAGAAGCTTCTCTCTCTCTTAAGTCTTTGACTCTGGAAGCCTCTTTAAATATACTGAGTGTTGAATATGTCCCATCTTTTTTTCTTTCTTTATTTTTTTAAATCGGGAATACATCAGCCTATGAGTATGAAAGACTAATTTGTGGGGCAGCAGCAAGCTAAACAGACTAGTCTGGCTGCATGTTTCTAATTATTTTTTATTAATGTTATAGAAAAGTACTTAGAAAAAATAGCAAGTTGATAATAATACAGCTTTTTAACATAAAAAAAAACCCAGAGACGTCAGTCTTTAAACTTTTATGTATTTTATATTTTCAGCGGCTGATGAAGAAGCATTTGAAGATAATTCTGAAGAATATATAAGAAGGGATTTGGAAGGATCTGGTAATCCACTGATTTGTACTAAGAATACTTGGTCTTTAAATATAGCTCTAAAGAGATGAAGCAATTTGCTGAAGCTTTTATAAGATATTTTTTGAATTGGGAACTTTCCCTCCCCCACAGGAGATTTTATCCAGTTTTTGATCAAGTCTACTTAACGAGGTGCCCATGACAGTGTCTTTTTGTTTTGAACAATTTTTGCAGAGTTTTTTTCCTTAATTGGATTGGTATGTCTCCTGCACTGCACCCATTCTCATTTCAGCAAATATAGCCTGTAAGTCAGTGCTAAATAGTGACCGCAGTTGTGTATTTAGTTCCTATGTACAGAGTTTTAAATAACATGAAGAGCCTGTGTCTGTATTTAGTAGGCTGTCATGTTTAAACTGAAATTCTGACCAGTGTTGCATACAAATCTGTGATCAAGCCAGCTGGACACCAGCCAGCCCTTGTACACTGGCACTGTGTTCAAACCAGTACAGTAAAAGTCCTGAAAACACAGTGCTGTGCTAACAGAGCTACTTGATTATCTGATTGTAGCTGACTGGTCTTCAACCAGGGCAGAGCACAAATGGAGCAAATCCAGATCTGTATGAAAATTCTGTGTATGCTGTTCTGTGCCAGTAACAGTTTACTGACTGACTTTTAGATTAATGACACTTCATAAGAGATTTCAGAAATTACTGTAGATTTGCAGTGGAGGACAAAAATAGGAGGAAAATGTTTTAGAACTTTTTTTCAAACAAATGTTTTATCATTCTTATCCAGGATTGGCTGCATTTTAAGTATTTGTGAAGCTTGTATTTGTTGGGCACTTCTGCTTTTAAGATAATTGAGGCAAGAGGTATTTGTGTTCTTCAGAGATTACTTTAGAAATGTACTCTGTTGTGTTTGACTTGCTTTGTTTTCCTCCTGTCACTTCTCTTAGTATATTGTACTAAAGAGCAGCTGGGGTTTATTTTTCTTTTCTTGAAACAAGGAATTTTTACAGATAATTTTTTTTTTTCTTTGTTTTTTCTTCACGAAAATGTGCTGATTCAGTGTGGTAGTCCGGCAGCTAAGTACCACACAGCAGCTTGCTCACTCCCCACTCTGCTGCAAGGGGAGGAGGGAGAGAATAGGAAGAGTAAAAGTGAGAAGACTCATGGACAGAGATAAAGACAATTAAAGTGAAAGGAAGAAAGAAAAGAGAACAGGGGTGGGGGGGAAGTAGTCAATGACTCGCCACCTCCCACAGGTAGACTGATGCCCAGCCTGTCCCTAAGCAGTGGCTACCTCCCCAAAACCCTCTCCCCTCAGTTTTTACTGCTAAGCATGACATTATATGGTATGGAATATCCCTTCGGTCGATTTGGATCAGCTATCCAGATTGTATCGCCTCCCAACTTCTTGCCCACCCCCAGCCTTCTTGCTGGGAAGGAAAAAGAGAAAGCCTTGACACTGTGCAAGCACTCTTCAGCAACAGCCAAAACACCGGGGTGTTATCAGTAGTTTTAGTCACTAGCACAAAACACAGCACCATATGGGCTGCTATGGAGAAAATTAACTCCATCCCAACCAGATTTGGGGGCGTAATTGTCAACGTAATAAAAAGCCTCCCCCTGCATGCTTACTGAAACTTGCTTTAGAGGGCAGTAAAACTTGTGAATATGCATGCAGAATTGGTAGGTGTCCATTCCTCTTTTTTATTGTACAAATAGTCTCTATTATGACAGTAAGTATAAGACTTAAATGTGTTCTTATGCATCAGTGTGGAGGATTGCAATAATTAACGTGAAGTCTGGCTGTAACTGGAAAAGCTGTATATTATGAATACATTATTATTATGTTGATTAATATGAAAAGCTGTATACTTTCTCATATCCAAAGTGTCTTTGATTCTCATGCAGATATTGACACCAGGCGCAGAGCAGCTTGTGATCTAGTTAGAGGCTTGTGCAAATTTTTTGAAGGACCTGTGACAGGGATTTTTTCTGGATATGTTAATTCCATGCTGCAAGAATATGCAAAGAATCCATCTGTTAACTGGAAGCACAAAGATGCAGCTATTTACCTTGTTACATCTTTGGCATCCAAAGCTCAAACACAGAAGGTACTTTGTCATTCTATTCATTTTAATCCATATACATTCAAATATTATAGCATATATGAGGACTACAATTCATTTTATGCTGCTTCAGAATAACAGTAACTCTATTTGTAGTAGTTTAATGTTGATGAGATTAAAAGTTGTCCATTATAGAATCCTATCACAGTTGGTAATTTGGTGGTATCTGATCTTCAGATAGATTGGGCAAAATCAGCAACCGTGTGTCACCATTTGGCAGGCCTTATTAGCGTGTGTGAAGCAGCCATACAAACAAAATTAGCTTGGGTCTAGACGCTCTGAGTTTTTAAATGCTACTGAGCCAGAGTTCGTAAGCTATGGAAGGCCAAATTCAGCTTTACAGAAGATCAGAAGTGTTAAGCAGACTAGAAGGAATCTCAGTGACTCTTACAGTTCTTGTCATTATGTTTCCTGTTATTTGAGTGTTTATGATTTGGAAATGGCATGTGAATGCTGATGATGGCTGGAAGTGGATCTCATTACTTGTTTGGGAGAAAGCAACTAAGGCTGGATGCATTGAAAAGCCACAACTGAGCTAAATTGTTATTTGGAAACAGTAGCATTGTATCAAATGTCCTACAGAACAGATTTTAATATCCTAATAAACATTTTAAATTGTTATTACAGTTCAAATCTCAGTGGCTTTACAAGACATGTTTGAGGCAAACATAGTAAAGCCTGTTGTACAGTGTCTTTATGCAATTTTGCTGTGTTTTCCTAAAACTCTGGTTGTATACTACTGCACAGCAATTGCTAAGAACAGTTATGCATAATGTGAACCAGAGTCTTCTAGCAATTAGAAAACTGCTGTGAGTTGTGCATCTTTCTTTTCTGTGCTATTTAGTGGCAAATATGGGATAACATCACTTGGATATTTATCAATCAAGCGTTCTATCTGAAAATCCTATTTTAAAAATTAGTTGCATTTTTCGTAAATTAGGTAGTTGTTATTTTGCTGCTCTAATTCTGAATTGGAGTTTGAGTCCTGAACTTTTCCGTTTTAAAAGACCTATCACAAAAAGGTATTGTAAGATGTTGATATTTTCTGTCATAAATTTTGGTTGATTATTACTGTGTTACATGCTATTATTCCTCAACTCAGAGCTGGTAACTTGAACCTCAGTAGTGCTATGGCTGAAACCTAGAGAGTAAAAATAGGAAGAAAGAGAAACTGGATGGCGCTCTGCTAAAGATGCAATTGCAACAATCTCATCACGTGCATGCACACTTTAGAGTCCTTTTATTAAAAGCACATGAAATAAGTAAGAAAATTATCTGAATGTCAACATCTAAAACCAGAGTCGGTTTATTTTTTGCATTTCTAGCATGGAATAACACAAGCCAATGAACTTGTTAATCTGACAGAATTCTTCGTGAATCACATTCAACCTGACTTAAAGTCCGCTAGTGGTAAGTTAATTTCAATATGGCAGTTTTTATGATACATCTACAACCTTGACAGTGACCATCGCTTGATGAGGCTCAAGCACTCATATATCAGCATAATCTTTGAGACAGAAAACTGCTAACACCTGGCACGCCGGAAAGTAATTCAAATTTTTTGGCCAGCAATGAATGAGCTTTTAAACAAAGGTGGATTACCACATGCTGTCTGCAAGATCAGAGCATGTATGCGCATGATTGCTATCAGCTACATGCTTAAACTTGTTGAATCTGAGTAATTTGATTTCTGTATTTGAGACATTATGGCAGACTTCTATGCTATACGAAACCCTGAGAAGTCAAAAATACCGGAGGCTAGGTTGTAGCCTGTATCAGCCCATACTGATGAGATTACAAATGTCTAGATTTAAGCCATGTAATTTATTTTATGCTTCAGCAATTATCTTATGATATTTGGAACGTAGTGGATTGTCTTGGAATATGTGATTGGAGGTTGTTAAAATCTGAGCCAGAAGGGGAAATTTCATGTGCAATAGTTGGACTGTACACTTAATGGTACTGGGGCATGATTTGTATCTAAAAATGATATTCTGTCTAACAGTGCCGATACAGAAATGCGGAAACTAAGCAACATAGAGAAACATTGTGTGTATTATTTTTGAGGGGAAAAATCATGACTTAATGTCACCTCTTTATATAGTATATGTTCAGTAGTCACATTTATATGAAAAGTATCAACAAAACTTTCAATTTTTTTTATTGCAGTGAATGAATTCCCTGTGCTAAAAGCAGATGGTATCAAATATATAATGATTTTTAGAAACCAAGTAAGTTTTTCTTATGGTAAAAACATATTGTAGTTTGTTACTTTATATTTGCCAAGCCTAATTTATCTTAGTTGGCCATATGTTAACAAGTGTTTGATAGTCATATATAACACTTCATGCTGAATTTTTAGTTTTGAAAGTAAATGATATTGTTATAAATATCCAACTAACATGTAGTCTATATGCTATCCATATGCCGTGGGAGCACTGAACATCTTAGCATGCTTAGTTCTGTGACACACTCAGACTTTTTAAGTGAATGTCTAAATATACTTGATTGCTCATATCATTGCGGTAGTTGTTAAATAGAGTACAGCAACTTTGTCCTTTACCTTTTCTGATTTGTGAGGTGCAATAAATATTGAGTATTATTTCTAAATTTTAGATTACCTTTGCTCACCTCTTCCAAAATATATCTGTGCTTTTTTTGTTAAAGCTTGATATTTTTTGAATTGCCCGTAAAGCCCAAGTAAAATGGAAAAAGAAATATACATTAGGATTATATGCACTTACTGACAATCAAATGCAACATTGATGTTCGGGGGAAGTATACAGGCGCTGACAGAAATAGGTATGTCTTGGTTGTCAAGGTGTGATTTAGCAACTGGAGGAGCCTTCTAAGATTTCTTCCTCTGCCAAGCTTTCAGTTTGTAGCTGATGAGCTCAGGGTGGTTATGCTCTAGTGTTGAACCATCTGTATTTTTACGTAACATGTATAATTTGTTGCTATATTTTTGTAGGTATCTAAAGAACAACTGTTGGTATCTATTCCTCTTTTAATCAATCATCTTCAAGCAGAAAGTATTGTGGTCCATACTTATGCAGCCCATGCTCTTGAAAGACTGTTTACCATGAGGGGGACAAATAATACTACCCTGTAAGTTTTCAAGCAGAAGTGAATTCATTGCTACATAGGTTTTGTCCATGGGGAATGAGAAATATCTGTAGGAGATCTTATATTTTTTAGTATTACAATATTGTAAAATGCTTGAAGTTTGTGAATATCTTTCATCTTTAAAGAGCTGTGTTTCACTTAACAGCATTACAGCTGCAGAAATGGCACCATTTGTAGAAGTGCTATTAATGAACCTTTTTAAAGCACTGACGCTTCCTGGCTCATCTGAAAATGAATACATTATGAAAGGTAAATGCTTTTTGAGTTCTGCAATGTAAGAGTAACTTTAACTTAAAATAAAGGCTTATAGTTACAGCCTACTGAAATGTTTATTTGAAAATACTGCGTTATGCAAACATGCTAAAGAGGTGTGCGCAGCCTGCAGTTATTTACCAGGCTGTAGTAAGTCATCTTTGACTAAATTTATTGTACCAAAGAGAAACACTAAACATAATGGTACTGTGACAAATTAGTTCTCAAATGGTAGTCTTTGTATTGAGGACAGCTACAGGAGCAGTGTCAGTAGGAGATCTGAGTGGGTTATGGCTAATAGTGTGCCAAGATTTGAGACTTGCCAAAGATAAATGATGTTCTTTGCGAAGTTGTTTAATCTTCTGTGCTCCGTCTATCGAATGGGGATAATGAGGCTTTGCTTTATCCTTTGTCATGATTGTAGATGATTGCTCTTGCAGCGATTGGTCTTTCTTCCTCTATCTAATTCCTTGGGATCCGATTTAATAGTAAAAGGTAAAGGATTTAGGCGTATGATGGATGACAGAAGTGTGTTTGTCTACAGAAGATAATACTTTGAATTTATTTGCAGCCATCATGAGGAGTTTTTCTCTGCTACAGGAATCCATAATTCCATACATCCCTTCTGTCATCACACAGCTTACACAGAAACTGCTGGCTGTCAGTAAGGTAAAGAAACGGGCTAGCTGAGCAAAATGTTCAATTTTTACCTTTTAGAGCAGTCTTTCTAAAGATTTATGTATACCTTGTTGTTTGTATTCTGTTAGAATACTGTAAATTGTTCAATGTTTTCTGACTAAAATAAGTAAAAACAGCCTTCCAGTGAAGTACTGTCTTCCTTTTAGGACATACTTTCAAATCATTTTCCCCTGCTCTTATCTGACATTTGGAAACGGCATATCTTTCTGTAATACTAGTTTGTTCTAGTATAAATGTTTCCTTGTGCAGAGGCCAGCATTACAATTATCTGTTTTTCTCACAATTCCTTTATTCTTTGTCCGTGAAGCTTCTGAGGCTAGTATAAAATTTAGCACTGAAATGTGGGATTAGATTAAATAAATTACCCTCCTGCCTTTTGTGGGTTAAATCCTTTAGTTTTTTGTTCAGGCTGAGCTGATATCGTTGAACGTTGACATTAGGGAATGCTTTAGAATACCTTCATCAACTACCAGAAAAACTTCTACTGTGTATATTTTAAACTTAACCTGCTAAGTATAAGAAGTGTTCAATAAAGAATTGACTAGACACTTGCAGGATTGAAAAATATGTTTTTCCAGTTTTTGTTTTGTGGTACTTGAACTAATTTTCTAGTTTATGTAGAGCTTCTGAAAAACACTTGTTGTCTTAAAAATATTTATAAAAAACACCCCTTCTTTATGCATTAAAGGTTTTTGTTTGCTTTTATCTGTGGAATTAACTTTATTAGCATATTAATAAATAAATCATAAGTATCCTTATTCCCAATTGCTATGTTAGACTTCACTTAAAATAAAAAATATGTTTTGCTAAATAAGTGACTTGGCTGCAAGTTTGGGTTGATTTATCTGTTTATAACTTGTTTTTAGAATCCAAGCAAACCTCACTTTAACCATTACATGTTTGAATCAATATGCTTGTCGATAAGGATAACATGCAAAGCAAACCCTGATGCAGTTGGAAGCTTTGAAGAGGCTTTGTTTATGGTGTTCACTGAGATACTACAGAATGATGTGCAAGGTAAATTAAAATCAGTAAGTGGTTGTGCTCTCTCTCTACTATAGTTGGTTGCTATGATTTACCTCATAACAGTTTTTCGGTAACACAGGAAATTTAAGTCAGAATGCAGCATGTTCACAGTCCTAAGAAACACTTTTAGGAAGCATCTAGGTGGTTCCATAGGGTACATCAACTGTATTAACTTACTTTTAAAACAAACTCTTATTTTTAAAAATGTCTAACGACGACTACTCCAAAGCTTCTTATTATTCTTAATTATATTGCCTTGTTTCTAGTAGTTCATTTTCCATGTTCTGAAACATTAACAAATAGAGGAAATGGAAATTGTATATATACAATGCTTGCAAATTTTTGGAATAATTACATTTGGGATGCAATACATTTCCCCAAGGTTTTATTTGTTGGAATCTTTTTGTTAATATCGTAAACTTGTAGGTTCAATCAACAGTTACATGGTTCCTAGGAATTGACAGTGACCGTATTTGCTGAATTTGTAAACGCCATCATTTCTTTTCCAGAGTTCATTCCATATGTATTTCAAGTGATGTCCCTACTTCTAGAAATGCATAAAAATGAAATCCCATCATCCTATATGGCATTGTTTCCTCATCTACTTCAGCCAGTATTATGGGAAAGGACAGGAAACATTCCTCCTCTGGTCCGACTCCTGCAGGCTTATTTAGAGCGGGGTGCCAATACAATAGCAAGCGCTGCTGCTGACAAAATTGTAAGTTGGATTGATTTAGTCACACTGTATGCCTCTAGACATGTTGAATTAGGATTTAAAATTAGGAGGAACTTTTACCTTCAGTGAATAGCTGGATTTGTGCAGGATTTATACTTGTAGTTTAAATTAGTGGTGCTTATGCAGAAAGACAAAAATTAGTAAGGATGTAGGCTTTTTGGATGCTTTTCTATTATGTGGATAAAGTAAATCCTAGACTGTCATGCTTTTGTCAATTAAGATGTAAAATTCCTGCGCTTAGTTTTTGCAAGCAGGTAAATTTCCACAATTTTCCTGTCTTGTTTGCCTCGTGTTGAACACTGGATCGGAAAAACTCTCAGACATTCTGTTCAGAACAGCCTTGAGAAGAGAGTGAGGAGGAGTCAAGATGCTGGGAGAGCTGCGGATTAGTGAATTCAGTGGGAGATTTATTCTGCGTACTTCTGTTATTTCTGCTGCTTTATCTGCTATGGTCAGACTTGAGTAGGCAATGCCGTGGATAAAGCAGAGATACATGTTCAGATTGGCTTTGGTGTTCGTTTGATCAAGGTTAATCTTAATGCTCAAAGGAACAGTACTTGGTCCCAATAGTAATCTGTCTTCCTTGTCCTTAAGTGCAGAAACAGAATGCCATTTTACATTATGAAAGGTTTTGCATTGGTGTAGGTTTTAAACCGTAAGGGCCAGCTTTCTGGTAGGTCACATATGAAGAACTGTTGTTTTATATTTGCTTTGCTTACAGCCTGGATTGTTAGGTGTGTTCCAGAAGCTGATTGCCTCTAAAGCTAATGACCATCAAGGATTCTATCTTCTAAACAGCATTATAGAGCATATGCCTCCGTGAGTATGAGCTGAAATTGCTTTCAGAACTAATTTCTGTAGACTTTGAGATTTGGTATATTTGTACACTGCATAGCAAATGTTTAACAACTGAAAAATGTCACAGTTGTCGGTAAAATAGATTTGAACAATTCTACACATGTTTTCTGTGAAGTGACATGAGTAAAATCCTAATATGAATTGAATAACTATTCTTTTAAATTTCCAGTGAATCAGTTGACCAGTACAGGAAACAGATCTTCATTCTACTATTCCAAAGACTTCAAAATTCCAAAACAACAAAATTTATTAAAAGTAAGTTCCTTGCTGTATGAACAGCTTCAGTGCCAGTGATGGCAACAGTTTAGAACACGCACCTGTACTGAATAACCATCCTGTCATGTCCTGTGATTATACGGATGAAGGGACACTAGTGACTCTTAACATCAGTACCTTGCTTCAAATTATTTGTGTAATCAAGGGTGGCACTTACCACAGCAGGTGACACTTATTTCATGAAAACTGAAGGGATGGAACTAAAATAATGGAAAAGACTTGTGTATTTCTCTTACTTTCTTACTCTGTGTGGTACCATTGGTTATCTGAAAGTGTCTCCATGTACTCTTCAACTAATACCAGCAAACTTTTTCTCACACAACACAGTAATACTGACCACACTTCCTTTTGTTTACATATAGTTGTGTGTTATTACTGTTAAATATTTCATGCATTTGTGTCAGTCTGCCTTAGTATGACAAGTTATTGATACAGTTTTGTGTTAAACTAGCAAAGCTCTGACAAATTAATGAAAATACATATTCTGATTATTCCTGCTGTAACAGGAAGATTATTGTCATACTGATTGGATGATTTTAATAATACTATCACTACACAAATTATGCAATGTCTATTACTTAATCCTATAAAATATGGTTTAATGCCACCTGATAGGAGCAAGAATGATAGGATTGCTTATCATCGTCTTCCACAAGTAAAATATAAGTGGTGCTTTTAATGCCTTGCCTCTGTGCTCTGTTACAAAGGCCATGCAAATGGCTTCACTACTGATCTGAAAAACTGCATTGCATGAAGTTTTTGGCTAAAAGCATTGAGCAGTTCTTTTGGTCCTTGATCTGAAAAATTTGTAGATGGCTTTTCTAATGCTTTATAACTGCTGTAAGGGGAAAAAAGGACTGAATCTTGTCTTAGTTGTTTTACAGCCATGTTTTAGTAGGGTGTGGTATGTGAGAAGTTCAGCAGTTTTTAGGCAAACTTCAAGGTAGCAAGTTAATGTACTTCACTAAAACTGAATATTTATAAAGATTGCCATTTGTATCCCTTTGGAAAACTTGTACGAATGTATTTTGCTGCTGATTCTAAAGCTATTCTTTTGTTTTCATGTTGAGTTTTAATTTGACCTTTTTCTTTTTACAGGTTTCTTAGTCTTCATTAACTTGTACTGCATAAAATATGGGGCATTAGCTCTGCAGGAAATATTTGACAGCATACAGCCAAAGTTAGTATATATGTATTTTTTTTATTTAAGACTGCTGTGTAATTTTTATCTTTTAAAGTAGGAAATAGTTGTCTCCCTTACTTAAAATTGCAAACTGTATTTGTCACTAATTTGACTAGCCAAATGGTTCTTCTAATGTGGTTGACTTATTTGTCTAGCAATTTTTCTTTAGATTTGCTGTCCGCAGTTCGTTGTTAATAGTTCAAGATATTAATCTCTTGAGCAGATCATAAAAAGGAGAAAGTAATGTGTTTATTCTTTTCCCTTTCTGAAAAGTAGAAATTTGAGCATACAAACTAGGCATCCACTGCAACAGGACAGTATCTTAACAGATTAGTTGGCTTTCTCTTTTTGCTAGCAATTCAGATTGCTTCTGGTTTTCTTTTATTACCATAAGGCTGATAAGGCTTTCTAATACTTTTTCTTTTAATGTCATAATAGGATGTTTGGAATGGTTTTGGAGAAAATTATAATTCCTGAAATCCAGAAAGTGTCTGGACAAGTTGAAAAGAAAATCTGTGCTGTTGGCATTACAAAAATATTAACAGAATGTCCTCCTATGATGGACACTGAGTACACGAAGCTGTGGTATGTGAACACTTCTTCAAGTTCTGTTAGGCTATTTGTGTTTTTGAAGATGTGGCCTATCATAAAAAGACAATGGAGTTTATGTGAAGAATGTGATTTCTTCAGGCCTGCTATTGTTACGAGGCTGAGTTTCAGGCTTTTCATACCGCTTTCTTTTTTCAGCAAATAAAAACTACATACCACTTTCTTTTTTCAGCAAATAAAAACTATTATTTTCAAAGCAGATGCCAGAACTGGTTTGAGATTTTTGTGATGGAGATAGCACTGATTGGGCTAGCTAGGACTGCATTTAAGAAAATACACAACTTTTTTCTTTTGGCTTGTGTTCTTTCTAAAAAGCTAGTTTTTACTTATAACTGTACTGCTAGTCAGGAGACCTGAGCATACTTATAACCTGACAGAGACTGTAAGATCTTAGCTTGACAGTAGAATTTTGGGGGGAGCTATGTAGGAAGATTGTAAGCCAGTCCAGCAGTCTAGGATGTCAGGTAGCCTGAATTTAATGACAATAACTGGATCCCTGAACTAGAACTTTTTTTTTAATGTACTTGGGGAAAAGGTGTAATCTGGAAAAGAATTGCTTTCATTAGGTATGTTTCATGATAATTTGACCTGATGAAACATAAATACATTGCTCATGCTTTTAATATGAGCACCTACATTATGCCTGTAAAATACACCGATGCACAATTCTTGAAGTCCAGCTTAGTTTGGGCACTTATAATTTCAGTAGCTAAGCAAGTACCTGCAAGGGCTAAATTGTAAAGGGTTCCAAGTAATTTGAATATGCTTATAAAATGGACCCTGTCCTAGCATATTTTAAGCACTCCAATTTTATCTTCCCCTCTTCACATACAGGACTCCTTTGCTGCAGGCCCTCATTGGCCTCTTTGAACTGCCTGAGGATGACACTATCCCTGATGAAGAACACTTCATTGACATAGAAGATACTCCAGGATATCAGACTGCATTCTCTCAGCTAGCCTTTGCTGGGAAAAAAGAGCACGATCCTGTAGGTCAAATGGTGAACAATCCTAGAATCCATCTGGCACAGTCTCTTCACAAACTGTCTACAGCATGCCCTGGCAGGGTAGGTGACTTTCATACATGGCATGGTAATGCTAAGTTCCGCAGAGAATAAATGCTTTTTTGATAATGGGTCTCTTTTGCTAGTGCTTCATAATCAGCAAAATGAAGCATATCGTAACCAGAATGCAAGGTATTGCTCTCTTTTATTCTTTAATGGAATATAGTCTCCTTCTCTGGAGATATTCAGAACCCGCCTGGACAAGGTCCTGTGCAGCCTGCTGTAGGTGACCCTGCTTTGGCAGGGGGGTTGGACTGGGTGATCCCCAGAGGTCCCTTCCAACCCCGAACATTCTGTGATTCTGTGATAGCTTTTGTAAGGTTTTTTCCCTAGTAACCTTAGAACGGCCATATTTTCACATTAGCTAATTTAGCAATAACCTTAGGTCATTTCTTAAATGAAAATTTATCCTCTTATTGGTATACAACTAGTACTTGTCTCCAGTTGAATTATATGTACTCAGGAAATTTCAGGCAACTCACAGTAAATGAAACAAGTTCACTTTACAGTTAACTATTCTAACCTGTAGCATATTTGTTTTGTTCAAGATTTTGGTAAATTGCCTGAGAGATCTGGTGTTTGCTGCATCCAAATATCTGCTTTAATAACTGAAGGTTTTCTCTACTTTGCTTTCATATTTGATTCAGATAAGTAGTACGTAGAACTGTCAGCATCAGGAATTGTAATTCCAGCAACTGCTTTCACAGTGAAAAACTGCTGCTCTCAGGACATTGACTTTGTACCATATGTTGACACAGTGATTAACAGGATATAGCAGTAGTTTAATGTATACACACATTGACACTTCTGCTCTATCGTATGTTTTAAGGTTCCATCAATGCTGAGTACTAGTCTGAATGCAGAAGCATTGCAGTATCTCCAAGGATACCTCCAAGCTGCAAGTGTGACACTGCTCTGAATTGCATATATTCCACAAGCAAGATCAAAAGTTGTTTTGTTATACAGAAGGCTGACCCTGACTTTTTTTATAGCAGAGCTTAGACAAAATGAAAAATGCTACTTGAATCTGTATTGCAGAATCCATCTTGTAAAAGGTAAATGTGGCTTTGAGCAGAAACGGAAAGAATTTGGTGGTTTGTGTGCTCCTAGACAAAAGGTGGCTAACTTCCATTCCCAGTTTAATTTCAAAGGGAATAGTCACAGCGGTTTGTTATGGAATTTATTTGAAATCTGCATCTGCAGTGTTTGGATAACATTTTGAAATGTATGGAGAGCAGCACTGGCTGTAGAAACTCACTTCAGTCACTAAAATTCCTTTTCATTTTGATGTTGTCCTTTGTATTTCTTTTGTGTTTCCTTAAACTTTATCTAAATTGTGAATAAATAACAAGTACTTGTTTAAAATGCCTGTCGCTGTGCGCTTACTGTTTTAGAAGAATGTAGCTGGTTTAAAAAAAGATAATGTTTTAAACTTAGGCTAGAGTATAAAATTGGGGGACCATGAGGATTTTTCTTTACCTTAAGTAATAGTTTAAATACATTGTAGGATCATTCAGAGCAAATCTAAAACTTTGGCAGAAGATTCAAAGCTATTATCACTCCTGATATTCCTCAGCAGGTGCACCGCTTCTCTTTGAACACGACATGCCAGTATGGTGCAGTAAAAGCAAGTAGAGCGGATATCAGTCTCCAAGTGGACTTTTAGTGATGTGTTAAAACTGAAGCAGTGATCCTAGGATAAATTTAACTCGGACGTTCTCCCAGTCTCCTCATAAATATACTGATTAGGTCTGGTGCCTTGAGTGCATCAGTTTACCTTGTAGTTACGGCTGTTTAAGTGACTCATTAAATGGCTGAGCCTTACTGCGTTCTCAGATGGCCTGGGCACCAAAGTACTAGACCGTAGGCTTTTGGAGCACTGGTACTGCAGGGATATAAATAAATCTAATTATAGAGACTGAAAAACTCCTGAATAAGTGTGAAGTCTCAGGCTAATGTGATATTGTCATACATGACAGATTTTTTTTTAGTTACTTGTCCACAGAAATTCTGCAGATGACTTGAATCAGGACTGGTTTTTTGCAGTTAGAATGCTTGTTGAAGCTGGGCCTTGTATAAATAAAGTTACTGAATTTACTGAGGGTGAAACCTAGGACAGAATCAGCTGTCTTTCAGTTCTTCCTTAGTATCTGTGGCTGCCATGTGAGAGTGCATGCTGGCCATATCTCTTAATATACTAAGAAATGAGTTGTTTGTTAGACAATGGATTTAAACTACTAAGTGCCTATAAGTGTGTTAAATGAGTCAGCATCAACAGGTTTGCTTGGATCTGGTCTGTCATGCACGGTCAGACCCTCTTTGTTTGTAGGTATGAAGTGAAAGCAATTCTCAAGAGTGAAGTAGTACAGTGGTGATCATGAAAAGCATCTGCCTTAATGCTAATGAGAGAGACTGCGCTGTGTGTTACAAGTTTGCCGAAGCGCCTTGCAGAATGAATTTACAATAGACAGGCTGAAACCACATGGGAGATGTGTGACATTTGCAAGGAATTGAATGCCTGCCTCGAATGTCAATGTTAATTGAGCTGTGGTCATTCAAAACCTGCAAGCCAAAAGGATACTCAGAACTCTGCCTGCTCTGCAGCTTTGTCTTTTTGCTTGGGTAATAGGGAGAACAATTCTACAGAGAACTTGCAGACCTTTTTTTCCTGTCTGCCTCAAAGAACCAAAATTAAATTGGTACTGGTGGTCATGTAATAATAATGTGACATGCTACCTTTGCATCTATTCAAGTAGACAGCCTATGCATGTATGCTAGATAACCTCGTGCTGAAGTGAGATTCTTCAGCACTATGCAATATTAAGGGGCTCATATTAGACCATCTTAGTTCTGAAGTTCTAAGCAAGATTTTTTTAGGGAACAGGTTGCTGAGATACGTAAGTAAGTGAACAGATGTTTCTTACCTTACCAGTACCAACATAGATGGAACTGGACAGGATTTATCACAAAAAGCCAGAACGTTTTTGAGAGATAGCCAAAGAAAAAATGGCTCTTTTGAAGGGAAAATTATCAGTGAATCTTGACGTTCACTATCTTGCACTTCCTGCAACGTGTGACTTTTTGTTGTTGGACAGACATTCTGTGTGAATAAGTGCCTACGTAACTTCAGATCAACAAATACTAGTGGCATACTTGTCCTGTAGTTCACTCAGAGCTGAGTAACTTAGACTTTGTAGACATGGCTGTGGCACTGTTAGTGATCTGTTACTTAGTCCTGACGTATTCTGCAGATTTCATAAGGCATGCAAGTGTTTATATAGAGCACTTACCCTTTCAGGGAAATGAACTTTTCAAGTGTAGTGCAGGCAAGCAGATCTATCTCTGCTTCAAGGGTACAGGCAAGTGTTATTGGCAGTGCCCTCACCTTCATTTAGGTGGAGACCTTATTGCTACTTCTGACACCTCCCATTCTCAAGATCCAGCAGGCAACACAGTGTTCCAACTATATTTATCTGTTAATTTTAGTGGAAACTGATACAAGCAATGTAACAGTTTTCGCAAGATTGTTGAACTTCTCTAGGCCACCCTTCTGTGTATTCCTTGTTAAACAGTTAGGCAAATACCAGTTTCTTCAGAAAGCTCAGGCTGGAAACACCTGGTGTCAGTGGATATTCTGAGGACTTGGGAGCACCTAATTCAATGTTAGACAATTAACTCCTGCCCATCACCTGAGATCTTCTGAAACACCTCTGAAAATAAGTAGCCAATTCTGCCTTGCAGCTGATAATAGTAGAAGATTATGCAAATTCAAGGGGAAAAAGATTACTTGCTGCTTTTTGAGTATGAAGTGGGCAAAGGGACACCTGTTTGGGGATCTTTTGACACCACAGAACTCTAATCTGCTGCCCTTTTTTGGAGCCTACTGACTTGGGGTTGTCAGCTTCTAAATAATGTTCTGAGGCTTTTGTAGCAGAGGAAATACCTTGTTGTTGGTTTAAGAAAAAAATAAATAAAACGCCACCACCCTGAAGACCAGTACATATTCTTGTTTTCTTGGGTTGTGAATGGCTAAGATACTACCAGCATTCCTGCAATGTTGGCAGCGCATACTAAAGCAAAGTTCTATTTCTTCATATAAATATGTGCTAAGATAAGAGTCATCCTCTCAGTGAGCCAGACATTTCATTCTAAAAATTCTCTGAGGAGGCGGGAGCATATTCTTTCTCTCAGCTGACTTCTGCTTGCAGAAAACTTAATTTTCTTTTGGCTCTCGGTAGCTTGCTTGAATGTGCTTCCGTCAGGCTGCACTTCTTCGATTGTTGTGTGTGCTTTTGTACTCATTCCGTGACCTTTCCATGAGAGCAGCCTTCCCGAGAGCTGTAATATTGTCAAGAAGGGGTAGGCCAGATTAAAGCTGTCAGAGCATGCCTTTGTACTGTCACCAGCACAAGTTAACGGTAAGGCATCGTGTGAGATTCCGGCTCGAAGCTGGTCACAGCAATCTGTTTGTTTACACTTCTTCACCCTTCCCTGAAGTTCACCCATTCTTGTACAGAAAAGGTTCATCATTCAGTGGGCTTCCCTTTGTAGGTCCCAAAGCTGCATACTTCAAGCTGTCAAAAATGCTGCTAAAATGCTGGCAAATCTCTTCGAAAACATTTTGATAAAACTTGGAAGAAGTTGGCAGCGCAGCATCTGTACACCTGCACTAGCCTGGATAATGAGAACAGCTTGGCTGTAGCAGGATGGGGATTTAGGCATCCAGCTATATTTGGTGGAGTAATTTGTCTCGCCTGACAAACAGAGCTGCCTCTGCCAGACTGCACACAGTGGTTCATGGAAAGCTAGTCTGGATACGGCGGTACCCCGTGCTCCAGAATGGCTCGGCGGTTTCCTTGTCCCAAAGCTCCCCATGTCAAACCTCGATTTTTGTCTTAAAACACCTTAATCCTTTCTCCGTAGCAGCAATAGCATTTCTCCATACCTGTTATCTGCTTTCTGGAGTCCATCAACAAAAAAAAAGCTGAGAGGAGAGCTCGCACATGTGTTCTTGTAGCCCTCAGCAGAGTATTATAGAGACATTTGCTCCTGTTTCAGGCATTTGCTATTAAAATTGTGCAGTTGTTCACTGACAAAGATACACTCCAGGCATGACTTCTCTGTGAAAATGTAAATCTATTTATAAATCTATCTAGCTATCAGAAAGCAGGATAAATGCTTTATTTTCTCTTAGCTTTCTACCCTTACTTATTTAAATCAAGTCATTATTGCCTTTAATGTGATTTAGAGGAAATTTGAGGTGTTCCTGGGGAATACGGGCTATAATAGTAGCTACCAGCCAATACATGAAATGCTTAGTGACTTCTGTTGACAGCTAGTTGCAAAATGACTTTAGGCTTTAAAATTTTCTCTCAGAATAATAATAATCTTCTAATTCACATTGGGTCAAAGCTTATGCTGGACTTAGTGCATTGTATTCACGATGAGAATAGAAGAAAATACCTTAATAATAAAGTTATAAATCTTAATAGAAAGTAAAAGATATTTTGTTACAAATTAGTAATGTGTCAGAAAGCAGAATAAAGGGGTTTTGGCACAGCTAGTTCGTATATTTAACTTCCTAGTAGAAAGTTTTCATTCTCAAAAGCTGTGAGGAGAAATTCACACTCTGTTTTTGTGCCTGATATAAGGGGTATTTTGAAGTAAGTATTTAACAAAGAGAATATATTAATAACACATATCAGATTTCTACATGAACATCTGAAAATACTGTAATTACAGTACTGCTTCCTTCATAAAAGAAAATGAAAGTTGAAAATATTTTACAAATTATCAGCTAGAAATAAGTCTCTGTCCTTGTTTAAGCTGCTGTATAAAGAAGAGTGGAAAAGTCTTTTGTAACATTTTTGAATAATTAATGATCATACACATAGTAGAGGAGTAAATATTCTCCAAATGAAAGGACAAACGTGTTGGCTATTTGCGGTGGTGTGCCAAGTGTTCCTCGGACTTCTGATTTATGTATGTATTTGCTTAAATTATGTTCGACTTTGTAATCTGGCTGCAGATACTTTACACAGAGCAGATTTAACACTTATCCAAACATTCACAATTTTCAAAAGAGAACATAAAACTGAATTTTTAGTGTAACTCAATCTGGAAAAAAAAACACATAGTTTTGCAATTCCTTGTCTCCACCTAACTTCCTACAAAAACCTGCACAAATGTTGTTTCTGTTATAGACAACATTAAGCCTTGCAGTGATGATTACACAACGGTTGAAGTTTCATTTCCTTCTGAAATATAACTGTTGCTGGCTTGGAATAATTAAAGCATCTAACAGCAAATATTATTATGCAACAGACCACAAGAACATACGAATAGATGTTTAAATGTGATATGGGATATATATCTATATACTTACATGCTGGAGAATGTCTTTTAAATGCAATATTGTCAATTGATCTTACGTGTATAATGTATTTTCTTTATGGTATCTTTGGAATCCATATCAGTATTAAATACAGAAATGGATATGGAGCTTTAGGTATATTGTTTTTATTCCTAATTTGGTTTTGCTGAAATGTAGTAGCTGTGATTCTCCACACTAAATATGAAGGCTTTTGCATTTACTGTAGAATTAAGTTACATGTATTTGGTTAGTAAATGTTGTGGGCTGGATGCCACATTTTTTTGCTGAACAATGGCAGAAATTACTGACTTGCAATTTAATGATGCCATAGGGTTTAAATGCAACCTTGTAACTTAAAATGTATTTTTACCTGTTAAGAAAGATAAAATATTTCTAAACCAAAAAGTTGTCATAGTATCTTTTTCTGACAGAATGCATTGACCTATTCTAGCACAACTGGGGGCTGTTAAATATTGTACTGTAATTTTTGCTAGCTTCTTTGCAAGTGCACATATGTTGTAAAAAGCAGTTGTATTGCTTTAAGAAATCATACAGGTTAGGAAAAGTGTTGTCTTTAAAATACTCAATGATACTTAACTTTAAAAAAAATTAAAGATGCCATTTATTTAAATCTTGTAGGGCATTTCGATTGCTACAGTGACCCAGGAAGGGAAGTCAGAAGTTCACTGGACAGCTGCGTGCTGCTGTTAATGGAGTTGTCACTCTGCTTTCAAGAGCTACAGTATCTGAAGCAACATAAGAGTACTTAAAGGCTTCATTTGTATGACAAATCTAAAATTACTAGAAATTATAGATTTCAGTAGTGGCATGCTGGAGTTTTTGCTTTCTTAATGCAAAGCAAATACATACGTTGATGAGGGGACTGGAGCATCTCTCCTACGAGGAAAGGCTGAAGGAGCTGGGCTTGTTCAGTCTGGAGAAGAGAAAGCTGAGAGGGGACCTTATAACTGTTTATAAATATCTGCAAGGTGGGTGTCAGGAGGACGGGGCGAGACTCTTTGCAGTGGTGCCCAGCGACAGGACAAGGGGCAATGGGCACAAACTGAAGCAGAGAAAGTTCCAGCTGAACATGAGGAAGAACTTCTTCCCTCTGAGGGTGACGGAGCACTGGCACAGGCTGCCCAGGGAGGTTGTGGGGTCTCTTTCTCTTGGAGATATTCAAGACCCGCCTGGACAAGGTCCTGTGCAGCCTGCTGTAGGTGACCCTGCTTTGGCCGGGGGTTGGACTGGGTGACCCACAGAGGTCCCTTCCAACCCCAAACATTCTGTGATTCTGTATCTTCGCTTTGACTTAGCTAATGTACATGGATTTACTCCAGGCAGTAATTTCAAGAGTCCAGCAAAACCAGTTACAAAATCACTTGAGAGCCCTGGCTGAGGTAGCGGCAGATCATTATTGGTGGTTTGTGGGGGGGGGGGGGCCTCTGGG
>Ga0065711_1006063_pt1 | contig 30403 bp, 7 predicted proteins | sample Hoacrofraction12_FD_59098 | JGI IMG/M metagenome (GOLD analysis project Ga0065711, IMG submission 59098) | Hoatzin crop microbial communities from Cojedes, Venezuela - Epithelial fraction 12 v2 (version 2) | ecosystem: Host-associated > Birds > Digestive system > Esophagus > Crop | place...
CATTCAAGACCAGGTTGGACAGGGCTCTGAGCAACCTGATCTAGTTAGTGGTGTCCCTGCTCGCTGCGGGGGGGTTGGACTAGATGACCTCTAGGGGTCCCTTCCGACCCAAAACTTTCTATGATTCTATTTCTATGATTCTATGACTGTTGCTCTGGAGATTTAAAATGCTTACTGTGTTGTTGCGGTATTTTGTCGCTGAGTTTACTGCTATACAGGAAGTCAGGTACGTCTTTGCACAGAGAAAGTCCATCTAGAGAGCACTGGTGAGATTAAACTCCTACTGCTTACCCTTCAAACTAGTCCCAGCACCTTAACACCAGGAAGAAGCATTTCCTCTGGTGATACAAAGCCTGTTTGATTACTGTGGAAGACTGGTCTGCGTTAAGCAGTCTAGAAAGAGCCATAGGTTTTACAAACTTCACTGGATTAAGCAAGAAAATGTTTCCTCTTCAGAGTGTAATGGGTATTAGTGGACTCAGGATTACTTGTCATTAGAAGATTAGTTTACATTCTGTTTTCCTTGTTTATAAAATCTTCATTCAGACAAAAGAAAGAAGCAATTTAACTTCTCTTTACATCAGTGTCTTCTTTCTTCCTCCTTGCATCTGTGAAAAATCTATAGAATTTCTGGAGCACAGGGCTTAAAGTTTCTGGTCACCCAGAAGGATATATTCTGCAAATGCTCCAAATGGTGGAGAGAACAAACATTTAGACTAATGTATGCTGGTGCAGGTCAATTTGTATTACTACTAATGCATACTGCCAACAACACTATGTTGAAACAGATGCTGTCCAGATCATAGCCAATGCCCTATGTGGCTTAAAATCCAACTTCCATAACAACCACACCTCTTTGGCAAAAATACCATATATTGCAACAGAAAAGAAAGTAATATGATACACTTTATATATAAACATATATTGATTAATAAAAAAGCAGCTTGCAAAAATAATGAAGGACTGTAATCTTAATTATTAGTTAGAGAAACTAAAGAGCAAAATAGCTGAGGATCTTGCCTGGAATATTACAGAAAGGTAAAAAAACAAGAATAGACTCGAGACCTTAATCTGAATCATGTGTGCTTCGTTGTGATTCTACATCTTAAATACAATGAGAATGCTAAAACTGAAGCTTCTTCTCAGTTGTAATTTTCTAAATTTAACGTTGTTTCTATGTGTATTATTATGAAAAATAGACATTTTTGTCTAATAATCATGTTGCTGACTGTTTTGTTAGTACAGCAATTTAAATTACTATATACGAACTTTTAAAATACACAACTACAGTTGAAAAAGAGTTTTGGCTATTAAGCACTTTGACTTTAGCTTCAATGCAGTCAGTGGAATTGCACTGATCTGTTAAGAATGAGATCTGGCCCTGCTTGTTTTACAAACATTCCTGTTACTCTTTCTTATCAAGTTCTTTAATGAATGCCAGTTTTTCTTGCATTATTAAAAGCTTCTCTTCATTGAATAAAATTCAATGAGAATACTATTAATAAATCATTCATTTTTTTTCTCTGAAAACTGTATGGGTGAAGGACCAGATCTACTGCCATTCAGCAGGCTGGGGAGCAAGTCTGTGGAAAAGGCCCTGGGACCTGGGGGGCAGCAAGCCAAGCACGGGCCAGTGGTGTGTCCTGACTGTAAACACGGCCAACAGCATTCCACCCAACCCCCTCAACCCAGCGGGGGTTTTTTTTGAATCGTGATTGAAAATCAAAGCTAGACATGCAAAAGATTTAACTCTAGCAACTTACTCTTTTACCTTGCTTAGGAAAAGAAATGCAGGGGCAGATGCTGGAAAAGACATTTGTGTTTAAAAATAAACAAAAACACAATAATCCCTTTTGTTAATAATAATCAAGGTACAGATTTCTCGATGAGTTATGCTCAAAGTGAAAAGGGATTGTTAAAATCCTATAAAAACTGCAGTGAACTAGTTATATAAGACAGACCAATGCTCTGCAAAATTAAGAAATCACTGAATGAATTAAACTCTAATAGACCTGCCTTTAGAAAGTCACACATCCAATGTCAACTGCAGAAGGATTACGAGGACTTATTCTGTAGTAATCTTCAATTCATAATCACTTAGTTTCTTTTGGATTAGATCCAGTCCATTTCATTAACCTGTAGTAAGGTTTTTCCTTTCTTGCGTTTTAATCCACTCTAGCCTGATTTACAAAGATTAACTTCAGATTGAAATTCTTGAGATCCACATCCCCAAACCAAAATTTTATTTGGAGACACATACATCATAAAACATGTCTCAAATAGTGGCACTTTTCAATTTGCTAACTAAAAATAGAGCAGCCTGAAAATCGACAAGTTCCTAGGGACGCCAACCTTCTCAGACATTCCAAAACCTATTGTGGAACCAAAACCAAACACCGAATTTAAATATGTTTTTAGTGATCTCGAGGACAAAAATTATTAATTCTGATCTAATGAAATAAATAAAAATAAAGCAAGACAGAGAGGAAATAAATGAGAATTAGAGTGAGAGACTGAGAGCAAGCAGGACAGCTCCTGTTTAGTAACAAAGCCTGAAAGAGACCTTTGTTTGATTTGCTTACCATTCGTAAGCTTGAGCAAAAAGTATCTAACTGTGTAGTAAGACAATCTAATTCTGTTTTCAGTTATCATTGTGTAAATTCAGTCAAACATTACTGAAATGCAGTAGGATGAAGCTGAGTACTTAGGAATACCTGATCTCATATGTTTTAAATATCAAAATATACCTGAAAAGAGGAGGAGGATAGCTGTATTTTTAAAAAAGTAAAAGGAGTTCTGATACTTATTATAGTTGTATATAATTATTCCTACAGATGGTGACTATGAATCAATCAATATAGCAGTTCCAGATGTTATAATACATCTTCATTTGTGAAAGAAGAAAATCAAAAAGTTAGGATGCTGTTGTGTTAAAACATTGTGCCTTCATTGTAACTGGGCTGTATACAATGTAACCTTGATATTTCAGCTTTTCTATTTTGTTTTTAATGATGGATACTTCCTTCCAAAGTATTTCCATTTCATGGTAGTATTTGGATTTCTAAGTATTTTCATACAAAATAATAAAGAAAACATAAGCCTTTAAGCCTTATCCAAATATGATTGACATTTTTTTCAATCCAACCTGCATTTTTATTCTGAAAGTCCCCTACTACAGTTTAAATAGATTACCAGTTTGTTCTATGTGTTTTATTAACTGAGATCATTAGAGTCACAAAAAATCTGAACCTGTGAACTGTCTTCGTCTACAGTGTTGCCAGTGACAATCACTTCAGGGTTCAGCGGATATTATTGCCTGAATGATTCATATCTTTACCTAGAATGATGTGAAATACAGCAGGAACACATCATAGTTAAGGATATGAGTTTAAAATCACATACATAAAAAAGAAGAAAAGGAGCTGAAGCAGAAAAAGCCCTTGATATTTCTCATTTTAGACTTGGTTTTGGCTCTGTCCCTGTCTGTGTCCAAAGAGTAACTCTAAGTAACTGCAATTTTCTGAGGCTGGCTGCATATTTTACAGACACTGTCCGCTCCAAAGATGATAACACCTAATGTTTATAGTTATACTGAGCTAACAGTAGGAAAGCAATACAGAAAAAGGCCCCTGTTTATAATTATGACTATAGCAGCCAAGGTCACCAACAGATCTCTTAGGTCCTGCAAGTGAGGAGTCGGAAGGTGTCGTACTTGCAGGGAGGGGTGGGCAGAACAGGTGACCTGATATTGACCAACGCGGTATTCCACGCCATGCACGTCATACTCCTTTTAAAGCTGGGGGATCGCAAGGGTCTCACTCTCTTCTGAAGAGGGCCCTGCTTGTTGTTCTACCTGCGATCCTCTTCCAGATTCCTATCCGTGCATCCCTGAGCCCAGTTCCTGCCCACTGCTGAGGCAAGTTCAGGACTTCCTGGTGCTCCACGGCAACTGCTGGCAGGACGCCATTGCCCGGCACCCATCTCTGGGAAACTCCATATCGGTTTTGTATATTTTACATTATTTCTCTTATTATTAGTGTTATTAGTAAAACTTTTTATATTCAGTTTGTAAGTCTCTGTCCCTTTTCCTCCTTTTCCCTTCCTCTGGAGGGTAGGGCAGGGGTTAATAGAAAGCATCCGTCACTCAGTTTATTGACGTCCTGCTTCAAACCATGACATCAATTTACATTTTTCATGTGAATTAACCAAATAATTCTCTTCTCATTTTCTTCTACAATATGAAAGTTAAATAAAAATCTTTCAAAGGAAGGGGTCAACATTTTATATTCTATCAGAAGAATATGCTTCATAGAATAGGACTGTCGAAGTTGGTATATTTTTGCACATGTTGACTTTGACAAATTTATGTTCAATTTAATCTACTCAACAAAAAAAACCCAGTTGTTTGAGAAAGTTCTAGAGTCACCTTAACTCCTGTGAGCTCTGGGATCAGATGTTACTTTGGCAAATGTCTTAACCACTACTGTAGTGTAGGTTGGATTGTTTGGGGGCTGGGGTTATTTTGTGAGGTTTTTTTTAACTTCTGGAATGAAATCTTGTAAATTACCAGGGTATCTTCAACAAAGCACTTTTTCCATCGTAAAAATTTTTCAGTATTGGAATCTCCTTAGCTTCAGGGTAAGCTTTCTTGCTAATTTAAGAAAGAAAACAATCTGTAGAGCCAGGGTTCCTGATATATTGGATTCCCAAACTCACCAGGAATATGACAGGCCTTTCTCACTTAGAGAAGATAAAGGTTGCAACATGAGCCCCTACTTTCTAGTCAAACATACTGGCCACTTGGCTATTTGGATAGTTCTCACTTACGTTGTTTAATTTTTAAAATTTGAAAGCTCAAGGTTGTGGCTTGTTTTCTTTTTCCCCAATGTAGAATGAAGGCCAAATGCTTGAAACCATTTGCAAAATAGAATTCTTGTTTTACAGCCAATCTCACAGCTGACTTCAGTGAAGCTGTTTACGTGAACAAGGGAAGCAGATTTTGACCACAGTAGCTGTGTCTAGACTAGTAGATTTAAGCGTGCCAGGGAAGTGCTCCCAGGCGCTGGAATTTGATTGTCTACTCTGCTAGATTGTTAAAAGAGTCCCTGGCACGCTCCTGGCTTTTCCTAGCTAGAGCAGTTTCAAACAATTCACAAGGACCTTTCCCTATAGGTAGCATGAACACAAACACCCTTTGGACAGTGAGAGAGTTTCATAGCGTGGATGTGGGCCAGTCTGCACCACGTGCCAGAGAACAGTCATGAGTAAGTTAAATTCACTGATATAGAAATAAGTAGTGTGGCTAAAAAAAAAAAAAAATCTGGACTTTCTATTCATGGAAGGGAAAAAAGGTGGGAAGAAACAGGAATGGCGGAAAACAACAATTATCTAATTTTCACAACCAGATTTTTTTAAATGGAACATCCCCTGCTCTCATCTTCTTGATGCTAGGAAAACCTGATGTTCATTCAGATCTTGTCCATATTGGTTTATTTTTCTCTCACTTCTCCATTTTCCTACTTTGTAGTAACACATCAATAAACTGACAAAGAAAAAATGCATGGGTTTAGCTTATTAGTAAATTTCACAATAAGTGTAGCTACATTAAATCCGAGCTGGCCTTTGTCCAATCCAAACATTCTACTGAAGTTTCTGTGTCAAAGGGCAAAAAAGGGGTCTGTTAAAATCCTTCTCCTCCAAATAACCTATGGCCAAAAGAAAAGATGCTTGCGAATCACAAGGATCAGCTCAGTTGGGGAACTAAAAGCTAAATTGTGTTCTTGTCTTTGCAGAGATGTACGAGGGCAGAAGGGCACCTTCTTCAGGCATTCAGTCTCTGCACACGGTCAGCACAATGACAGTGATTGTACTCGTGGACTGACAGTACTCCACAGGGCTAAAGCCCCTAGAAATCATGTGTGAGAAGGGGTATGCCCTCTCACCCACTTTACTGCACCATGGATATGGCTGGAATTGGGAAGCAGAGTTTTCTGGCTCCTAAGCATTTGTTTTGCCTGTACTGATTATGTTCACCTTTAGGACTTCTAGGACTGCATTGACTGAGGCACTGTGGAAAGAGTCTCTAACTCTCCACTGCCACTGCTGTGTTTCAGGTTCTTTTCAAATACCCTTCTGGAAAAGCCAGCGCGTGCCGTCCTGTTAGAAACAGATTCATTGAGGTGGGAGGGTCTGCTAAGCTCAGTTTGAAGTTGACACAGAATCAAGGATCTGTTTTCCTTTTATCTTTCTTCTAATTGGAGCAAGGCAGCACCCCAAGCAACGCCCATTGCTACTTTCCCATCTGTACACTGCAATCCATTCCACAGAACAGATTTCTGCCTTAGTTTGGAGGTGAAAAACAGTAAACTGGTTAATATCTGTCTTTTTTGAGAGTACAATACAGTCTAAGTGTAAAGGCTGTCTTCAATAAAGAAAGGTCACATGAATTAGTTGATTTGAGGATTCCTTTAGCATTCAGAGGGAATTTATTTGAAACCATGTATATTAATAAAGCAAAGCCCATGGTGTTTCTAAGCATGCTTGGTGACATGTGCAGAACTGCCAAATGGTCCATTATTTCTAAAAATTATGTGTCCCAAGACAGTAGCAAACTTGTTTTTCCAGACTGTGGGCATCAGTTTATGTGCAGCATGACCCTTTTTCTTGCATTTTCCAAGATAAGTTTGGTTTTAAAAATGCTGTTATTTGAATAACATTTCATTTTTTTAGAATACATCCTAAAACGCCTGCTTATTGTGTGCTGTCTACGAAGCATTAGTACTGTTCAAAATCAAGAACGAAAAAAGCAAAGCATGATAATGAAAGATCTGGAATGTAATGGTTGTGTTACAGCAGCACATAAGGTCTATATAGTAGTCAAAAATAAGATATTGCTGTGCTTTTATATGCCCCATGTATATTCTCATGTTAATTATCTGTTCATTAATACTAGTGAGAGCAATTATTTTCTTTAGGGGTATAGTATTCTGTATAAATCATGATGCCTGAGGATTTTTAGAGGTCTGTTTTCAATTTTGCCCTCTACTGGATTATTTCATACTGTGGTGACGATAAGAAATTCAGAGATAATATTTCAGACCATCTGCTTACAGGAAGACGGGATTTGGTGGCATAAGAAAAAGCTTTTAAGGAAGAACATGATAACTATAGTACTTAATTTAGTCAAAGCTTCTGGTAATGATATCCTCCTAGAGATAAAAATATAGTTTACCTGCGACAAATTCTTATCAGGATTTTAGATAGTGTACATAAGGAAGGAAAAAATCAGGCACAATAATGCAACAGGGCAAACTCACTCTTCTTTACAGATCAGTCAGCTGCTTGTGTCCATGTCAATCATGGTAGGTACTAATTCAGCAACTAAAATCCACGCATTTTCAATTTTAGCAGGCCTGCACTTTGGTGCAACAGAACACTACCAGGTCAACTCAATTATAAATCATTTTCCCGAAAGACTTAATGCCACTGAGTATTTTGGATTCATGAGGAATCATGGAACAGATCTCAGCTGCCTCCTCAGACTAGAAACGAGAGTTCAGGCAAGGGTAACTTCGGACACATGACAAAATCGATCAGATAGCTGCACTGTTCTCACCACAGTGTGATCCTTCCAATTTTTAAATAGGTGATTGTACAGTCTGATAGAGCACTGCGTGGGGTAGCAGAGATGTCCCTGGCTTTACACCTGACTTCAGGTAAGTCCCTCTATCCATTTCTCAGCGTCCCTTGTGCTCTGTCTTACACATGAACACACAGACATAGTCTCTGCCTCAGTTTCTCCACTTTATAGACAGAGATAATGCTAATGACCTCTGTAAAGTTCATTGAAAATTGCTGTTGTGAAAGACTATGTATAAGCAAAGCACTACTCATGTACAACTGACTCTTCTCTTTCTGGAGCTTAGAGTGCCTTAGAAAATAAAGGAAAACAAAACTTCTGTATTCATAATATAATCAGTCTGTAGTAGAAGGATGAATGCTTGGAGTTGATCAGTTCTGCCCTCACCAACAGAGCTGATAATAATCAGTCACTTATGTGCTATTTCACAGCTGATACCTCCTCCAAAAAAAAAATTAATTGCAAAAGTTTCACAGATGTCTGCAGCAGTTGACCAGAGCTCTTGGGTTATTGCTTGTCAGACTATTAATGGGTTTGGCTAACCATGACAGTCATTACTTTCCCCCTCCTGTGAGCTACTTTCTGTGTAATTTATGCATAGGTTTTGCCAAGATTTGACAACTTTCAGGATATTAACATAAAATTAGACTGCAGAGCTGAACAATGGGTGGCATTAAAATTAGCAGCAGTGGAAACCAATCAAAGAGAATTGATTTCTCTCCTGCTTTGCTTTTAAGTTAATATTTTTTATTTATTTTATCTTATTTCATTATCATTTTAGAAGGAGGGGTAAAAGAATAAATGCTAAAACCAGTTTTGTTTTCCTGAGTACCTTAGGAACCTTCAGCATTGCCTCAAAATTTCAATTAGATAAAATGCCTGACAGCATCTTAAACAACAGCTATCCTGAAATCAATCACAGAGGAAGAAAAGTTTGAAGTGTTTTTTTGAAAGAGGGACTTTAAACAGAGCAGAGTCTGGTCCACACAGATTGTTTAGTGAATGCCATTACAGAATGCAATGTGTGTGTTAATAAGCAAGGACATCTGGTAACCAGCTTTTTTCTGATTCATTAGCCGACTCTGCTTCTGTGGCCACAGGGCTTGATAGGGAAGACTGCAAGACTTTTGCTCCCAGAAAATGGGACTTTGATGTATGCTTCGTTTCTTTGACCCAACCATATATTTAAATTTCCTCTTATGACTCCATTATACATATTTAAACTTGAAGTCTTGCTGGAAATACTTAAAAGCTTAGAAGTATACATCCTCCTATTTAATTGTAGATAGCAAGAAGTCATATTTAGGATTCCTTCATTGATCTTCTACAATAATTCACCCTATCAACAGACATCAGTAAATTATGTTCTCTACTAGTTAGTATTTACCATGCCTACATTTAAATATTAAGTTATTCTCCTGTTGCTCAATGTTTACACTCTTTCAAACATGATTCATGACAATGGATGGAATCTTTCTGAAAACGGACTTTGAACTGATTCCTTTTTTGGAAAAGTAGAATTTGTGCCAAACCAGTAGGCTTTTTTTTCTTTAAACCCTCCATGAGATTAATGAGCTTGGACAGAGAAAGTAAAAGCATCACACTGCTCCTATCAAGTGCTGTTTTTCTTCATATAATACAAGTGAAACAGCTCCAAATGCTCTAGAGAGAATGATTGAGCAAAAGAAATCTAACTTGATAGTACATGTTGAGGGATGAAATGGACAATGAAGTTTCCATATGTTGTTTTTACGCAGTAATTAGAAACTGTCACACACCGTTTCATTTTTTAGTTTCCTTGGGCTTATTTGCATGTATGAGGCTTTCCTTAGAGCAGAATTGCAAGCATCAAACTGGCATCCAGTTGAAATCCGAGGCAGTGACACGTGGGCTTCTTCCACCTCATGGAAAAGAAGCCAGCGGCAGGTACTGTGATGGCCCAGAGCACAGCTCAGCAGCAGCCAGCTGCAGCCTCGCTTACCTCCCTGCCTCTGCTGAGTTTTCTCTTCCAGGATGAAGGAATGGCTGTTCCCGTGGTGTGAGTCTGTACATTCTTGAGTATGCAAACAAGCTTTTGTTTCCAACAGATACAAGGAATTTAACATATTACCCTGCCTGTCCGTTCAGTGGGAGTTTGGCTCCTCTTTCCCTTAGGTTCCTTTGAAAATCCTCGCATATTTTCTCAGGGGCAAGACAGGCAAACAGTGCTCTGGTTCTCAGTTTTCCGTCACGGATGCAGAAAATTGCCCACATGATTTTGACAAATTTTTCTTTCTCTTTGATAGTGATTCCTTTCTATATCCTGATAAAGAGCTGGTTCACTTCATACTTCTGAAACTGGTCTTCAGAATTGCACCAGAGCAGAATGACCAATAAAACTATTTGGCTTTTATCCTCCTTATCCTGATGGCAGTGATGACTGAGGACTCGGTTATAATGACCATTTTTTTCTGAAATAAGGGTTATACATATTTGTGTATTTTTAATGTCAGCTAAGAAACTAAGTCAGTGTGTGTGTTGTGTAAGTGAGTTGACGTTTTCTGCCTCTGAACTCTTTTCCAAGCCTTTTTTAAATACCAGAAAGCTGGATGCATATCTCTCTTGGCCATGCAAGACAGATTAGCTCTCTGGATTGCTGTTAAATTGCAACTCTTAAATGATCTATCACCCCAACAAGCAGGCCTCTGAAAAACATCAAAGGACATTTATTATGTTCACAGTTACATCTGAGAGGCAGAATTCAAAGATCTATCATTAAACTACTATTTTTTTAAACTCTGGACCAGAGCCTTGATGTTACTTATCCTCCTTTGCTCGTTCCTAAGGCAAAAATGGATTTGTTTGAAAAAGGGCTGAATAAACTTTCACTGTAATCAGTAATTATTTGTACTGTAATAGCACTGAAATTCTTCCAGTTACTGTACAACTTCCCAGAGATTCTCATCTTTGCACTCGATCCAGAGACAGCTCTAACATAAACCTAATTCATGCATGCAAATGAACCTTTGAGGAGAATAGGTCGTGCTTATTCATAGTCACTTAAAACTACATAACATAGATCTTTGCTTTTATGTGTATTTTACCGAACATTTTTAGTTGTTATTTATACTACACTTAAACTATAATTAAAACTTTTTTTCTAAATATAGAGGAAAATCCTCAGGAAGCTATGAATATCAGCTGTTGATTGATACCAACAAAAAAATATGGTTATTATACTTCACAGAAATTTTCAAAGGCAGCTACAGTATCTTGCTTTCTTTACAATCAGAAACATAATGAAAACATGAAGAAAGAAAAATGCTCATATGGAAAATGATGTAAAGCTAGTTTGAGAGATAGCAGTTATTGGTCAACACAGTGGAAGGCTTGTCATCGGTTATAGCACAGCTGCTGGAGGTGACTGTGTTGGTATCTGTAGCATGTTGATGTGTGAAGTGCAAAAATGAATCTTATTCCTCAGGAGAGTCCTGCATATGTCAAGTATATTGTCTCATTAAGCCAATCCATTTATCAACCCACTGAATGCCAATTAAATTGCACAGGATGGTGCAGGTATATGGTGGGCTGATGGTGCCAAACTTTATTACAGCTGAGCTTTTCTGGCTCAGGACATTCCTGCATAGCAAAATGGCAGACATATCAAAGCCAAATTAAATGTTCTTGAAATAATGCCTTTAAAGAGGAAGAAATGCCTCACTCTGGCACAAAAAAATATGAAATGTAATGTCACTTCTTAGTGTACTTTTAGTTCCAATGAAGATGTCACAGCTCAGATCCAGCCAGTGCCAAATATCTTCACAGCGTGCAAATTAGATCAGTGTAATTTCATCAGGATGATGATCCGGCTCTGTTGTAGTTATATGGCTGCATACACAGCTTCTGCTGACTACTGCAGTCAGACTGGCACAGCTGAGCTAATGCTGCCATCCTGAGAAAGAGACAGAAGTCGATTTTATAGCATTCTTCTGATGTCTGAGTCCAAAGGATATTCCTAGACCCTGGGAATATGTTGAATTGGTATTTATTCTTAAGTATCAACTCTAAGAACTCCCCTTTTGTCCTCAGCAACAGCAGCATGAAAATTTTTGTTCAATATATTCTTGTTATACTTTCTCAGATGATCAGATTTTGACTGAAAGTTTTTCAGCTGTTAAAATGTGAGCAACTATAACCTAGCCAAGAAATCCATTTTCCCCCTTTGCTCCAAGACATTGGCTGGTACTAGACTGCAGAATAGACCTACTGCTGTAGCTACTTATGTCTACAACCTATCATATGAACACAAACTTACGCTCTTTGGCAGTATTCATTCAGGGTCCTGACAGAAGTACTCTGTTGGATTTAGTATCAGTCACTTACACATTAGTGCTCTAGCTGTCCACCTCATCCTTTTGCTGGAGGTTACGGCCTGCATAGTAGAAGTGGGAGAAGTGAACGTTTCCCAGCTCCTTCAGTTCACAATTCACNATGTTAGTTTGACTCACTGCTGCTTAACTCGTTGTATCTGATCTGCTGCATCTTAAGATATCTAAGCTTCTCCTAGAATGGTTGGTGCACGAGCATGCATTTTGTTGAGCTGACAGGGTGTGGGGCTGGTCACCCCCAGCATGAGGGAAGGACAGATGGGCAGGAAAAGTATTGTCTTAAAAAGGCTCAGCCTGCCTGCTGCCTGTTTATGTGCCAGGTCTCCAGGTATGTGAAATGGGCCTGACTCTTCTCAGAAATATCGTTGCTGTAAGACAAAACTAAATCTACTAAGTCAACGATTTGTCGATAAATGCTTTCAGAAGCAGGGACGTGACATTTGGTGCTAGACAACAGCACCAGGGCCAAGGCATACCTTATGTACATTGAAGGTTTGGTTTTGCTTTAGCTTTTTTCATGGAGGCTTTTATATGTTAAATTGTTATATTTGGTGATTTTTTTTTTCTCCCTAAAGCGTTTGGTAAAGAGCAATTACTTACACATACAACAGCTAAAATCCCCAAACACCATGGCACACAGCCATTTGAGGCACGTTGCCAAGTCTGTAGCTTCAATTAACCTTCATATATCCCCCCAAACTTGGAACACTATCAGAAGGCTATTATGTTCAAGCCTTACTCATGTGGTGAGCACTTAGACCCTGAAGTTGAAATCGATAGCCCTGGTGGATACATGAATGCTCATGTATTCAGGTTTGCACAAGCAGACTCGAATTTGTGGCAATCTCATCCCTACTGAAGTAGGGAGATGCAGAAACTTGCAGACACATAGCTGTTTCAGGATTTTGTCACAGAGAAGAAGAACATTGTCCCTTAAATAGCATCTGTCCATCACTGAACCTCTTTGGGCTCAGCCAGTAGCTACTGAAGGTGGACTGGAGTTAAAGGGAAGGGAGCACAGCAAGATTCGGACATCCCATTAAGCCTGTGAAGTAGCCACTGCTTCCAGTAACAGCTATATGCTCATCACCGGTACCCTGCAAAAGGGTTTCTGTCTCTGGAGACTGAAACAGAGACTCTATGCATCCCAGATGTTCCTAAGCAGTTTACTGACCCTCCCCTGTGTGCATTAAATTCTCAAGATGGATGGAGATGGAGCAGAAATGGGAAATAAATGAAAAGTCAGTTTTGGCCTTAAAATGAAAATGTTACTTCTGCTCACATGGAAGATGTAAAGCTTCAATAAAGGCAGATAAACACAGTTTTTATGTGGGGGCAGACAAAGGGCTAGATGCCCAGCTGGTATAAACTGGCATAGCTTCACACTGAAGTTGATTAAGCATAATGCAGTTTGTGCCAGCTGAAGATCTGCCTTACAGTTACTGCTCAGTATCCCTATTGTGTGGGTGAAATCCTATCTGTCTAGCACAGAATACGGCACCCAGTGATGGAGATCTCAAGTGCAAAGGCTACAGGAACCTCATAAGATTCAGTCTGAAAACTTACATATTTTTTAAACCTCATAAATGCCACTATAGATTACTAGAAATTGAGAAAAAGTGCAACTACACAGTGCCTGAAATCCTGGGAATAAAAGAGCTTCTATCAGTAGAAGAAAAGGAAATCATATTTAACAGACGCATACAATTTTATGTTTAGTGAGAAATATTTACTCTGTGGCACTTTTACTCAAACATTTCACATTTGTACTCCACAGGACCTGCAGTATGAAGCAAATTAGATCTTTCAGCTGAGACAAGAAACAATTCACCCGGCCTTTCTTTTTGTGCCCCTACCCCAACGAGGAGGGTAGCACCCCGGGCCGCGCCTGGGGCATGCCAGGACCCAGATGCCAAGCTTGGGCAGGCTCTAGCAGCAACATCTGGCTGTGTGGCAGGGTCTGAAGGCAGTTGTGCTAACAGATCTGGAATGGCCTCTGGGTTTGGGCTCACTTGTGCTCTCCTAGGACACATTTTCCTTCTGCTCACCTTTGTTTTGTCAGACACATGGGGTTTTCATTTATTACTCACTAGAGTAATACAGAAAGGCTCTGTATCTGGCCAGCAAAGATGTTTCTTATACAGTACCTTTTATTCTCCTGCAAATTCTTGCCTTAATGCATGCCACCTATATAAGTTCATGCCACTTGATATTTGCCTCCTTCATTTTATCATTAAACACTTCGTAAGATCTAATGGCTGATTGGAAACTTGTGACATGAATTTATCATCTCATTTTTAAACAAAAAAAATTATTTTTAAAAATGTTTGCTAAAGCTGAAAAATATTGAGAAATACTAGTGTCTTTTAATTACACTTCTATTTTTGTACACTTTAGTGGTAGAATTAAGCAAGACTGACTGAATTTGCTCTAGAATTTGCTCAAGTTGCTTCTGGTAATACAAAAATACCACAAAAAAAGGACATGAAGCTGTGAACGTCCCTACCACATTTAAGAAGTAAACCCGTTCATACTATTCTTATGTCTTCAAGCCTTTGCTGTGCATTGTATACGCAACGCGAAACTTATGACAAGATGTAGGAGTGGGAACTTGGAAACGGCAGTAACGACAGAATCCCAATATGGGTACGATCATTCTCCTTTATTAGTCAGCAAAACAAGGTTTATATAGCAAAGCAATTACAGCTTCTAATTGGTTAGTTACTCTCAACCATATATGGGCAAAATTGCTATAACTCGTTGCGACTGGTGCAGAGCGTCTTCTCCATGTGGAAGAGACGATGTAGTAGGAGCGGCGATGTGGCAGTCCCCCTGCGCCAGTGTTCCGTGTTCGCCGCTTTCAAGGCCTATCTCTGGTTCGAAGCCTGGGTTGCTCATCGGCACCAAACTATGTCCCTTCTAGTCCAGCCAGGACTCCACAACAAGACAGATCTTTGCGTCACTAATATTGAATGAAAAAGTTAAGAACTTTTGAATTCGCGGTAAACATTGTTCCTGTAATCGCTTGAAATGTACACATATGTCCTACTGAAAAATTGTTCAAAGACCATAAATTCTGTTGCACCAACACTTGCATGCTTCCAAAAACTGAGACATTTCTTTACGTCCTTTATTTTAAAACAAAAAAATTAATGAACATGGCAAAATACCTTAAATTAATGTCAGTTTGGCTTGATGGATCATGGCTTACGAATTCACTAGGTAAGCTAGATAGCGTCTTGCAAACAGGACACTTGCCTTTGTCCCTGAGCTAGTAAGAAATATGTCATCACACATCTAACATTAGCTGGCATTTAACAAATGAATGTCTACAGCATGCAATTTTTTCCACGGGCAGAGTACAAAAAGAAATATTACAGAATGGCATATGTTAGTGGTAATGTTCTGTGCACTGCTAAACGTGTTCAACAAATTTTAATACAAGCTGAAATTTGTATTTATAATTCTTCACATAGCAAATAAAGAAATATATGGTAGAAAAATAATGCTCCAAGCATTCCAGGTGTCTAATGGTAAAAATTTATATTTTTTCCTCTAGCTTTGTTCGGAAGAAATTAACTCCTACAGTTCTAATTTTGTGGAACTAAGGAGAATCTTATTCTTCAGGGATTTAAAAAAAAAAAGCATTCAAGAAAGGATAAATCCAGAAAACACAATCCAAGGGAATCAAAACGGACATGTGGACTAATACGGAGAAAAATTAATTGGAGCATTAAATGTTAAAGAAAGCATGAAATGGATAAACAAGAGAGATCTCTGACTTACCACGTTGCTTGCAGATTTATTTGCATCTCTGCTTAACTACAGGCCAGTTCATGAGTTTAGGCTCGGTTTCTCTTCAGTTTAGTGTTAATCTTCTGGTACATTTAAGAGCCCATATTAGGGTTACAGCACATGTGAAGTGTCAGAGCGCTGGCTGAAACAGTACATTTAAAGGAGTGTGGAGTTGGGAATAGAGACAGTGTAGAGATAGCCAGTGCCATGATATTAGACTGTGTTTGAAACTCTCATGGAAACCAAGTTGACCATACCAAGCTCACTTATACAGGTTTCTGATTGAGATAATTAATATGATCAGTGGGGTTATCAATAAAACTAACTTGAGAAAGAGTGCAAAAGAGTTGCTCATGGTTTGTAAACCATATTTACGCACAGAAATTAGGATCTTGCGAAGGCATTTCCTAATAAGCCAGTTAGTACAGACCCCCAACTATTGTTCCGTTGCATCACAAGTAGGAATGCAGCCTGCTGTTCATAATCTCCTAGTACATCATATACTAAGTTTTTCTGGTTTTTGCATGCATCTGTGGGTGGGTAGATGACTGAGAGAAGCCATTCCTTCTAAATTAATTCAAAATGACTGAAGTTAACTTCATAGGGAAATGAACTGTGGAAAAGAATTTTGGCACCAAAAAAAGGTAAAATATGTCTGACAGATTTTTCTTTAATGTCCAAGAACAGCTGAACTATAATAGGGTGAGTGATTAACTATGATTAAGAGGTGATGTCATTAATTTTTTTAGCGTATAGGAAAAAACACATTTACTCAATGCAAAGGAATTTATAAGCGACTGACTGTTAGAGCCTTGCCTGTCCTCTGCTGCACAAAAAACATCGAAATAACTCCAAAAGAGGAAGAATAATGATGAACACTTTACCCTGAAGGAGATTTCACACCATTTTCCCTTGATGAGGGAAGGCTTACCCTCATCATGTAACTTGCTTCTCTTCCAGGAAAAACAATGAGAACCATTAGCCTAATGTCCCTTCTGTCACATATTAAAGAAGCAGGACACTGTCCCAGAGGGCATGGGGGGCCAGCCCTAGGGAAACAAGAAGAAGAAGAGGCAGCCAGTATGCATGCCCTTATGGATCAGCTAAGAGTGGTTAAATCTGCCTCTTGTCATCAGTGGCATCCTCTAGGCAATAATAGACAAGAGCTTTATGAAATAAAATCACCTCACTCCCTGTTCTCCATATTGCTGAACTCCATATTGCTTTTCTTAACTAATATGCTCCAGTGGAAGCAATATGTCCAAATCTCTTTGCAGAGCTGTACCTAGTTCGTGGCTTTGCCACAAGCCCTGACAAGGCAAACTAAGGATCAAATACATTCACATTTTCTGGCCCACAGCTTCTCTTCTCCTTCTTTCATGATGATATACATAGGCCAGCTTGCACCTGATGAGTGGCAAGGGTAGGTAAGGAGTCCAGTGTCACATTTAAACACCAGTCTCACGTTCTTGAGAGATTGGTGCCTCTGAACTTCATGATAGAGCATACAACAAAGTCCTACTTCAATTTTCAGTGTGGCTGGATCATTTAACTTCACCTTAGGAAAAGCAAGGGGCACAATAATGTATTTCCTAATCCGTGTCTATTTGTATTTATGATTGTTCTGCTTCTCTTACTCCTCTTCTCCTATTACTCCAAACCTCAGAATGCATCCTGGAGTATTTTTAGTTAAAAGATTTTCAGCACATCACAAGACTATAGAAGACATGAACACAGCCTGCCCAGCTTTGCAAGCAAGGATCCAACATTTCTGCCTTCGGCACACCCCAGATTTACATGGCTGGAGCTAGAAGTGTGTGTTTCGCAGCTCTGATGTGACTGCTCAGGGGGTCACCTGAGAGCACAACCCAGGCTACTCTGGAGAGACTTTCACAGAATCTTTCTTCTCTCCTGGCCATGCATTTTCCTAAAAGTTACAGGGGTTTCAGGTTTTGTGATTTCTATTCTTCCAACCTTTAAAGTAGTTAAGTTTCTCCTAAAACAGCAGGCTATAGCATTTGCAGTAGAACATTTGTTTTTTAATCAATGCATACTACAGATTAACGTAGTCAATTGATTGATAAGCACCTTTTGATAACAAATCCCTTTACAGTGTTGCATCTGCTAACAAGAGTGGCCGCATTGATGCATCTGGCCCCTTATTGTTTTGTTACATAAGTACTTTTCAAACTGAAAATTACTATGGAATGTTACATCATGTTCATCTTTTCTAAATTAACATCCTTCAGTATGCCTCTTTGGTTAATGCAAGGAAGGCACGGATTACTGTCTTTCCCACTGGACATAACAAGGGGAATACCCTGTCATAAAATACCAGTCTGGAATGTATTTGGCAGATTTATGGTGATGACTTGGGAAAATGCTGGTTTAGAAAAGTAATTTCCAGCATTCTTTTCAATTCAAGCAATTTGGCTGCTCTTGGCAGTTTCCTCTTGTTAGTACCAAACTTGACTATATGAACTCCAGGGAATTTGGAGCAAATACTAGGATGTGTAAAACTGAGCTTTCACAAAGGCCATAGAAAACAAACCAGTGTCACTTTATGATTGTAAGTAACAGCATCAGATATGATATTTATTGAATATGCTGGATCCAGGGGAACTTTACATAAAAATATCCTTGTGGAAGGATAAGAGCTGTAGGATGGCTCTGCTCTGTCATGACCCTGAGGCTGATTTACACAGGCTCTGTCCATGCCACTATTTATTCTAACTTGATGGCCAAGCAGATCAGTACTGAGACAGCAATAACATAGCTATCATTGCTAAGTGCCCTTTTTGCTTGGGCATTCCAGTGTGGGTGGTCGAGGAAACCTGAAGAGAAATGATGATTTCTTGACTTTCCAGTTTCTTGGGTCCAGGTTGAGAAGGGAAACCAAATATGAAAAACAAAAATAGCATATCAGACAGTGATGCTCTTAAGCAGAAGCAGCCATCTAAGCCCACCCTGGGGCTGGCCTGCAGAACAAAAAGAAGATGCGTGTGCATATAATACTTAAGAATAAGATTCAAGCTTAACTTTAAAATGTGTGATTGATGCCCAAAATTGTTGGTGAATCATGCAAACAAAACTATTCCATGGCTCTAACACTGCTGGAAACTAAACCTTGCCCTTGTTTGGAATTATTTATATTAACAAAGTTGTTTCTTTAAATACAGATATATCTAATTTATAGAGACTTGACTGTCATATTAGGTTACTCTAAGGTTTGTGGACAGTATGCAGATGCTTAGTACTGTAGTTCTGTCTGGGGATAACAGGAGTCTGCATGGTTAAATATCACTCATTGCTTTGACAGTAGATAATGCCCTTAGTTCTTCACACACAGATCAGATGTTGGTAGTGGAAAACATCTGTTTCTGCTCATATCTTACAGAAAAAAACCTCAAAGATTATAAACTGGTAGCAAAGTTGCAAAATTCTGGCTCAGATCACAAGCAATCATAATATTAGGAGTCCTTTCTTTCCTGGGTTGCCTGGTATTTATACTTTTTTAATATCTTAAGACTCGTCTAATGTTTAATTCTCTTTTTAAATTAAGCAGGAACAGATATACTTGCTAATATGGAATAAATATGTTTTGTAGTTGAATTTTATGAAACTCTGCACAGGAAAATAAGATATTTGAAGGTCCATTCAATCCATTTTAGGAGTATTGGCTTATTTCAGTCTGTCATGGAGCATTAAGACAGCAGCAGCAGCAGGAACCAAACCACACACACGCTCTGTGCAGACAGGCAACAGCCAAGGTCTTGCTCCCTGACTCAAGTAGCATGACGTTCACTCCAACACGCAACACATCCATGTCCACACAGACTTCTAGGCTCAGCCTGCTGCATGGGGCTGGACCTCTGAGGACGCATGCCCCTGGTGAACTATTTTTCTGTGATTTATTGATTTCTATGTTGGATGGTCAGGAAAAGCCACAAATGGCCTGATTAAATCTTTTAACCCCCAGCATGGTCATTAAGAGGGGTAGGCGGGAATCCGTGGCGCAAGGGCCAAAAGATGATGTGGCCTCATTGAGTGGACCTGTGACTCTCTCAGCAGGCCACTCAGCTCTGCAGGCCTCCAGCCCTTCCTGAAAGGCAGCAGCTCTGCAGTGACCAAAGTCCCCAGGACACAGGGGTACAAGCCTCCCTCAGGGCTGAGGTCCCTGTCTTTGAGTCAGCCCTGGCTCTACAGTCACTCCGCTGGGTGACCAGGCAAGGATTCACAAGGAATCACATCTTTCTTTTTTATTTCCCCAGCAAAAATAATCATGGACACTAAATTTGCAGTCTGTTTGACCGAACTAAAACTGTACCTCTCAGCAGAAAAGGATTCTGACCGAAAATTTCTGGCCAGATCTGGTAACTTCTGCTTGTGACTGAGGCAGTTCTTCTTCCAAGCTTTTCCATGTGGCTTCTGAATTCCATTTTTTATTAAGTTCTCCCTTATATCACAGTAAAATTCCTCTCACAACAGCGGCAGTTTCGTATTACATTCTTTTCCACATGTATGTCATGGATACTGAGTTACAGCATTAAGGTTTTTAAGCAGTTGCCTAATCTCTTTTGAATTCAATGGGAAAAGTCCACCATTTATCTGGAAAGTTTAAGGAATTTAAAACCCCATTATTACATAATATATGTTCTTTTTATCACAAATGGTGGCAATTTAATTTAATATATACCTATCCAGTTTGTATACTTTTATAAATATGTGACAAAGTAACTTTACAAAAATGTTCATACTGTTTGTTCTCATTAATGTTTCATTGTTACAGAACTGTTCATTAACATAATAGAACAATTGTTATAGCAAGTGAGAAAGTCAGCATTTTATTAGAGGTATCTTCTGTGAGTAAGCCAAGCATTACCTCCTAGATAATAATTTATTTTCAGATTAAATACCTTCCTGTATGTCCTTCATTCCTTTTTCCACTTAATGCTACTGTATTATACTTACGGGAAGAAAAAATTTCTACCGATAACCGAGAAAATACCAGGTCAGCCTCAACATTTGCTGTCCTTTTTCTTTTTTATCTGATTCCTATTCAGTACTAGAGCCGTATTTACAGCAGAGGTCATCTGGACATTTTTCATGTAGGGTAGAAGGTTATCATATAGATAACCTCAACTAGATGTAATAATGCACACATACCTCAAATTACTTCTCACATAATATCTTGTCTTCAGACAGGAAATTGACCAGTGTAGGTAATTGGGAACATCTCTTGGATAAATAAGCTGAATTGTTTATTCTAGTTCAAAATCAAAACGGCTTGCATAGTTTTAGATTTATTCCATATACTCCTGCAAGCTGATATCTCCATATACTCTGGGCACTGCTGCACTGAAGCCTTTACCTCAGACTGCTTCCACCTAGTTCCTTTTCTAACTAAGGGATACGTGACGTGCCCAGACCTCTGGGTTAGAAAATCGTTCCCTTTTTTCAGACCATGTAACCTCATCCTAATTTCTGTTGATAGCAACCATAGTCGTATCTAACATCAACTCTGACACAACCTCTGAACATACCGGAAAAAATAATATACACCAGAGATCCTGAACTTACCCCTCTATCCCATTCTCCCACCCACTTTTTGTTGTGTCCTTAGAAATCAGGCTGCTTTACCACTTGCATACAACAGTCTCTTTGTTCTTCACTGACTTCATATATAACTTTCATGTATAAGCACTTTCTTTGCTCAGTACTATCTAAAGGATTTTAAGCCTTCCTTTCCCCATAGTCAGCAGGAAATAAATTTGGTACTGGTTAAGAAATCTTCTCAGTATTTTTGTGTTCTTATCCAAGACCAGTAATTAGAGTATTGATTACATTGTCTTTGTTTTCTCTGTGATAAGAGAATAGTCCTTCAGATATGCTTGGTAAAACTTACAAGAACTGTGTGTTTGCATGCAATAAAAAAGTTTTGCTAGCAAGTACAGTACACTAGAAACATACAAAAGAGTATATTAAATTAACTACAAGATTTTCAAAAGCACTCGAGGGATATTAGGCCGTATCTCTAAACCTCTCACAGGAGACAAAGATGTGGTCCAAAACAAGGTAGAAAATTTCACTTTAAATATTTAACTAGAAAGTAGTTGTTCTTACGAGTTGGAATATAGGATAATAAAGTTTTTCCAGTCATATAAAATAAAATAAATAGTAGTAATATACCATAACTATTTTTCTGAAGTGCCCTAACCCTTTCCAAAATCCTTCCTTTGCTGTCAGGCTCCATCTATGCATGTAAATGGAGTCCCTTACAAAGATCTTTCCCATTTGGGCTTTGTTTACATGAAGCTTCCGGTTACCAGAATCTCTGCGGAAAGGTCTTATGCAAAGCATTGCTGTTGGGTTGCGAAAGAGAGCTCTGCAACTGCATTAAACTGATACTGAAAACAAATATAAGGGGAAACAAAAAGGAAAGAAGCATATCTTGAATTTATCTACTTACATGAACTAGATGTTATAATGAAAATATCTTGTGATTTCAATAAAAGTCAACTAAAAGAAGATATGCAACTAAATTGTGTACATTTTTCAGTTTCTAAGCTCATTTGAGTTTATATTCCTGAGAGTATCAAATTAAAACTAAAATCTAGCTAAACTATTTATTCTCTTACAAACCATCCAGATTTATTGCTGTTTCATATAGCTGCAGTCTTTAGGTTACATCCAGGCTCATTCAGGAAGTTTTATCCCACTCCCAAGGTGTATAGGAATGAAAATGCTAGCAATCTCCATCCTCCTAATCTCTCAGGCCTTGTGGAAAAGTGGAAGGACATCTTTTCCCCGGATCTTTTCAAGAAGTACTCAGTTGTGCACACTACAGGGCAGCACAGTTTAGATTCTCTCAAGGCATAGTTTAAGGTAAATCAGAAGACAGTAGGAAAAAAGAATTGCTAATAAGAAAGGAGAAGCATTGGTAAAAGTAATCTGAAAAAGGACATCACAAGCCTTCTACTCCTTTCTCTTAGAAAACAACACCAAAATTGGAAATCGAATTCTCCTGTGTTTTTTTTTAATTAAAAATTTCTAAAGAAGATGGACAATTACGTTATATTGTTTGAAAACTGCAATTCTTGTTGCATAAATATCGCTAAACTCAAATGGGACTTTTAAGTTCAGGTGTTTCACAATTTGCCTTGCTTTGTACAGGCTGAACTGGTGTTTTGCTTGCACTTCCTTAGTGCCTTTTATATTGTTTAGTGCCCTCTCACCTTGAAACAAGGTGCTTGCAAGACAGGAGCCTTTGTTCTAGCACATCACCAGAAACAAAAGCTAGCTAGTATCTATGATTATTTGAGCATGAGGAGCTTGAGGAAGTCAAACCACAGCTTTTGAGGAGGCCAGAAAGATCTATCCAAATAGAAATAGTTCATTTCAGCTGCTGAGAATGCATTTGTCTTCTCATTCCCCTCTGAAGTGCTTAAAGTATTGGCAAATTCATTTTACAAAAAGTCTAGTTAAGAAGAAATTAGTTCCCGAATCTAAAATCCTAACAACGAGCAAGATTTTTTTTCTTACAAGCCCCACAGACAAATTACTCTTGCTTTAAACATTTTAAATAAGACCAAAAGAAGAATGAATTTTTGGGCATTATATCCTCCAGATGGATCTGGTTTTGCTGAATTTTACAAATCAAACTTAATTCAGTAAGTGCCTAGCTTTGGTTTTGTTGCTTTAAATATGGTTTGCATAATAACAGATGAGAAAAGTATTGTAACGTACCAAGCAAGACACAAGTTCATCTTCCTTTCCCTTATCAGAAGATAATAAGCTTAGATATAGGGCTAAGATACAGACCTAAGATAGTAAGTCCTTTCATATTTCCCATAAGTGTAAGAGTTCTTTATTGTTGTAGCTGACAAAAAAATCCAAAATGCCTTACCTTCCTGGTGTTGCTGTATTATGCTATATGGTAGGAGCATGAGTGTAATTACGATATACTTCAGTTAGTAGGGAAAAAACATACATTTGCTGTGAAGTGAAAATTATGCATCATAGAATATACTTTCAGATCAAGAACTTCCTAATCTGCACTAAAAGAAGATCACAAAATTGAGGATTGTTTTAGTATAGATGAATGACATACTAGCAGAAGTGGTGCTTTTTCTTTCAGAGGAATTTTCCCAAATTCACTTGGCTTAAAATTTGTATCTGGGTAAAATTTGAACTAGGATATAAAAATCAGTAAAAACCCCACCATAATCTATCCCTGTAATTGAGATACAAGAGTGTACAGCACCCCTCCTTCACTGGAGGATAGGAGAAATCCCATTTCTATGGGGTTGCAGTTCATACTTCTAGAGATGAAAGTTGTGCCTATGTGAAGAAAAACTGGTTCTTCATGGATGTCAAAGCACGCTTAACCTTGGCAGGTCGTCCAGGAACAGCTCCACAAAAGGAGCAGATAAATATCCCTACCGTCTGCTATTTCTCTAACACAAGATGATAAAAAGGATTAAGCAAAAGTTTGTCACGCAGCCAACCTTCAAGTCAAGGATGGCTGAAGAAGAGCTGCGTGCTATTCAGAAGATGAAAGGGCAGGCTTGCGTAATATGGAACAAAAGACGAACAACATAACTAGCTATTGGCTGAATGTCGTATTCCATACCCATAGGAATTAAACAGTGTTAAATAATTTATGCTACTGTACAACTCTCAGATTCTAGGACTTTCATTCTAGATTTCTGAAATTTCAGAAAAACACTGCTTAAAGGATGTCAGATGATTTGGAGTGCTTTCCAGTATACTTTGCTCATGAAACCAAAAACCTTTAGGAGATGAAAATTNGAACCATGTGAAACTGAAAAGAAAAGTAAACATGAAAATGTTACACATCCGGCTTTTTTGGATTAATGCTGTCACCAAAGAATATTTTATTGTACACACAGCTAGAATTGCTCATGTTGTAAGGGAGAACATTCCTGACTTGCTATCTATGAGTCATTTGCTATTCAAAATGAATTGCCGAAAATGAGAGTAGAAACCTTGTCACCTTTTCCCCAATACGCCTTTTAGTAGAATTGGATGAACCATTCAAAATTAACTCTCTGTTTACTACATGTCATGTTCCCTGTTAGAACTGAACCACAAACCAATAATGATCGTGCAGAATTTGCCTGTTACTTGTTGTTGTTCACCGACACTTGTCCAAACAAATTACTGCCTGTGGATTACTTGAAATTTAAGGCTATTATTTGCACATAATTCTACGTGATAGATCACTCAAATCACATGTTATTTAGATGTTGAATAGATGATCTCCGTTTCATAAAACTGAGCATACCTGGAAATCATTTACCTTCAGAATCTCTAAGTTATTAGACAGAGATCTAATTCCAGGATTTTTTTTTTTCTGTTGCAGGGGAAATCTGACTAACTATAGACATCTTTTCTGGTAATATACGGAGACCTCAGATTTCAAAGCCCATTCTGGTTTGAGTGAGCTGCCTTTTTACTTGGCATACAAGTCTCAAGTAACAGGGGAGATATGTGCCAGATGCTGTTCATAAACACCGTCCACAGAGCCTGGTCTCACTTTGATTGCGTGTATATATATGCGGGAATTAGTATATCCTTCCTCAATAGCACACAATTTCAGACACCTGTTTCACACTTGTCTGAAGCCACTGGGCTTTATATTAACTTGAAGCGTCACACCTAATGCTCTTCTTCATTTTGGTTGTTTGTCATCTCATTACACATGCCCTGCATAAGAAAACTATACGTAGTGGTTACTAGTCCAATGGGTGTAGCCCAGCAGTGGTTACAATACTAATGGTTACTGGCTCCAATCTCTGTAGCCCAGAGTCCTGCTGGAGCTCTGGGAATCCCAGACAACAGCCATACTCCTATATTGCTGTCAGTCAAAACTGTAGGACAGGAGCAAGGGAAAACCTAAAAAAATGTTAGCTTTAAGATTCTCTCTATGACAAAATAATATCCCAAAACATGGTTTTACTGATGAATGGCTGAAGTATTTTCAGTGCCTATTTGTTTCTTCTGCTTAGCACCCAATTATTTCTTCTTTTCAGCAATCACCTTGAGGATGGATGGGATTCAACTTTGGATCTGCTGCATGGATCTGAAAGGGTTACACACAATTTGTACTTGGAGTTCCTTACAGTTGTGGGATATTACATTTCCTTTAAAGTTACTCTAAGCAGTCTGTTTCATCAGGCATTTTGTCCTGCTCCCTCTCACTTTCATCCACTCAGGCAAAACATTCACTTCAGTCAATGATACTTCTGTGGAAGAACTAAAACTACAAGCCCAATATGTGGCTTGACAAAGTTAGACTTCCTTCCAGTATGTAACAATAGTGTATTTATACTGCAGCCATAAAAGAAACACAGTTTTCTTTCTTCTTGATATGAAGAAATTAGAAGCAATTTTTAAGATGCTTATCATAAAACAATGCAGGCCAAATCCTAGTACTCGTTTAAGTGAATATGTCATTCACATCTTTTATATGGAGGGTTCATTTGATATTCAAAATCTTTCCAACATGATTTAAGTTAAAATCTGACACAAAGATTTCAATGTATTTCTTTAAGTATTCTCTATCTCTAATATTTCATCCTTGTTAAATAAAAGATTCAATGGCTACATGCTGTGGGCATTTGCTCCGATTTTTCAGAGTCATTTCCAATACTATATGCTTATTATATTTGCATGGAGTAGTGATTATAGCATAAGAAATTACTGAAATACAATTATTTTTAGACTTCAGGGAGTTGTACATTGTTCCTGACTGCATCTGTTAAGATCCTGTAAAAACTGAGCCAGATGCTGCGTGGTATGCAAACACTCTGAGTTGCAGATATCATATGTGCAAAGACTACAAAAATACTCTCTAAAAAGTAACTGTGATTATGATCAACGTGACAGGCAGCTAAGACTGAATTCTGTTCATTTAAATTGCATAATCCACACAAGTTTATGGGAAAACTTCAGCTGTTACTGAAACTGGCCATACTTGTTACAAAATTGCTCTCAAATACTTAATGCCAGCAACCACTGCTGAACAGAGGCAAGTGGAGGGGAAACTATTTTAGAAAGATAAAAGTATATATCTACTGCTCAAGAAGTGATTGGAAATAATTCACTATACCAGACCCTCAGCTAGCGTAAATCAGTCTAACTCCACTGACCTCTCATGCCCCACCATCCCTCAGGCATATACTATTTAGCTTTGAGACATGGAATAAAAGTCTGCAGTCTGCCTAACAAACTGTATTGCTTCGTCTTAAAGATTTTAACATAAGATCTGCATGATTTACTATGGTGTATTTCTCTACAAGCCACAGCTCATTATAAGCCCTGCTGGCTGTTACAGCCTAAGATGGCAGTTACTCCTACGCATGCATCTATCAAACAGACCCTGTGCCCAACAGATCGGATCCAGAGCTGCAATTTTGATCCAAATACCAGAACTATGGATGACACTTCCTTTGTGCCTATGAATCTGTCCTTCAGATATCACCCCAGACTTAAACAGGCCTTTTCCCACTCCTTACTAGCACTGTGCTTGCTGCATTTTCTCTTTTCAGCAACTACAGCTCTTGTTGAAATAGTTTGCCATGTTGTAGAATTTAAAAGATGCATAGGCACCAGTTTAAACCCTTTAAAAGGACAGTATTTTCACTTTCATAGGTGTATGTGTGTGTGCGTACACATCCATATCTACAGCTACATCTATATCTACATTCTAGGTTTATCTCCCTGTACTTAAAGGACTCATCACAGTAACAGACCCCGCCAAAATTAACCATTGTAAGTGAAGTGGTTTTGTCTGCAGATGACTTTTTTTTCTCTGAAATTTCAATGCCAATACTTCTTTTTGCTTTATCTTTTGTACAAATGAATATGAAAATGAAGGAAAAGCAACATCCCTTGTGAATAATTACCTACTACTTATACTTCACAGTTAGCAGGCATAAACAATGATTACTAGAACAAAAAGAAAAGTTCATTTCAGGAAAGCAGTTTCTAGAAGAACAATCAATAAAACAAGCTTCAGGGAACAGTAACACTTGCACTGAGGTTTCCATCAGCCAACGTGTTCTTTTGAACACGGAGACATTCGAAAAGCTGTAATTCCTCTGCCTTGTGGAAAGCAACCCCCTACTACCATTAACTTTGGGGGTTGTTTTATTCTTCTCTATTCATTTACCATAAGCCTGAAGTCCAATGGTCATTGCAGTCTCCTAATGATTTCAGAAGCACTGAATTAATTGCCCTTTCTATGGAAAAGTATCGAGATTTCTTTAAAACTATTTAACATTTTATGGGTATATCAAACGAATACCCAAGTATCTTTTTATACACTGGACCCAAGTATCTTTTTTTTGAGCAGAATTGTGCTACTGGACTGACACATGTGCCTTGTTCAATTTCAGAACATCAGGCCCCCTGGGAATGCATGAAACTAGTGCTGTTTGATTTCACAGTCTTCACAAACTGCATCTAATGACATTTTCAAGATCTCAACCATGAAAGGTGAACAAGCAGGCAACACAATGTGAATATTCAAAAAGCTTCTAAAAATGAAGATGACATAAGTTCAAGTTCTGGATTTTTAATTTTAAAAAAGTAGACATTACTGGCCTTGAAAACTAGAAGTAAATAAAAGACTAGATGCAGACAAGAAGAAAGTTGGCAAAGCAATGCAGACATCTCTGCACATGATCCAGTTGAGTTCAGAAGACTATAACTGTATTCATGCAGAGATATACCCAACTCATAAGCTTTCCAACATATAAAAATTCGGTTGTTTGTCAGGTTTGCTTATTTATCATTTCAGATAAGCTATAACTTTGAAAATCACTGAGTGGCAAAATGCTCAAAATTATCTAGAACAGATAAAATTACCACAAGCAAATTCATCCTTTAACTTTTTTTTTTAAACTGATGACTGCCTTTTTAACTCTATATTTTCATACATTTTATGTTTGTAAAGACTTTTATTGTTGACTTTGAAGGTTTTGCTCTCTACACTTGAATCACTGGGACACGAAGGGGAATGTTTAGTGCCTTGTTCCTCATAGTAATTGCTATACATTTATAGCACATACAAAGTTTGTTCATAAAGAAATGTACAATATTACATTTCATTCTACTTAACAGGAAGAAAATATGTAACTTCTTTTCACAAAATAGAAGGCTGATGATACTGATATGATAAAGACATTACAACACTCTATATCATACCAAAGTAAAAAGATCTTGTGAAAACTCATTTAAATAGATAATCTTTTTTTCACACATTATGCCAAGTTTTTACGTATTCATGTTTTAAGTAAATGTGCAAGAATATTTGTGGAGGTTTTAATTAGAAGCTCAATTTTCATTAGCCAGAAAACCTAAAAAAAAGATCACACAGCAAAGCACATTGATCTGATTCTATCTAATGATTATGCTTCAGTCATCACACAGTCCAGGCAAATACACAGATGGGCAAAATTGTGGCTTAGTTGAAAACGGTGGGAAAACTCCATTAGCTATTGAAAGAGCTAGAATTTCAGACTGAGTCTAACCTTAAACAGTGAATAGTATGGGCTAATCTTTGCTTTAAGTGGAATGCCAAACAGCTTTTATGGCTACTGAGGGTGACAGAGACATGGCCCATTGACAAAGAAGTTCAGCATTTGTTAGCTCTAGATCTGAATTTGTTTTTCTGAGAAACATACGATTTTGTCTTAGCTACACAAAATACATATTCAACATCTTATTTTTACCCATCTGTGATGACACTTAAATTCTATTTTACTTTTTCTCTCAACTGCCTTCTGTGATCTCAGTAAGTGGAAAAAATTATTTTTAGATAAGCAACACTCATTTCTCAAAACAGATATTATGTCTTATTATCCCACAGGCATGTCTATGATGCAAACTGCATGCTCTTTTATGGTCAGTTACTGTACGTGCAATAATATTGAATACGAGAATAAAGAGAAAACTGTGGTACAGATATGTCACAAGAAAGAAGATGGCCTAGTCATTTTTGTTCTCTTCTTCTGTGGTAGCTTTATGCCCTTATCACTTTTTATATAAAATTTTAAGTGTTATCACATATAGCTTATAATAATGTTTAAATATAGGTGTGGGGGTTTTGTTAGTACGTCTTTTCATTTGCTCTAAAATTATGACAGACCATAAAAAGATAACTCTACTCTGCCTAAAATAAGAAAATATTTTGTTCTTAAAATTATGATGCATTTTCATACCTCTAATCATTATGTAATAAATATTATGATGTAGATCCTTCACAGAATCACAGAATGTTAGGGGTTGGAAGGGACCTCTGTGGGTCATCTAGTCCAATCCCCCTGCTGAAGCAGGGTCACCTACAGCAGGCTGCACAGGACCTCGTCCAGGAGGGTCCTGAATATCTCCAGAGAAGGAGACTCCACAACCTCCCTGGGCAGCCTGTGCCAGTGCTCCGTCACCCTCAGAGGGAAAAAGTTCTTCCTCATGTTCAGATGGAACTTCCTGTGCCTCAGTTTGTGCCCATTGCCCCTTGTCCTGTCGCTGGGCACCACTGAAAAGAGCTTGGCCCCATCCTCCTGACACCCACCCT
>Ga0065711_1031155_pt1 | contig 30402 bp, 13 predicted proteins | sample Hoacrofraction12_FD_59098 | JGI IMG/M metagenome (GOLD analysis project Ga0065711, IMG submission 59098) | Hoatzin crop microbial communities from Cojedes, Venezuela - Epithelial fraction 12 v2 (version 2) | ecosystem: Host-associated > Birds > Digestive system > Esophagus > Crop | place...
GGGGGGGGAGAGGGGAGACAGTATTTTCTAGATTTCACTTTAGGATCTTACTTCTTGATTCTCTCCTGCCTTTTGGGAACTCATTTCCCAATGATTCAAGAGGCTTTTATACGAAATAGATCAAGCAGTTTGTTTTCTCGTGTCAGGAGGATGATCTCTTAATGGTTTATCTCAAGTACCGCTGTTAGTACCCATACTTAGGTCCCAGATGCCTTAAGAAGGCTTTGTAGTACATGAAAAACATATTTTGTAGGGTGAATTGACATGGATACTCAATAAAGTCAGCCAGACAGTGATTATTTGCTGTAAAGCCCACATGCTTTGGCCAATAGAGGATAAATAAATGCAGTTCCGCTTTTCTTCCAAGCTTCTGACAGCAGGTTCACAAAAGAAGTTGGAGGAAGAACAGTTGCAAAGTGGAATTATCTGACTTCTTACCATAAACTTTTACCAGAAACTTCAGTCTCTATCCATTAACATAATCTACAAAAATATTAGAGACACAAAAAGTAAAACATACTCAATTTGAGCAGTACTAACATTTTCAGTGAGAAAAAATGTAGATTAACTGGGTAGTAAACGATTCCCTTCAACCCTAAGCAACCGTCTTGCACATGAGCTCTGAAGGCGGCATGGGTAATTCGAAGGTGACACCTTCTGTGGAGTAAAAGTCCACGTAGATGGATTAAATGCTTGTTCTGAAGCTAGATCTAGTCTCTGACATTTCTTTTGGTCAAAATCTGCTTCAAGACATAGGCATAAACTGCACGCAGGTACAAGAGAGTATAACAGTTCGTGATGTGTTTTACAGCACATCACTTAACTGTATTCACTCTCACCTTTATTTCCTAGTGTCTTGAATGCTGTAAAGTCACTAACAGTGAGCTTCAGGCGTGTACAGGAGCACCACGCCGGAGGGAACACCTTTTCCACCTTTCCACCTTTGGTACGTGGCATTGGTTACCAAAGCCAAGGGCACAGCCCCTTGCTTCTTAGCGGGACATCTTTCAGGTAGGGTCAGACCGCACGGTGTTGAAGAGCTACTGAGAGCAGACTAAGAGATTGTCGCCAGTGCAGGGATACCAATACCACCATGGGGCTCCACCAAAAAGCTTCCTGGTGCAGTAAGCAGGACTAGAAGGAACTATGCCGCAGTTTCTCAGCTTCTTACAAGAATGCTTGTCTCTAGTCTGTCCTGACACAGTGGATTGGCTCCTGGTATCCATAGCTGCCCTCTGCTAGACATACTTTCCATCCAAAGCCATATCTTTTACTGATCTGTTCTCCAAGTCTCTTCCAGCTGCAGGTGAGGATTCATGTCGCATTCGACTACGCCCTGCAACCCCCTGGTCCCCCACAGGACATCTTCTGAATAATGCAACTCCCAAAATGATTTCATATGATATGTGGTACACCACTGCAAGCTGTGACTAGAAGCTCTTCATATTATGAAAATGTTCCTCTATAAGCAAACATCTTAACACATTGTAGTAAAAGAAAATGCAGTGTTATGAACACAAAAGAAACGGCTGAAAGGCTGTTCATGGAGAGGTACACACTTCCTTTCCTCAGTTTTGCTGCTCTTCCCTGAAAATATCTTAAGTCACTGGCAAAGATGCTTCTCCGTTATCATCTCCAGAGGTCTGACAGAGGACAGGTAAACCAGAGATCCATAAACCCAGTCAGACTGATTACATTTCACTGAGGGCCAGGTCTCTTTAAAAAACTGTATTTATGCCATGCACATAAAAGATGAATTAAAACCAGAACATTTTAAAGACCTTAACATTACTACCATAAATTGTTACCAGGAATGCAAAAGCTTTTAGTTTTTCACCTAGTGGAGCTTGGTCAATTTTCTCATCTGTCATAGCCTGTGCTTTGTTAAATTTCCTACAGTTATAGTTTTAGCTTTGGAAAAGACATAATTTATGAAAACAATTTTCTCAGAATTGCTCAAGAGAAAACAGTGCAAAAAGTCTTCACCAGTTTCGTGACTTACTCTAACAATTTCAATGCTTCAAAGTAAATCCATTCTTCTAAAGCCACTTGACAGAGTTAGTTTGGTTTATCTGTAAAACTCTGCACAATATTTCACATAGAGATATATATCTTCATATCATATTTGTGATGAACAAATCTGCCTGTGCTCTGTGCTTGAGTTACCTGTTACTCATCCTGATAATGTGTTTTACAACATCAGTCTACTTGGTGATCATTTAATGTTGGCCACTAAATCACTTTCAATTACTTGTGCTACAGCATTGTGGTATAACTCAGCTTAAAAATATATTTCCACATTTCTAGATTCTTATCTAGAAATTTTTATTCTATTATCAAGAAAATCAGCTATGATTAAAATTACCAAAAGCTGATAGGGCTGAGGCCTTGATACTGCATTCAGATATATCAGCAATAGATTTATATATATGTATATGTAAAATTACACAGAAAAAAAGGATGAAAATAATATTTTTCATTCTCTAATGATTCCACATTGATAACCCTTCACATACAGTAGGTTCCACTACATGGAAGGTGTTCATCAGCAGATCACGCCCAATGACAGACTGTTGTCTGTGCAGAAACTTTGAACACAGTATTTGCATATCATCTTATCTGTAACTGCAAAAGGAAAAGGCGGGAGTAGGATGGGGAACTGCAAGCCCAGCACAAAATGTAAAATACAGCTATCTAGCAATCAGAAGACAGGGTACTGCGTGTGCTATCTTCTCCATCCAGCTTGCGGTGCTCACAACAGAAGTGCCCTTATGAAGGAACGAGCTATAATGCACACCAGCAACCAAGTATAAACTCAGAGGATGTTGGGTAAGTAGCTCAGGCTGAAGCCCAGTTAACCACATTATTGCCATGATCCACGTTATCTGCGGAAGCTAGTACATAGCACAGATGCTATAATCACAAGTATTTTGGCTCTATGTCAGTTATTTTGCTCAACATGACTTTTAAGGTTTTTAAAGACAGCAGTCAAAACAGCAGTTACATCTTACATTTTCTTTAAAAAGCAAAAAAAGCATGCTGCTTGAAGCCTCCTACTAGATGCAAACCTTTTTCACTTGTTTAGAAGTGAAATTTTTGGTGTTTTTCTCTTTAAATTATCTGTCCCAGTCATGTAGACCTAGCTTGCTGTTAAGATTTACACACAAACCACAACTAGATGGCAATTCTCCCTCATTTAAGATTGGGAATTTCAGATTATTTCATGAACTAGCATTATGGACTTGTTAAACAAAGCTGTGTTTTAGGTATTTAAATAGCAACTCCCTCCCACCAGTAACAAGTTCAGGGTGAAATGCCTCTGTATTTTTATTCTGATGGTGATTATTAAATATTGATCTTGACTCTGACCCAAAAGTATTATTATTGCTTTCAGTGTTAGAGGTTAGTCCTGGAAATATACTGAAATACAGATTTAAAGGCTCTATCTCAGTATTCTGCTGTGGCATGACAATTCAATTTATCCAGTTAAAGTAGTGCTGCTGTTACAACTGCTTCTCTTGATGAGCTTCAGTGAATCATTTTCTCTCCTTTGGTGTTACCATAACTTCTTTCATTCCAGTTTCTGGTTACCTGAAGCATACTGCAGTTCATAACAGATCTTGCCAATGCCTTTTTCATCCAATTGCACTGAGAAGCATACCCATCAAGTAGTCAGAACGTAAGGATTCTTCAGTTTACTTCACCATTCCCAAATGGCCAGGTTTTTCAAAAATTTTGGTTCCTGGTAAGGATTAATGCAGAAAAATATCCTAAGAACTCTAGAGTGAGGCTTGAATTCAGTAGCAGTGAGAGCAGCACAGAAGGATACTCAGGATCCTAAGGAATCAGCTATATCTCAAAACTATACCAGCAGGACTTCAAAGCAGTTAGGTGTTTTGTCATTATACTATCATATTAATTAAAGAGCTTCTAAAGTCTTGAAGGGTTTCAACTGTGAGGAAAAAAAATAAACTATATATGCATTTGATTGCATAATAATCAGCTACAAGCTCCATTGATCCAAGCAAGAAACAATGCCAGTTCTAAATTTATGTTTTAATCCTTCAGGAAGTAAGTGACAACAGGCAAATAAATACTTCATATGTTAGAAGATTTCCTAATTGCTTACGATTCAGAATTCAAGCGTAGTGATTTTAAAGTTTCCTGAAACTGAAATTCTGAATATATGCAGATGTTGGGGAACTTCCACAAGGTCCAAATCTGCACACAAAAGCCCAACGTTGCATCCAGAATGAGCTACCATGGAGGTGCGAGATGCTGTTACAAGTTCTAAACTTGTACTCTTTTCTCAAGTGACATTTTAAAGGTGTGTGATTCTGGTCCTTCTGTCTTTTGCTATGCTCGCTAAAACCTACTGTCGCAGAGGTGGCACGCAGACAACAGCACCAGTGAGAATCTGGTACAGCACAGTACTGAATGACAATTAGAATCTGCTCCTGTGTTGTTAACAGGAATTTCATCTGAGGAAGAGACACAGGCTGGCAACCATTCCAGTTGTTTATCTGTGAGAAGAGGTGGAACAGAGGAATCCTAACAAACTCCCCACCCTTCATAAATATTATTAAATAAAAACATAGGGCTTGTCTGTCAGCAGTGCATGCAAGCTAGAGCTGGTCTTTCGGAGTGCTGTCTTTTGCCTTAAGTGCATTAAAATGACATTATCCATACTCACTAAAGTACCTTCCTCACTTCCTTTCTATAAGCCTTTTTGTAAGCTATAATTACAATTAAGCAAAGACGTGTTTATTGTCACGAAATGTATGCCAACGGTTCACACTAATGCAATCCAAACATTAGTATGAAACATTTTTCCAATTACTGCACGGACTCCCTATAGTGTTTCAAGCTGCTTTATGACATTTTAAACTCCGTATATAATACAGTCCTTTAGAAAGCTGCAAAATCTTTCTATTTCTTTCTTATGACCCGAGAAAACCTAAATCTATTAAAAGCACATTTTCATAGCAGCAGGATAAAAATGCTTTTACTACATTTATCTTCAAAATTGGTGGTGTTAAATAGTGCCAGGGGATAAATAACCATAAAATATAACATTAGTGTACAGAGTACTGTTCTAACTAGGCATAACGGGATGTCTTTCTACCCTTTCATTTCTTCTTTCTGTTTGTCCCATTAGAGCTATGCAGTCATTCATCAGTCACCGTGGCAAGCAGCGTTGCTCCATCCTGACCGCTGCCTAAAATGAGACCTAAGAAAGCAAGCCATAGAGAGAAAATACAGTCCTCAGCAGCCCAGAAATATCTACACCTATATTCCTGACTGATTTCCTACCAAAACACTTTTGCTATTCATGGAGAGAATATTTTAATAGCTTCACATATGAGTTTTGAAATTCTATTAGAGAAACATTCATTTAGCACATTAGATAGAACTAGCAAAAAAGTCTGAATAATTAATAACCACACCAAAAAAACAACCTTCAGCTTAGATTTAAAACCCAGATGTTGCAATCGGCTTCTGCTAATGTAACTGTGCTTCTGCGTCCTGGCACTTTCAGTAAACTTATGATAACTTTGTACAGTTCATCTGCCAAAGTGTTAGAGCTTTAAGCAAATGCTATGTTTCCAATCAAAATACTAATGAAATTAGCACTGAAGCAACCCTAAAATACACTTAATTTAACAAAAAAAAAAAGAAAAAAAAATACTTATCCATGTAAAGCCACAATTTTTTGACTAAGAAAATTGAGAATAACAAGATGGCTTGTGGAAAAGGTAGAAGATGGCTTCTTGACATAGCTTTTGATAAAAACGCATCTAGGAGTTGTTTACCTGTTATGCATGTTTACCTATTATGCAGCATCCACCAGCTAAACAGACAGGAGTAACTCACAAGAAAATCTGGCACTTTATATATATACTTTATATATATATATACACAATCTTGCAGAAATCAATAAGAATGTTTACCTTCTCATTGAAGATTATTTTTCAGCAAAAACCTGACAGAAAACTGCCTGAATTTTGGTGCAAAACTAGAATATTCACTACATGTCTTAAAAAAATCAATACATAAAAAGGCAAAGTTATAGTTCAAACATTGTCTTTTCTTTGTTCAAATGATAAAATGTATGCTGTAACTTATAAATACTGAAATTGATGTTCAGAAGATCAAGCTTCTTCAGGAAATCTTGCACCGAATTTCTTGGAAGGACTGAAAATTGCATCTTCATATTGCACATTCCATCAGACACTCATTAAGCACGTTCTCAGTACTCCCAAATATGCCCTCTCTCTGATGTCTTAAAGAAAACGGACATATTTTTAAAAAACTAAACAAAAAATATAAACTATTAAGCTCTGAATAAAATGCAAGGACAACTGAAAAAGTATGGAGTCTTCCTTGCAGAGGATAAATAATTTCTTGAACTTATAGCTACTGAGAGCTCTAAACCATCTGGATTTTGTTAATATAAATTATTTACAAAGTCAAGGAAAAGAAATATCATACTTCAAACCCATGATATCTGAAGTATAGAGATATGTAGACACGCATTTCTAAATCACTCTAGCAAGACTGAGTCCTTTACTCATAGAATTAGTATTTTATTTCACTGTAATTAATGAGTGATCTTGTAAGAAAATTACCACCAGAATAAACAGCAAAAGGCCTGTGTTGATGATGTTCCCCATTTTCATGTTAAGGCCAGGAGTCAACATATCTGTAGCTCTGATGACCTCACTGGACACAGTTTGTGCTTCAAATTTTTTACTTGTTAACTACTTCTGAGTCAAAGCCTAAATCCACAAACACAATAAGCCTGACAAGGTCAGGGATTTATTTATTATAAATTTATTTAATTATTTATTTATTATAAATTCAGAGTGATGTTTTTAACTAGTATGGGCCAGAAACCTCAATTTGTTATGAAGACAAATGGATTAGTCCTAATGGGAACTCTCTAGCATGCAGATCAGTGGCAGTAAGGGATAAACGAAATTCAGGAACAAAGCAAAAAGGACACTAATCTGAAGTATCATTAGCATCCACAAATTCAGACGGGCATCTTGTATGACACCGTATCTGTTGCTGCAGTGGATTTTGGCAAGTGTCTGAGAGCAACTTGGAGATGGCCTTTTTGTCATAGGAAGAGCCAGATAAAACCAAGAGAGCTGGAATTATGAACAGTCACTTTGCAGCATAGAAAAACATACCTTCTTCATTTTCCCTCCAAGCCTGACACCCATGCCTCGCTGAAACTTCTAGCTGTGCAGCTGTAGGAGTTTACTGCATTCCACAGCTCAAATGTTTGGATGGAAAGTAAGGCAAAATATGTAACTAAACTTGTTTAAAAGAGCAACAGATCTCTAGGAAGCTATGAAATTTATGGTGTGTCAAATATGTGGAATATAATACACTACAATCTTTGAGTACTCCATCCTAAAATAAGTGACAGAACAAAAACAAATGTTCACATGCAGCCTTACAGAAGGAACATTTCATTAGTATCATCAGAACACAAAGACTGTTTCACAAGCTTAGAGAGCAGTTATGCCAGTTCTTATGCTATCAAATACAGCCATAACAAAATAAAAAAGTCAAAGCGTTTCATCCAACTGCAAAAAACAACCATCCTCTCAGGCCGGAATTCAGCCAATGCATTAACTTTGAATACATACATTGAACACTTCCAGAAACAAAGCTAAATTAGAAATACAGATAGACCTATGATTTTTACCTTCATCCTTCAATTCATAATCAAGCAACCCACTGAAAGACTTCTTGCTTCCAACATGCCTAAAGGTGGAGACATCTCGCCAGCCATAGCAGTATGGGAAGCCAAGAGACCAGCCTGCTGGCAACATCTAAACAGCGCATGAGTGGCATGTATTTGAAAAGTTTGCTTTAAAATTACAGTAACGCAGTATGCTTAACATAAATAAACTCTCTTAGGGAAAGGAAATTCAGCACTAGTTGGCTCAGATGACTACAGCTGGTAAATTGCCATTTGAACTGGTTTCACTTTATCACTATTTTATATTCTCCAGGTCTAAGCACTATATGGCTCACAAAGAAAAAATACTGCTATAAGTTGTTCAAATCTTTGGCATAGATCCAAAAGGTCTGCTGGTTTAAAATCTACACACCCAGGAGGAACTATACCTGACTTTAACTGTGCCTCAGACACTTCTGTTAGCACTGTAAATATTCTGTACTGGAGGGAAAATGTCAGGACTCTTCCCAGGAAACTATTCCACACTTCCATAGTCAAAAGGGACATCTCTGCTACTAGCTTTTCCACATTACTTAATTTTTTACGAATGACAGTGAGGACATAAAATAACATCTCCACATAAATATTCTGTAATGGATTTTGGACCAGCTGAACTAAGACACAGCAGGTTTATTCCCTAACCGGAGCCCCATATTGACGGTAAGCTTTCATCTTGGGGGGGCACTGAATGACGAACGCTCCACTGAGAAGACAAAGTCTTTCAAATGACTTCAGTGAGGATCTGGAGACTGGGCCAAGGATTTAAGGAATACTATCATCCGCGCTAGTAGCAGATTTTGGTAGGGGCTAGGAGAGTTGTTTGGGCTTTTTGTTTGTTGGTATTGAGCAGGGTAAATGAAGTGCCATACTGAAGTCTTTACGGAACCTTTGCAACCTTCAGAGACTCCAAGTTTTAAAACAATTTCTATCTGACATGACAGCACCAACCCAATCTGTACACGGAAGTTGAAATCCAGTATATTTCTTGTGCCTGCTATGAGCATAGCTTCTAACAATGTTTCAAACATAACAGCAAACAAAGTCTTCCCCTACATTTAGCAAAAAAATGGAAAGCTGCTGGAACACAGTTCTTACTATAAGGGATCCCAAGAGAAGTCTTGGTGCTGAATCCTTTTTCATATGGTTTGAGGTTGCAGAGAGACTCTGATTCCCATGATGCATGTGCAAGTTATGCTTTGTCACAGGAATCATGTGATTTTAGTAGCTGGATAAGAAATATGATCTAATGTAAAGAGCAAAAGATGATGTCAACAAGCGCGTTCCTTACAAACCCCATGGGGACTTAATAACCTCCATAAGACAAAGCAGATAAAACTTCATATTGCTAATGCAAAACAAAATAGCTTCAAGTTCTGAATATTAAAATAGATTTTTTGAAAAGAAAAATATTTTTAAAGTTTTTTTTAAAGAAACACTTTTCTATAAAGAATTAGACACTGTGCAGATTTATGATAAAAAACAGTAGAAATTACAATATTTTAACTGAACTCTAAGCATCTATGTTTGTAGGATTCTCTTCTGTCGTCATTTAACCTGCAACAATCTTCAGTTACATGAACTTGCTAAAGAAAAATTAGGTCTATCTACCAAACATTTACATCAGGATCAGAGGTCACTGTCAGATCCTGCCTTGTGTTTTCAAACAGTATATAACACCCAATGTAGTTATAAATTGATCTCTTTTCCTTCCATTCATAACTAATTCATGATCATGAAGAGCAATATCACAGTCTTGCTACTCACTCTCCAGATAAATTACATGATGAATGTAAAGGAAATTAATTATTTCATGGACAAATTACATATCTACTTTAAAAGTTTCCTCACACTTCTTGTCTCAGTCAACAGTAATTTATATTTATATATAATGTATATTTGTGTACTCTCGAAATTAAGGCTTCTTTTTCTTCTTATATAGATGACTCCTCTGCAAGCATTGAACTCATCTTAAAACTAGTTTAAAAAAAGACAAAATAATATTTAGTTATTTTTCTGTATACTACAGTCACGAAAGGTCACAGTTATTCTTTCTGGAGAAACAACATTATTTCACATAACTGTTATAAAAATACAGAATTTCTACATGCAGAAAGATGTTAATTAAAAACGCAGTTTCTCCCTTTCCTTCATTCCCTTATTACTGCCTCGCTCCCCTTTCTTTCCTCTTTTTTTTGGAGGACATTTGTGGAACTGTCAATGTGTTTCTATCAAATTGTCTTTCATAATGTTTATGTTTTTGCAGTCAGTTGGAGCCCAAATTAAGAAAGAATTGATTTATTCTTAAATCACTTCTGGTTTATGCCAGACAGAAACAATATCTACACTATCTGACGACATACAGGCGTGGGTTATCCAGAGTACAACGCGGTGTTGTAGGATATGACCGCAACATGTCCTCTTTGCCAAAACTGAAGGGAAAGTGCAAGAAATGCGAGTCCTCTTGACAGTTTTCTTATTATTATTTTTTTAAATCTTAACCAGAATTTTTCAGTTTCTGTGACTCATGTCTCTTCTATCTTCAATAGATTAGACTCTCTATCTGGGATATATTTTTTCAACATGTAATTTTTAATTTTTGTCCAGACACTGTGGTTCATAGAACAACATCCTACTAAGGGTGCTTTATGAAATACACAGGTTAGCAGAAGAATCTGAATACTACATGGCCTCAAATGGTATCATCTATCAGGCAAATCAGAAATTTAGTTGAATAAGAAAAACAAGGAAACAAGAAAAAAAAATATTTTCATATATCATTCTTTTTCAAAACGAGACAAAATAATGCTAGATTGTCTGCATAAGGTAGTCATTCTCTATCTAGTTAAAAACCTCTGCAACATAGACAAAGTCAAAGGAATTTTTTAAGGAATTTTTCCCAGCTTCACCTTAGTTGCATATTTATTGATAAATTTCCCTACTCAGATGAAAAAAATCTCTTTGTCAGGAATACAAATACTGGTCCTTACTTTCATATTCTAGTACAAATAAGACAGTCCTTAATATTTTTTGCTGTAGTTTATGGGGTTTTTTTCATTTTCAAAGTGAGTATTATCCAACATTTCACTGTTTTTCTGATAGAAGTTACTGTCTAAAACAAAAATATGTCCTGGTTTGTTTCAAAAAATCAGCAAGAATATGTATTGCACTAACTGCAGTGAATGCTTGTTACATCTACTCAGCTACTTATTTGTTTAGATTGCTTTCATAAAGTACAGTTTTTGTAATCCTTATGACTGCCACAAAAACACACGTAACTTATGGATGCAAGATAGAAATACTAAACATTTAGAAAACAGAATATACTGTGGAATAGTTCCTGTAACATACGTGGCCATCAAGCGAACTTCAAAAATAATCATTTAGCCAAATTAACTTTGCTCTCTCACTTGGAGTTTTTTTGTGGTTGGGTTTTCTTAAACTTGTAGTAGTTCTAATCACCCGAGATTTGGTGGCTGGATGTAAAAGAATTTCAGAAATCATGACCAGATTTTACATCCTATTTTGCTAGGAAAACTATTATTTTTCCAACAAACAGTAAACAACCAACTCAGTGACAAGTTAGTGGGAGATACAATGACACATATACACTATCGATTCCAGAAACTTCTCCAACAAAAAATAGCATTTTTTTTTCTTCTATTACAACTATTTAATGTCTTTAATCTTAAACTGAACATGAAGTATAACACACTCGTCCTTAATATACACACTCTGGTTCTGGGGCTCTGTTTCATAAACCAGTTTTCTTCTGAGATGTATCCATTTAGGTCATGGACAGAGATTAACTGGGGATTATTCTGAGGTTAATTCATTCAGTAGAAACCCCCAGATATTCAGCTTTATGACTGTGACACGCTTTGTAGCCAAGGCATTCTTTTCTAAGTGGTCTTATAACAGACTTAGTGACAGAAGTTATCATGGCTCCATTTAAACAACTCAAAGTCCCAAAATGAAGTTTGTAAGCAGAATATACATTAGAAATCTGCAATGTAGGACACTGATTTCACATCATTTAGAGATCTATAATTTGGACAAGGGAGAGAGAGATTAAAAAAATGCAGAAAGAAAGATTGCTTTCCTCCTATTGTATCAGAGCAGTTTTTTTCTAATCAGGCTGCCTCAGGCTGCCGATTCTGCCTGCCAATACATTGCTGGTTTATCCCATATTCCTTTTTAACAGCAGTTTCATCCTCCTCATCTGGTTTTCACTTTCCCTATTAACAGGAACAGAAGTAAAACCAATCAAAAACCAAACCCCATACAAGTATATCTATAAATTGGCTCAGAAAATAAATAAAATAAAATAAAACCCATGTAGAAAGTCGTAACATTAAAAACCAAAAATACTAATTACAAAATGAGACAACGTGGCAAACAGAGTCACTAAAGTTAAATACGTTTTTCATCCTTGGGAAAGCAAAGATGTATAGCAGTGGTGCCTTTTGGAAATTCTTCTTTTTTGAAAACGTAGTGATATTTTCATTTCAAATAGTTACCTTATCCTGCACTGGACATCCAAGACTAAAGAAGTGCATGCTCCTACGACTTAAGTTAGAGAACCAGACAAAGTCATAAGAGATCATTTTTCCTACTGCTGAGGCCCACTAAGTTACCCTTTACACAGATCAAGTTAAACATGCAACTTGGTTTTTCAGAATATGGGAGTAGCTGAAAAATTTCATTTTAAGGACATAAGCAACGGTATAATTTATTATACATTTCTGAAAAGCTCAGATTTCATTGCTCTTGTGGCAAACATTTGAATGTTTGGTGTTGGAGCAGATGGAACGTTTTACAGCAAGGCTTTAATTCCCAATCCAAAAGGCATTGCTTTTGCCTCTGGTCAAAGGTGAATTTATTCCCTCTGCTAGCTAGCTCTGTCCTGGGGCTCTCCCTAAGCAGGTTCTGTCAACTGCGCTATGCTTCTGCCAAATTACGTGATGATTTTGTCATGTGGGCTAATATTCCCCTGTGACTCAGTTTTAATCAAATGCATAAAAACGAAGCATTGTTGAACAGCGCAGTAACAAAAACAACTGCTTTAAGAGATAAGAAAGAAGCACATTTGGGTTTTAAAACTTGCGCACGCACAAATGTAAAAACCCTGCCATGCCTCTGAAAGGCTCTGCTCTTTTTTCTGCAAAGCAGTTACTACAGGCACTGTAACTCACACTCCTGACTAACTTTACCTCTGAAATATTTCTTATCATAATGATAAGGAATATTTGTTATATTGGAATTTTCACTTTGGACCAAGGGACTGAGTTCAGTATGGGTGAATTTTAGGGCTGTTGTCTCATACATACTCCAGCAGTGTCCAACTGACTTAGTAGAGCTATACAGTAACTTGAATAACAACCTATACAAACTTCAGGATAAGCTTTTAAAAGCCAATGACAGCAGCAAGACATAACTAGGGCTACAGATGTAAGCTTCTGCTGAGGGATCCAGATCCTGAAGGTTTTGCAACATACTAGTACTATACAGTAATGAAGATGTTATTACCTGTTATCTCACTGAATACACATATGTACTGCTTTTGTGATGTACTACAGAAGTACCCGCTATAGTTGTACAGGAATAGCGTCTTATTCTTTACAGAGAATCATTAAATAAAAAATTAAAAAATATTAACATACAAGAACTCAGAGACTGTGTCTAGGTTAGCAGATGGTTTATGGATGGATAGTGGCAACCCTGTAGAGAGACACAGTTGATGCTGACAACGCGTGCCCATAACATACACTTTTCAAGGCCTTTTATTTCAGATTAGCTCTAGTCTGGCCCTATGGACTGAATGCCCATTTGCAGCTGGAGTGCATTAGTTACACTCCTGGAGTGTGCTAAATCTTCCAAATCTGACTCCTAGTTTCATCTGAAAGGAATCAAGTAGAGGCCCTGCAAAAGCTCCACATGACGTGAACCAAAGCACAATGAGAAAGAAAGAAAAATATGCACTTCAAAAGCATGCTTTTGATTCAAGCTAACACACTAACAAAGATGCACCCTGAAAATACATATGCATTTCTCAGCCCACACGCATATGCACGTAAACATACATGTATTACTAACATAAATAAGAAAAGTATTTCTAGCACAAGCTGGTGGATATAATTTACCTGCTTTTGTCATGAGTTCACCTTCTTTGTTTACCACAAGCCAGCATAGCTTTATCAGGATTCATTTGCCCACTATTGTTTTTTAAACTTCAATCTAATTAAATTTTTAAGTCTTTTAATAAGCCTTATCATGCAATTTTTTTCTCCATTAAAATTTGATCTCACAATAGTGATTCAATAATTTGAAACTAGTTAAAATTGTTCATTATCATGGAATTCTGAATACTGAATTAGATGTTGCACATGCTTGTAAAATAAATGTTGCACATTAAACAGGTTGGTGTTCTGTAATACCACAGAGCTCATCAAGGAAAATGTCTGTGTACATTTAGCTTACAATCTTGCCAAATACACCAGCTGATTTGCCTTGACAATACTTTCTTCATGTAAATAACAAGTGTGTTTTATTTCTCAGCAACAATGGCAAAATTAACTTTAAATCACAATTCTTTGATGCTACAAGACCAAACTCAAAGATGAACGTGTGAAAATACTGGTTTAGAAATAAGAAAGTACTGACCCACAAAACATCTTAGTACAACTGAAAAGACTGAGAAACCTAAGGTTTCATATGTAAGGATAGGGGAAAAAAAAGTGCTCCTGTATTTAGTCATTCTTACTCACTACAGAGAAATTAGAATTTAGGGAGATTAAATACTCAGTACTCAAGATCTCTACATTAGTTTAGAAGATGCTATACTCAATTACAGCCAGCAGATACTTGGATTTTTTATTTTAAATTCAAGTTTATTGCTCATTTGCAAAAAGACAGTTTCCAATCTGCATCTGTAGCACTTACCAACTAAAAAGCATTATATTCGTAAGCATGCACCGTTGCTCAGGGTTTTACACCGTACAACTTGTGAACACATGCTCACATTTGGTCACCATCTCCTCTGCTTTATGTTCATGTATACTAAACAGTGAATGTTCAGTACATTCAGGACGGTGTACACTGAAGAACAATGCAATTGCACTGTGCTACAGCAGATACCGCAGAAAATATCTTCTACCCAAAGACTGCAGCATGTAAACACTTAGAAAGAAATTTGGTTTATCCCTAAGGAGTTCTGTTAGCTGATGCAGAGTAAGACCCATGTCTTGGTGGGATGTCTTCACTGTGTAAGTATCCCCGAAAAAATCAGGACCTGGCTTTAAATTCTCTGCTGTTCTGCTAGTTTAAAAAAACCCTTGTATTTCTGTCTGTACGCACAGATTGTGTCCACCACAGTAGTATTTATGTATGTATCCCATCTATATTGCAGTAGCTGAATATTTCAGACAGATGCTCTGATATTTCAGATGCTCAGAATCATCTGATGTTTACAGTAATTAACGACATGTGGGATACGGTGATACAGCGAGCACCAGCTTTGAAAAGCCCCTGTCCACAGTACAAGTCCACAAGTCTTTTCAGCTGACAGCGTTGTTGGGAATGCAGGCAGTCTGTGTTAATGCGGAAAATGTTTTCCATGGAGTTCTGAATGAAGAATTATACTGAGAATGCATTTTTTATGTATATCAAAGAAGTATAACAATGAGAAAAGCTAACATTTAAAATGCAAATCTGCTAGTGTTGCGTGACACAGTGAGAGATATATCTCAAAGTCTTAAGGTCGACTAATTGAATTGCCATTGATAAGATGTCACTTAAAGAGACATCTCTGCAGTGAAACATGGGTTTGCTGTAAATGACCTGTCATTAGAGCCATGGATAATGTCCGTGTCCAGACTGAAAAATATTGTAGCTCCCAGCAATATGCGCAGTAGGAGTTAAACCAGGAAGAACGGTAAGAAGTCGGTGTACGCAAACCATCAGAGAATTATGCCTCAGGTGCTACATTAATTTACTTGTTGGCATACATTAATTGAAACCAATCAATAAAGCTGGTGGTACAACAGAGGGAATGCAAAAAAGTAATCGACTGCCACACTTATTCATTTTAAACTTGGAAAACAGGAATAATTTAGTCTAAGATTTTTAATTTCTGTCAATACAGATAATGGGATTATTTATTTATTTTCTATTTGTTCAGCACTAATTATAGTAACTATGATGCCTTTCAGCAGCCCTCACGTAAATCCCAATATTCTGATTAGCAGCTGTTAACTTGCATAAAATGGGAGTGACTTCTTTCAACTGAGAAGTTAGAAAATACACATTTTTGCCTCTACAAACAGTGTAATCATTTTGCCACACTGAAATCAACTATATTTTTTAATAATTATAAATTTGCTGTCAACTTTTTTTCCATTTATGGTACGCTAGCTTTCAAAATCTTTCATTCCCAAAGGTAAACATTACAAAGTAATTGTCTAAGAAGCACATAAAAAGCTGATACCGTTCTTTTGATTTTTTTGCATTAAATTTGCTTAATATATTCATTCTGTATGTCCAGTGTTGACTGGTATAGCTTTTAATTTTTAGTCTAGGTTGTTGGGGGTTTTTTTCTTCTTTTGCCTATTTTTAAACATCTACCAGAAAGCTTCTACACCTTTATTAGCTGTTTTTCTATTTACTACAATTATTTCTATGAGCTCCACATGTCAGTTCTCCAAGACCACACCACCTAAAGAAAAGAAAATGGAGCTAATTCTGCGTATGTGGAGAAATGCACGCACAATTATCACCCTTATTTCATGAAAACTATCTGTCCTTACTGATCTTCCATTCCCAGTGAGATCAATGGAAATCAAACCACTGTTATTCGTAACTGCTTTGCACAAGGAATGGGCATTTACCTCATGGTAAACATGGTGCCATACACTCTCATTATGTCTTGGGTGGCATTGAGTTTTCTCAAAATCCGTCCAGAAATGAACACAATCTAAAAATTTAGCACCTGTCAAATAAGGAACACATCCTTTTGCATTTGCAGCAGCATTACTTTCCTTCTGATCATGCTCAAAGGCATATTTGCTCTCACTAGTATGTCTTAATTTTTCATGGTCTGTTGATGTCCACATAATAGTGCTAAAAATCAACCTCCAGACAAAGAACTGGATCTGCAACTGTTGTCCTTTGGCACAGGTTTATGAAAACCATGTAGCTGTACACTACAAAGTTGATTTGTATTGAGTGTGATGCTGGCAAGCTGACTTCGTAACATTGTTTTCCCTCGTTTGGGGAGGCTTGGGTGAGACGTGAAAGATGCTATACAGAAAAAAAAGACACAACTTGCAGATACTGATTACTGGGCAGGGTACTTATTAAGAGATGGTCCACACTTGGCAGATTTTTCCCACACTGACATGTGTTTTGCTTGTAAATGAAATGAACCATCCAGTTACAATTTCTGTGTACGTATATCCGTCTCCAGACTCTTGCTTCATTTGGTTCTAAAACATCAGTTCTACATGATTATTTTCTAATGCAGTCTAATTACTTTTGATTCTTAGGGAAAAAAAAGAATTAACTATTATCTTTTTGTTAGACTGAAGACACCATAACCATGAAGATGTTACTTCTACCAAAGATTGGTAGTATAGGTGAGTACTAGAAGTACATACAGTGAGGGTTTGCTAATGGTGGTGCTGTTGCTTGACAAGCCTGAAAGTAAAATAGTAGTTTGCATCTGACTGGAAGGCCAATATTCTGTGAACTACGGTAAGTTTAATGCAGGCCTTTTGAATTACCTCCCGATTACTAATGTCGCAGCGAAGATTTGTGAAATACTGAGCAACCCTATCGAACACACTTAGGTTCTATCCCATTACAATGCTGTACAAAAAAGTGATATTATGGATTATACATTTTTCAGCAGGAGCTTTCCAGACAGAAGTTAATTCAGTTCCCAGAAAGGAGAAAGTCCTGGGTGGCAATTACTATGTAGCATGTGAAACTGAATCCAAGGACTGAACCACAGATAGCTGCTACAGGAATTAAACCAAAGAGTTAGGCTGAAGCTCATTTTCCCTCTCTCATATTCTCTAAATCTTATTCACAATTAACAATTTCAATAGTTTGAAGTAGTTAGAGCCTTTCAGTTTGAAGCCTGGAAGGAACAATACTGAAATATTCAGTCATAAGATAGTTAGAATTGAAATATATGGACCATAATTATAGAAGTGGAAATGTATACTTCCATCCTAAACTTTACGTTTTGTTTTTTGTGGTTTTCTTTTTTAAAAAACATTGGTAAAAGAAAAGGGTCTGTGGCAGGCAACAGAAATGTAATATTCTACATCAGACTGCTCAAAGTTTCTGCAATTTATGGTTACAAAGCAGGATTCAGAGCCAGCTGTTCAATATGTCCATTAAAGCAAAAAATCACCTTTATGCGTTTTGCACTACTCATTTAAGATACTAACAATGAATGATAACAGCTAAAGACATTCTAATTCTCCTTTCTTGCAGTGATGAAGGCTAAATACTTCACTTTTTATTCAGTCCCGCATAGTTGATCAACTTCTGAAGTAAAATTGTTTCATATAACTACTTTTATTGGAATAGAGGGGTTTAGTAGCTGCATTTGCAAGGGACAGAGCAAGAGCCAACTTACGGATTTGTTTCATGACAGTAAATCTAGGCAATGGTCTCACATTTTCTGGAACTACTACCAATAGCGACTACACCTTATTTTATTTTTTTTTTCCCTTCCCTCTCCTTTGAAAATTGTGAAGCTCAGCTTCTTCTGGAAAATGTAATAGGTGGATCCTGTGGATGACAGCAATGAACAACTCGTGCTGTGAAGCCTCTCTTCTTACAGATTCGAGTTCTAAAACCCTTCTCCAGTTCTATTACAATAATCCCAGTTGCAATTCATTCCCCTTCATGCCAGTCACAGTGGAGTACAATGCACATCATTAGGGCAGCTCCATATTTCCCAATTTCCCACCAGCATAGGCCAAAGTCACCCAGAGGGACAAACTAGGAAAGGATCTGGGACTGATCTGGAGCAGCTCGCTGCTCATTAGCCAGCCAAGAAATACACAATGAGCAATCATTCAGCAAGACTAAAAGAATAGATAAATACTGTGCAATATGGACATTAATTTAGGTCTCTCTCTCTTCTCCTCCGCTACATGTAGGAACTCAGATATCTTTGAGACCTCAATCTCTCCAGCAAATTCAACTGAGTAGTTAGATAGCAAATTCCAAGATCAGCTATAAACAGAGAATGACTGTTATTGCAATTGCTCAAGCTTTTTTTTTCCTTACATCTTTGAAGACAATGTCAAATTATTCCAGTTACAGGTGCTAGACACCGCGTATGTTGGTTAACACCACTCTGAAACCCAGCACGAGTAACAGCGCGACTGAAAGTCATTTGTATTGTATTATCCTCCTCTCAGAAAAGTTTCATCTTAAAGACTATGGCTTTACCAAATAACTTTGCAAAGAAGCAAGCAAAATGTATCCTACTCTGAGCTGTTAAGTGTCCTAAGACAAACAACAATGAAAGAACATATTTCTTATCAAAAAGAGACAAAATGGACAGACAAGAGACCAAGGGATAATAATATTATTAAAGGCTTACTGCAGTAGGACTTGTTCAAGCTGCCCTTGTCAAGAAAAAATACATTAGCAGCTTTGTAAAGAGATGAAGAAGGCCAGAATGGACCCAGAGCACTCTGGCTGTATGTTTTGTCTTTTAATATACAATAATGCATTGTAACCTCACTTGGGAGAGAAAAAACCCCACCTATAAGCAAGTATGCTGTTTCTGTAGGACATATAATACTTGAATATCCTCAACCTAGTGTTCGAAGTTTACATGCAAAGATTCATTTTTAAAGCATTGTATAAATGGCTTCACAATTTAATTAAAGGCTTATAAGCTTTATGGAATTAACTCTTCAGCATGTCCTGTTTACCAGCTTGTAACTACAAAGACACTATTTCGGGAACATTAACCTCAATCATTCATTTGAAACATAGCTTATAATTTTAAACTTTGAAAGGTATCTTCCACATAAAATTACAAACAAAAAGTAGATTTCAAGCACAATGTAAAATAACTGCCTATCAATCTTCCCCACCAGACCTTCCACGTTCATACAGTCTTAGCCTGCAGATCCAATTATCCTCCAACATTTGCTGCTCAACCATGCTGAGATTATTCACCGTCCCTCCAGTTAGACTGTAATAAAAGGTCTGTAGGTGCATTTACACTCAGAGAAAAAAGGTATAAATGCTAGCATTACAGTAATCTCTTTTCAAGTTAAATGCACAGCCATAAACAGTGCAGTCATGAATCAGACTATTTCCAGGTACTTTATCCATTCATTTACATGATATTTAGACTTGCCAATGTTAAAAAAATATCTAGGTGTAGCATACGTACAAGATGAGACAATTCTTGATCCAAAGGCCTTACAAATAAAAGTACTAATATCACATGGGACATATTTCCTCCTGTGCCCAGACAGCCAAAGTGTGGCACCAACATGGATATGTGATTACCCTTTGTAAAGGCAATCTCAGCTCCTTCTCACTTATGTTTTTTTTTAAGCTCGACATTTTAAGAACGTAATCATACATGCTGAAACTGCACTGACCTCTAAGATTATATTCTGCACAAAATTTGGCAGCCTTCCTGCTTCTCAGAAAAAAAAAAATAACAGCAGATTAACGATAAAATGATTTCTGATATTCCAGTCTTCATGGTCTTTGCTCACTGCAGTGGTTGTACGTCATGACAAAACAAAAACCCTCTGCCACAGGACATTGGTGTATGTTGCCAAAAACGTCAGAACCACAGTTTGCAGCTCAAAGCTGCAACTACTTGAACTGCAGGAGTCATTTCATTAGCTGACAGCTGCAATAAGCTGTTCTTTCTCTGTGTGGAGAAGCTACTGGTGGGAGGTACAATTCACACAGGCATACTCCATGAATCTTAAAGAAAAATATACTTAAGAAAACATTTACAAAGAACTGTGCAATATCTTTCCTATTTATTATCCTTACTCTCTTTGTGCATTCATGCCTTCACATTTTGTAATTCAAAAGCTCACAACAGACTTTAAAGACATGGACAAAATTCAGGAAAAACTCAACTACTTTGTTCCAATTTGTACTATTTCTGTTGCTCTAGAAAATCCAGATCCTCGGTGTTCCTTGATGATATATTTCTAATGAATATATTCCTGTTGACCTAGAGAAAACAAAACTAGGTGCTTTAGCTACAGGTTGAAACCTAGATGATGGTGTTTATTTACTATGCTACTGCTACGTAAGGTAATACAAAATTGTAACTTGGTACGTAACTAGCTGAAAAGGACACTAACACTTTTCAAAACCATATGGTATTCGTAAAATGCACTGTAGCAGTGAACTATATTCACATACATAGACATTTTTGAGCCTTTAATGCTGTGATAACCTTTAGTCTCCTAATCATCTATGGAAAGCAATGGACTGATAGTAGTAATGAAAGTGGTGGGAGTAGACTTCAGTGTCACAAACAGGTGTTTGCCAGCCATTACTGAGCCAGGCAGGTAACAGGCCTTCAGATTCACCTTTTCAAATTACGTATTTTTCAAACGATTTTTCTGGAAACCATTGAAAATTGCTGGTGGGTAATAATGCAACCATATACCTAGCTTTGTTTTTTTCTTTAAATGCATATTATGTACTACACTTGAACCCAAGACAGGTGTATAATCTCCATTCTCATAGCAAACCTCCATTCCTCATCAGCAGCCTATTGCTAAACAAACAAAAATGCTCTGAACAAAAGTGACATTACCGTTTGTCTTACATAACGTTTGGGATTTAGTTTCCTGGGTTATTTTTGAATTTGTTATTTTTTTGAATTACACAGCATTTTCTCCTAAACAGTCCTCACTAGCTTCACTTGAATAGGACAAACTTTCTATTTGCTTGTCATTTTTTTTTTTCTTTCTTGTTTTAAAATCTGGAACAGATCCCACTGGGAAGCATTGACATGCACATTTCACTCCTGAACTACAATCATTTTACCTTGGATGATCAGTAAAAAACAGTTAAAAAACTACTTCTATTTGAAACAGAATTTTGGAGAAGGGTGCCACACCTCTCCTACGGACTTCGAATTAGCTGTCACACACCCAGAACAGTCTCTAATACCAAGGACACTCAGAAGCAAAGCAGGGCAAAACAGGCACCTCAGTCCTGCACTTCAGCAATGGATCTAGCCAGTGGGTGATCAAGATGGAGCAGCATTTAAGGTGATTTAGCTGCCTGTAGGAGCAGCCCTTATCTGTTCAGTTTTCTGAGCCGTTTTAAGATGTTATGGAGAAGCAGAAACATACATTGCCAGGCTGACGTATTTCCATTACTTTTCCCCAGAATTACTCAAGAGAAGAGTATCTGTTCCACTAGAGGGAGGAGCAGGCTCAGGAACTGAATTTCCAACTAGCATTCCAGTGCCACCTACAAAACTGCCTTATTCCTACGTGAAGGATGGTCTGTTGTCACAAAGAGATGAAAGGGTAAAACTGGAACATGAAGGTCCATTTATGCAGAAAAGTTTTACAACAACAATAAAAAAAAAATCAAAAGAGGAAAAAGGAATCTCACCTGAGGTACATACAAATTTTTGGTTTTGTTTGCTTTTCCTGAAAATGGGATGCATTTTTTAATTACAAATCATATCTTTCATATTATATTTAGATTTCTAGGTCATGCTTTCCTTTCACATTGGGATAAAACTACCTGGAACACAGCAGCAATTTTTAGCTTACTTCCTCTCTTCTAAAAGACTTCACACAGATGCTGTTTTTCATGTATTCTCTCCTATTGCTCATGTTTGGTAACAAGCACTATCTTCATCTGAAAACAGGTACATTTAAGAACTTATAGATTATGAATACCTTGTAAAGTATGAAGATACAAGTATTTCTGAATCTAGTACTTTTCCCCAAAATATATCTGATATAGAACAGACCTAGAGATTGCAAAGGTTCAAACTTTTCCCTACCAACAGAGGCTGCCCAGGGAGGTTGTGGATTCTCCTTCTCTGGAGATATTCAAGACCCGCCCGGACAAAGTCCTGTGCAGCCTGCTCTAGGTGACCCTGCTTCGGCACGGGGAATGGACTAGATGACCCACAGAGGTCCCTTCCAACCCCGAACATTCCGTGATTCTGTGAAAACTCATTAACTACAAAGCCCACGTGCCAGAGTCTCTATATATGCACCTGCATATAACTACAGGGCAACTCACTGTAATGAAAAGATTCAGGTCATTCACTACTGAAACTATTTTTCGTTACTTTGGTTGGGGCAAGTCCCGTGACTAATTAGCACAGCACAAAGGAAACAGGCTCATTAAAACAGCTGGATCTTATGCACACAAGCAAGGCTACAAGACATGGCTTTAGTCCAACCTATCCATCTCACCTGCCAGAAAACAGCTGTACCAGAAAAGGAGGACATTTATGGAAGAGCTGGAACCTGGCATGTATTCCTTTCCTCCTCACCCTCTGAAAGAGTGGCCAGACTGATGTACAATCTCCCACCTTTATGATCTTTAGGGCACTCTGTGATGGCATTCATGCGAGTGACTTCTATACTGTGCTAAGCATGGTAGCATGTTACTGCCTTCTGGTTGGGTTTGACTAGCAGCTATCACATTTGAATCTTCTCCCTGCTGACTGAGAGATGGTCTTAGAATAAATCAACCTCCTCTATGTTGTGTAATCAACCTAGAGAAGACTCCAACACAGAGGAGCACTGTATTGAGAGAGGAAGGCGCAGTTAAATGTTGGTTCCTAACTCCTTAGGCAATCGGTTTCCCAGTGCATTAGCACATACCCCTAGAAAGTCCTGTCTCTTACAGAGGTTGCACTTTAATTTTTATTGTAGCACATTCCATCAGGCCAGAAAGACAGAGACTATATATTGAGAGCTTGAAAAATTTCTGGCTATCCTGAGCCAAAGACATTAAGCTCCCTGGATACTAAGACAGAGGCCTTGAACTTGATGGGATGCAGAGTAGGGTCAACATGTTTATGGCAGCCCCAGCAGGAAACGTGCTGCATGATTTCATATTGCCTAGTGTTTTTTAAATATTTAGACTTTCACGCTTCTCACTACTGTAATTCAGCCAAGAATCAATGAAACTCTGAATAACTGAGGTCAGCTGAAATTCTCCTGCCTTCCCAGAGATGTGTGAGGGTTTGAACAACTCTACCAAGCATCGTGTTACATTATAGTCAGAATACGACCAGAAAGAGTTTCACAGTCATCCACGGTCATCTTTGCAGAATGGGGCAGTACTGTCTTGTACCAAACTGCAAGACACGTTTAGCGGTTGCCTTCGTTATAGGTTATTCCTGATGTCAGGATACAGATGTGTGTAGTCTGAGATTAGAAATGCACTGCAGAGACATACAAAGGTCAGTGAGAAGAAATCTGTATTATTCCGCTATTCCTAAAGTGTACCGGTTCCCCTTCTGAATGTCGTGATCAGTGCTGGTAAGTACATGAGCAAAAAAAGCTGTAGAATTCACACCCGGTTCCTGTTGTCAGAAAAAACATTCTGAATAATATCATCCACCTGTAGCTGGGCGCTCTCTGGATCAATACAAGGTTAAGGCCACTGCCTCTTTTGATCTCTGCTGATTAGCACAGAACTTGTGGTCTCATTAGTCAAGAGTCAGGTGATGCTGGGCACAGAGGGCACTTCAGCAACACTAGATTATGAACTATGTAGCCCTCCAAAAAGTATCACACTAAAATGGATGCATTTTGCTTTGCAATATTCTGCATGCTTTGACATAGATCAAGTTCAGTTTCACCTGGTTTCATCTTTTAAAGTGCTGCTTATTGCTGCAAGATGCATAAAGTGAAATCATTTCACTGCCATGAAACCAAGGGGAACAGATACAAAAGAATTATTGCCTTTGTACTTCAAGCTATTTATTGAGTGAAACAAATACATATCCATTATGACTTGTCCTAAAATCACCATGAAAGGACTGCTAAGAATTTTCATTAGGAAAAAAATCAGGGAGGCAATTTGAGTCTACAGCAAATTAGGCACTTTTCCCATACAAATATATATGTGTGACCTCAAGTAATAAGAGAGTCACTGCAACGACAGTAGAAATCTGGTCTAGCAGAGTTAGGATAGCTATTCCTGAAAAACAAATTGCAGTATTTAAATTAACAATAAGTAATTTCTTTTTTATTTTTTTTTTTTTTACAGAAATACCATTGTGAAATATGCTGTCAATGTGAACAGACAGTTGCATAGCCACACATTGGCGCTCCCACACATGACATTGAGGAATGTTAGTTGAGAGAGGAGTTGTGGCCCCTAGAGAAAATCATTCAGACAACCTACTTCAACCTTCTCCTACCAAAGATTTTGGGAGAATTATTACTTATTGGAAAGAGTTCACAATCAGGATGGTTGCTCATATTCTGGGCATAATGTGAGAAATTAAAAAAAAATATGAAATCACACATTGGCAATTTACATGCAAACACAAGCAAAAATATTTTAATTACATAAGCTACTGACAGAAGCACAACACCCCCCTCCGATCAAGTAAGGCTGAATGCAGATGATGTTTAAGTATGGCAAGGCATGAAAATGTCCATCCTTTTCTTCACCATTTATGCTTAGTACATTTTAGTATTTGTTACCAGAACTTTTAAGACACAAAAAAACCAACCCACTACTTCAAAGCATGTCCCCGCCTGGACACGGTCGTGTGCAGCCTGCTGTAGGAGACCCTGCTTTGGCAGGGGGGTTGGACTAGATGACCCACCGAGGTTCCTTCCAACCCCGAACATTCTGTGATTATACCTCACCTGTACAATTCAAAATTGAAACTTTTGTATTTCTCAAGTTAAAAGGTTATGGACAGAACTCTGTTCATTTGCCTAAATTTTTTTTTTTTTTAAACTTATTTTGACTGAGATTATGCTTCAGAGTACAGAAATACCACTTATTCTACAGTGTTCAGGAGCTAGGAAATTAAAATCCCAGTTTGGGTAATGTATCAAAGACAACTCAAATGATGCAGTACTCTTCATTCCACTACAACAGACCACGACTGTAAAATTTTTGAAAATGTACTTTTTTCCCCCCTCAGAAGAGAAGAGGGATGCTTCTTGGTCTTGCTTGCCATCTAGTTGTTCCCATGAATTAAATACATATTTTTTGTATGTTGATCCTCTCCTTACTATGACTGCTTTCCATAATGATATTTATTAAAGCACAAAGGCAGTAAGCTGTGGATTACTCCAAAATATATTTCAGTGAACAAAGATAAAATTAACTTGCAGTGTCAAACCTCCATGCAAGATGAAGCATATTTGAACCCTGTAATTCCTTCTGCCATACTTTCCATGCTCTCATTCCTCTCCTATTACACCCAGAGGAAGCGTTCCTATCTTTTCATGACATAGTGTAGACAGTTCAAAAGTGTGCCTTGCTTTCATCCATATACAGCACACCCAATCTAAAAAAAATTATTGGAAACAGTTTTTCCAGTGCTTCATTTCAATGCCGTAGGCAGTCAAACTTGATTACAATACCATGATATAAGAAGTAGCGATACATTTTAACTTTCTGTAGGTCTTGTGCATGCAATGTTTTCAATAACAGCTTTTTTCTTGATTTTAAAAACATTGAGAAGTTCTATCAGCCAAAAATAATTAGCTGCATCAGGGGCTTATCTGGGGACTGAAGGTGGCTTTATTTTATTCAAGTATTTCAGCTAGAATTGAAACAGTCCTGTCTGTCTGCAGACAATTTGTTTCTTTTTTCTGTTTAATTCTTAACACAGAAAGGAATTTTTTTTCCAGTCATCAGCTATGAAAACTCAAGTGTGCATTCAAAGAGTCGAGTCAGGTCCTTAAATGCATTTATCGCTAATAAAATTCTTGAGACAACTGAGGTGGATCTGAAGCATAAACTTGCAGAATAATTTATCCGAGTCACAACTACCACTGGTGATAGAGTGAAAGAAAAGCTTCTGACTTTCAGCTCTTAAGTTGGGAGTGGCAGGAGTCACAGTTAGAAAAAGTTGAGTAAATTTGGAAAGTTTTACAAGGAATCAAAATGAGCCTACAACTCTCTTGTCCAGCTGTTCTTAGTAAAACCCTACTCTACAGTCTCTGTGTTCTTGGAACAAGGGCAAGTTACAAACACCACTGCCATTTGTTTAGATTTCCCTATTTGCCAAGGGCAGCACCATATCCAGTACATCTCCTCCTGTAGTTAAGCGGTCTGTGCTTACATGTATCTTGTTTTGGAGGATCACTTTAATTTCCATGTTTATCTTTCTGGTGATTCCTAAGACTAAATTATTTTTGGTGCGGAAATCTTAATGAAAACTGTAATGAAGTTCCTTAAGTCTTGTTTTTTCTAGGATGTGCTGCAGAACATTAAAAAAGTGTGATTACAGCAACTTAATGCATGTATGCTCACAGCCAGTGTTCTGCATTAACAAAGGTTTTCCCATTATCTTTCTACAATTCCCTTTTAGAAAGCAAAAAGCTAGAAGAACAGGGAAAAAAACCAACCCTGAATATTTAATTTACTATCATCTCCGAGGTCAAACAGGCACATAAAGTACTAGAAGCAAAGTGTGATATATTAGATCATATATTAAATACAGTTCTTTTTGAATATTATTCATCATTATTCATTATACTGAATATACTCACCACTAGCAAACTTGTTAGTTGGAAAAGATGTTGGTAACTGATTCATAGTTTACCAGATGAGTCAAATTCTTCCTTACGCTATTTTTAGGAGTGGAACAGACTTATCGTTCTGGGGAGTAACAAAGACACACACTGAAGTTCACTATTTGTGCCCCCCATGCAACTGTTTCTTCTTCCAAGCAGTGGCTCTAAGAGGGAAATCCAGAGCACGCAAGGGAATTTATGTAGAATCATTTCCTCTAAATTGAAGTGATACGGAAAAAAAACCCCAACACATTCTAATTGCAATTGAAGTCATTTCTCTGTTCAGCCTGAAAATTTTTCCTGAGGGATGGGGATGATGCAGAACTTCCTCAACTATGGAAGCTAGACTAACTCCACAGCAATACAGAAACAAGACGAAAAGGCTTTTGAACTCAGTGCCACGCCTTGGCTGGGAGGAAACCCTGTGGTCTGAGCAAGGTGAAGATCCAGGCAGCATGAACTACAACACAAACCATGGCAGCTACTTTACTTCAAAAGGCTGAGGAGAAAAAGAAGGAATGATACATAGTGCAAGAACTGCTTGATGCAGAAATAAGGGACCTCAATTCCAGCTACATTCTTGCCAGAAAATCAGGTTTCATGTCTCTTGCTTTCCCAGTAGACACCTCATCAGCCCTAACTTTAACTATTTTGTGTTATGGTCTGAGGAAGCTTCAAGGAAGATAAGCAAGCAGCATCTTCCATCACTATTGTGCCAGGCTGCAAGGAGAAAGGGATGACACTTGAGGACAAGATAGCATGTAAGAAAGGACTGTGATCCAGGAACTTGAGCACTTAGCGGAAGATAAGACTTTCTGGGCTCTGGTCGCTACTCCTTAGATCAATTTTCAACATTATAACCACATGGTATTTGTCTGAAGCAAGCTGTATTGTAGGGAAGTCAGACCAGAATTACCAGTATCTCCCCTAGGCTGGGAACAACCAGTAGGCTACCAAGACTGCTTCCTGACAGTTCATTATCTCTCTCCTGCCATACTCGTTTTGTTGGTGTAAGGATCAACCTACATGGACTCTGAGGAGCAAGAGGTGAGCTGAGTAGGGAAAGAGGACAAATACACTCAATGTTTTCACTACTGACAGAGAAGAAAGCTAAAGGACACCTAGGGAAATAAATTTATGAAAACATAAGAAATTCTCATAACTTGGCAGACCTGGAGCACAGACATGGAAATGGCCAAGGAAAGACAGATGACATAGGACTGGAAACAAACAAACAAAAATGTCCTTATGGAAGTTACACGGAGATGACCAGGGAAGGAAGGAGGATGATACCATGCACTTGGACCTCCAGATGGACGAGCACAGATCAATGAGTGGAGAATTTTGGAGGACACAGTGACTTAATTAAGGCAAAGGACTGATGTGTTTGGCAGACTATAAATTGATGGTGGTGAGAGAGTACTGATGGGACTGATAATTAGAAAATGGATAGGGAATGAAAGATCTATGGACTGAGCAGTTCAGACAGATAGAATATTATAGGTGAAACGCAGGATATCTGTTAAGTCTCTTGCAGACTGAAGAAATATTTCACTACGTCCCCCTGTGTGCTGGGTAAGGATTACTGGAGTCTTCTGAAACCTTATGGTTCTGCTGCATGTTTACCCTTACTTGCTCAAGGTATGTATACTTGCCTTACAATTTTTTCAAGGGTTATAGGGTTACTCATTTTCTCTGTCCTTTCTATAGCCTTTTTTTTCTTTGTTTAAGGCTATCCTGTTATAATTGCAGAGGAGGACACACAATGTTTCTCTTCATATATCTATTGTGTGATGCATCACTTTGATAAGCTTAGAAATTTGAAATTGTCTAAACTATTCCTTAAGAGGCCATTTTCCGTATAATAAAGGCAAGTATGTATGCAAATCCACTCAAACTGGTTGAGCTATAGTATTATGGAACACAGAAAGAGATGGAAAAAACATCAGACCACATGATCCTCCTGAACCTAGAACCAAGTGCTGAACCTGTAATTCCACAGGGCTTGAGTAATACATGTAAATATAAAGCGTTCACACTACTACCAAGAAAGTTTACTTTTGACCTGCAGTTATTCTGTTATTTTCCTCAACAGAAGAGATCAAAATATTTAAAGTTCCTGATCTTGTATGTTAACAAAGATGCAGCTAGGAACATAACAAGGACATGCAGAAATATACTAGTACAAGGACATATACTACATATGTTAAAAAAAAAGTGATAATCTGCATTTTAAGCTACAGAAGAGGCTATCTGGAGAAGATACACAGGTAGAAAAAGTAAAATTTAAGACCACTTTATTTATTAATTCTTCACCTTTTTCTTCCACAAATATGGGTTTGTAGCCCCCGATGGATTAAACACATTACATATATAACTTCTGTCACCTGCTACTGGAAAGTCCAGGTCTGGCCCTAAGAAAAACAACATGAGATTGCTAGATGTTTCTGAGGACACCCTTAAAAGGGCAAGTGTAAAATTTGGGCAACCAAATTTACAGTTTCACAATCACTTTTATGTTCTGACCTAAGGACTCCTTTGGTTGACATCCAATTCCATCCCAGAAGGATCACAGCCCATGGAATTCCTCTCACGTAAAAGGTCAAGAAAATCATATAAATCCCTTCCTTCCTCCCATCATCTTTTTTTTTTTTTTTTTATACACTTACCTGTTGAACCATACAAGTTTGCTAAATTTATACCTAGCCATATGCCACAACAAACAAGTCAGGGAAACCCAGACTCTCATTTCTCATGAGACCCTCTACTCTCATTTCTATTTAGTACTTTACACTTGAGGAAAGTACACAGCATTTGCTCATCTGTAGACAAAAATTTCCTGCAGTTTCCTCAAAAAAAAAAAAAAAAAAAAAA
>Ga0065711_1031156_pt1 | contig 30400 bp, 11 predicted proteins | sample Hoacrofraction12_FD_59098 | JGI IMG/M metagenome (GOLD analysis project Ga0065711, IMG submission 59098) | Hoatzin crop microbial communities from Cojedes, Venezuela - Epithelial fraction 12 v2 (version 2) | ecosystem: Host-associated > Birds > Digestive system > Esophagus > Crop | place...
CCGTTGCCCCCGCGCGGGGTGTTCTGTGGCGGCCGCCGCGCCCCGAGGCCTCGCACCCACCCGCGGGGCCTCTGCCCGGGGGAGCGGGGCCGGTTTCGCTCCGGGTGTCCCGGAGCCTTGCTCGTCGACGGCCTCGGGTCCCGCTGCTTCAGTCCGTCCCCCTCTCCGTCCAGTGGGACCTTGCCCTCGCCCTGATGCGGCCGACGGGCCCGTGAGGGTGCCGCCTCCCCGGGCGGCTCGCCTCAGGAACGGCTGCGCCGAGCAGCGATCTCCTCAGGCGCCTCTGACCCGCGGCCGCGTTGCCGCTGGCCGTGCCGGGTGCGCTGCCTCCGCGGCGGGTTGCTTCCCGGCCGGGGTCTGGCGGTGCGGCTTCCGCCGAGGACTTCCCACTTGCGAGCACCAACTTTTGAAGTGCAGTGTGTTAAAAAGCGGTGATGTTTTCGTTGAGTCTTTTTTTTTTTTTGCATAACCTCTGATGGATCCTGGCTTGCTGCCTTGTTCAGCTTCTGATCTAAAATGTGAATTAAGTTAGGAATATTCTAACAGTACAAATTCATTTTTTCAAGGATAATCCCTTAAATGAGAAGGCGAACTGGCTGAACCACATGCGCAGTCAGGTTTTCTTAGCTATTACTCTTAGTGTGTCAGTCTGGATAAAACATAAATTTAACCTGCAGTGAGTCATAATAGATTTACAGCAAATAGCATGGAGTATCGTGCTGTCTGTGAAGGTGTATTCATACAGAAGCATTGCAGATAAACCTTTTTTCCCCCTAAATCTGGATTTCCAGCCCTACTAGGAGAGAGCTTATCTCTCCAGACCTAGGAGTTTATAAGGCACTCGGCATAGAACAGTTACACACTCAAACAATTTTTCTTCATGTGGGTTCAAAATCCCTCACGTTGAATATGGATGGAGAAATAAAAGTGCTTTTATAGTAGCTTTTTAATGGATGTTCAAATGTCACCTGTTTGAGACGAATGAGCGAGTGTAGTCTAAGCAGAGGTCCAAGGTGCAAAGTCATTTAATGCTCAGCTACAGAAACATTTGCTGATGGCTAGTGTGTATAATAATAATTCTGGTTTTTGCAGTGACTTTCGTTCTATGTTCTTCACCTGTTTAATAAAAAATCAGTTCTTATATTTCATTATTTCCTATGATTAGGTATCCCTACGTATGCATTACACTTTTGTATAATGTATTATGTTGTCTGTTATTATAATGACTTAGTTCACAAATTTAAAAATCCTTTTTTTTAACTACCTGGCCTAAAAAATTCAAGTTGAGATCGAGAAATAAAATCATGTTCTCTGCTTTGTGTGCCTTTACCACTAAAAAACTCCTGCAGTTAACATTTATTTTAGAGTGCTTTCTTTATCCATGTGCTATCTTTTCCGCACATATGCCTGTAAAGTACGTGTTGTGCCATTCTCTAGACATCTGAATTCGTTCTTGTACCTAAGGGTGTGTGTCGTGTTGAACTGAAGCTGGTGGAAGACTGGCTGCCAAAAGAACTGATCCTTCAGCATGTGCGTGTCTTTGTGTGTGCTGGCGTGATTACTCGTAGGGCTGTAAGGTCGGCTGGAGCAGGGGTTTGAAAGAGAACTCAGAACAAGTCCCGGCTGACCACATGCCTCACAAGTACTAATATTAGCACTTGGAAGGTGGTGGGATACTGTTTCTTTCAGCTCTACCTTTAGTTTGAGAGGACTAAGTCCGGAATGGTAGTTTATAAGACTGTGGTACATAAGCAAACGTGAATTTGGAATGTTAGCAGGTTTGGGGGCTTTGTGTACTTGGGGAAGTGGCCTGCTGGGATTCTGTATATGCGGACTTGTATTTTCAATTAAAGTCTTGTCAGGTACGTACAGTCGTGTACTCCATCCCCTCCGAGGCAGTTTCAGTCTGAAGCAATAGAGTTAGTTGCCTTGCTCTGCTTGTGTAACTGAATAATTCTGAACCTGAAACTGGCCCTTCCCTGAGTGCGGAATGCGTGGGCAGGCAGGCTGGGGTTGTTTCAGCCGACTCTATAGACCTGCAGTCTGGAAACAGTTTCACTGATAGGAGAGATTCCAGTTAACTGATCAGCTTTTACCTGCTCGTCACCTCTCCCAGACTCCTTAGCCCGTTTCAATCCAGAAAGCTGCGCGTGCAGGGAACGCTTTCTGCAGTAGATCTGATGGCCAGTTAACCTTTGGCAGAGGCGCTGTGGAGAGCTGTGGGGTGATAGCTTCTCGGGCAGCTGGACTTCCCATCGGGGCTAGATCCAGAAACGCACATCTCTTCATAGGCGTGTCCTTGCGCTCTGGTATTCAGCCTTCTTTGGTAGTAACTTAAAACAGACTGCAGAAAAGTACCCTTAATGGGGAATAAACATTCAAGCAGAGTTACTGTGCAGTAGTATTGCACTTGTGGGGAGAAAAAAGTCCACCTAAATTAGTATGCTTTGTCTTTTGGTAAAATAAGTATATCTTAAACTAAATATGTTTTGGATACATACATCAGAAGCAAATGAATTCAGTTAAATTTACATCTCTGGCATCACTGGAACTTTCAGTGAGCAAGGCGAAAGATCCTACTAGTCTGAGTAGGAGAAAAAATGAGAATGTAACGTTCATGCTTAGTTGTGTTTTAACTTGTGTATTCCTTCCTCTCTACTTGGTTGTATGGCAGTGAATACTAGTACTACTACTTGAAAGTGTGAATGCAAATGTTTCTTGCACACATTTCCAAATTGATTTCCATAAGTTTTTTTACAATGCCAAATTCTTTCCTTTTTTCCCACTTCTTTTGTAGTTTGTACATTTCTATTCTGAAAAAGAAAAAAATCCTCAAATTTGCTTGTAGTTACATTTGTTTAAATGTATTTATGAATTATATATTTCAGAGAGTATGATCTAGACTTGTCATCCAGATATTGGCTTTACATGGTTTTGCTCAAATACATGGTTGTCTAGTAGCAGTAAATGGTTACTTTTTTTCTTTTTTTTCTGGAAGAGCAAAATATGAAACAAATCACTGTGTGCCATATTGGATCAGTTTGACCAATGGTTTGACAAATTACTTCTTTTTTTTCCCCCCACAATGTTCTTTGATTTGTGAGTCCACCAATGTTTTCCCTAGGAGATGTAGCAAATGTAAGTCTACTGAAGCATTGTGGTTTTTATGGTGTGTCGCTGGCTGCACAGACAATATTTAACAGAAAGGCTCAAAGTGGCTCATTTCTGCCTTCTGCTGGCACAGGAATTGTGAAGTTGTTCTGTGAGCTGGATTCTATCTGAAAAATAACTTTCTGCTGATTTATTTTTTCAGCTGAATTTGTTCTGTAGTTTGTTTTCTGCATGTCAGTGTAAAAATGCGTGTTGGCATTATACTGGAAGATAGCATAAAGACAAAGAAACGGCTGGGGAGGAAGAGGGAGTTGGACACAATTTGCTTTTTGTTTGTATTTTCTGGCAGAAGTGCTGTCTTAAATACACATGAGCTATAACCTTGATTACCCTTGGGAATCCTGTAGAAATAATCCAGAGAACCTCTCAGGGTTGAAAATCTGATTTAAATCCTTGTTTTAAATGCACTCTTTAAATAAATATTTAAATTGTATAATAATTGAAAGCTGAGCTGGCATAGCTGTGCAAACAATGCTAAAACCAGGGCCAGTAGATAGGAAGGTCAGTTCCTTAAAATATTTTAAAACTTTGTGGGTAGACTTAAAGAGCTGCCTTATATAGTGAATGAGGGTTGCAAGAAAAACTTGTTGTGTATCACAGCTCCATAGCGTGTATTCTTGAAACAAAACTGTGTAGCCTCCCGTCATCGTAACAGTTCTTGCACCAATAAATGCCTAAAGAATAGATTTAAATGCTCAGATATTCCATTGTTGTTTTGTTAATCATTCCACTGAACTACTTTTAAAAACATGTGCTGGTTGAATGCTTTCAGGAGCAAAATCTGTGTGAAAACAGCCATTAGGAGGAAGTAGTTGTGGCAGTGTAAATATATTTTTTCCCCTCATGCCTTTTAAAGATTGCTGCTAGTTAGCAACTTTAATACTGGTTGTACGGTATTGAAGAACTGCTTTGGGATTGTACAATCCAGATATTGAGCAGAGAGACTCAAATTTTGCAGCTGTTTCATGAACCTTTGGCGGTGAACCGAAAACAAAGCTTGTTAACTTGATTTCAAATGATGCTGCTGAAGCTGGAGTCATGGCTTAGTGCCCCTATGGTAGAGACTTTGAGTTGAATGCATTTTCCTGATTTTTCCAAATACAGTTTCTCAGTTAACAGCTGTGTGCAAAATTTCCAAGAAAACAGGAAAAAACCCATCTGTTTTTGCACAAACATTTGCTCTGAGGTCTCTGCTTTCCATTCTCAGCTGAAATGAGACTTTTTCCTGTAATAATTTGGTCTGTCACATGAACTACAAACAGTTCAGTGAGTCTAATAAAACCAGACAAAGCTGTATAAGCAAACTAGGTATAATAAGAAAAAGAATTCTGAGTTTACAGACACAGGATAAAAAATATTGATGGCTATTACGCAACACTAAATAGAGTTTTGTACATAGTTTTAACTTTGTATCGCAGGTTTTGATGCACTGAATAAATTGTTACAGAATCGTAATTGAAGTAGTTGACTCCTCTTTAGTAGTTAGGCTGTGGGTATGATTTTAGGTCTCCCAGTGCCTGATCATCACTTTGCAGTGCATGCCCATGGCATTTCTCATCCGATAGAAACAGTTTGTGCCTGTTCAGATTTGTTCAAAAATATTTGATAGGTTAATTTTGCACTGGCAGCTCTGAACGGCGTGTCATCTGTCCTCTCAAAGCCAGCCATGTTATCTACGCCAGTAATTTGGTGAAGTGTATCTGGGTGCTCAGTGGATCAAGATCGATTTGGTGCAGTCTGGCGAATCAGTGGAGTATGGATCGTGTGCTAACTGTGGATCCAAAGAAAAACAGCTCGGTACTAAATATGTTCATTCACCCGCGACATCTCACCTGTTACATGTTTGTTATATTTTCTGTGTTAGTATAGTGATAACTGTAAATGTGACAAATGTAACATATTGGGGATGTTATCACTTCAGGTGGTTAGAATCATTGCACAACCAAAACAAGTCTTGGTTCTTTGTGAATAATTGGGACGGTTGCAAGATAAGGGACTCCTGAATAATCCCTTTAGGCGGCTGGGCCTTGGGAGTGCAGGTATGCAAACTACAGAGATAAGGAGGCTGCAGGATAATCTGAAGACCTCACTGATCACCGAGAGACGCCAAACAAACATGTGCGATGGACATTACCATATACCAATGAGTTCTCGGAAAAACCATTACTGTAATAAGCATTTCTTGGAAATGTAGTTAATATATATGTTAACATAGCATGAATACCTAGTACGTGTGTCCTTTCGGTGCACACGTTTGGAGGAGAGATCCCCAGTGTGCCCGGCGCCGTGATAAAGAGTACCTGCTTAATAGTCTTCCGACTATTGAGTCTTCAATTCTGGCTTTTCACGGCATCAATAGTGTGCAAAATAAGACCAGTAGCAATCTAGAGGATCAAATTTTTTGGTTTTTTTGTTAGTTACCAACCTCGTTTAAGGCTTCTAGCTATTTAAAAGTCTTTCTTCGATGCAGGTTGGGAATAGAGCAGTTAAGCGGAGTCTAATGAGCTAATGAATTGTGAGGCAAGAGACAATTTAGTGAATAAGCTTTATTTAAAATAACTTCAAATTATACAGCATGAACTTTTAATAGCAATTACAGTATTTAGAAATTTGAAAAGATCAACATGGTGCTCAGATCCCCAGTCCTGTTGCGGATATGGGCTGTTCAGTCTGTAGCTGAGCTGCTTGGGAAGCAGGCTGAAGGGAGGGTCCTGTGGTTGTGCTGTGTCTTTTACAACCTGATCCAGTTAAGGCCTCTCATATATCAATTTCTTGTAGGATTCCAGAAGCCGTGTATTGCTTTTCTGTGTCTGGAACCAAAACTGGTTGTCTTACCTATTTCAGATATACAGGGCATCTATTGGGGTTAAATCAGCCCTGTAAAGAGCAACCGCTGCCTGGTATGTAGGTAAAGCTTTGCCACAGTTTTTGCTCATACCGTTTAAACTATATGGGAACCTTTCTCAGATTTGCATAACTACTCTTTCAAAACATCTGTAAGCACTAACTAATAGTTCTTTTCTTCCTGTAAAGGAGTAATTAGACATCACTCAACATAATGCAGTCAGTCGGGGTTTTTTTGTTTTGTTTCTTGAAAAAACAGTTGAGTAGTAAGTGCTGTTTACACACATTGAATCCCTAGAAATACGAGCCTGGTCTCCCATCACTGACAGGTAGACTGGACAGTAATGTGCATCATTTGGGAACAGATGCATAATCTAAACATTAGAAATTTGAATTTTGGGAACACAAACTTTAGAGAGTGTTTTTGTTCTGAAAGGAGAGTTTTATAGCTTGTATGAGGCAAGTTTTCCTCTAGTATTTGCTGTTAACTTTGGATGCATACACTTTCCTTTCAAAAAGAAAACTCAAGTTTGTGCACAATTTCTAGGAAGCCATTTGTTGCAGCCTTTATTTCAGTGCAAATTTTAATATGTGTGTGTGTATATATATATGCGCGCACTATCAGACAACAAATGTGTTGATTTAATGTAACTGATTCTCTAAATGCTTAAGAAATAGACTGCTTTTAAAAATATTTTGATTCTATTATCTTTTTAATGATGGCTTGGGTTTATTCTGTGTGCTTTTTCTGAACGTAGTGTATTTCCACTGAACATGAGTTTCTTCCATCTCTTACGCTCTCAAGATATTAGAAAAAAAATCCACTTTTCTTACAATCATGGATCACGCTTTAGGAATTACTGGTGCCGCTGTAGCTTCCTCGGTTACTGCTGTGGTGTTTTGGTTCCTACATCCACAAAAGTCTAAGCTTTAGCTGCAGCAAGAACATGGCTGTTGGACGGTGTCCCTGTGCTCCAGGAGGCCCTCCTCTGTGCCTGGGGAGCCAGCGGAATGGTGGGCTGGGAACAGCACGTGAAGATTGTAAATTGTTGGGATTTATTTCTGCTTGAAAAATGAGGGTTGCCTTAGCATTTGATGAGAACAACAACTATTATGGAAGGTGGTCCAAGGTAAACCTTCTCCTGTAGTTAAACTGCAAAAATCACTGTTTATAAATAGAGCTTGTTCCAGGTTCTTTGTCCCTGACGTGAAATAAATGACAGAAGTGGTTTTGCTCATTTGTGTAGTTATGTTACAGATTTCCTTGACAGCACTGCATGAGTCAAGAATGTACTACTTCAAGTTCTGTATGCTTCTGCACAAGCAGCACTTGTGCCTGAGAAGGTTTGGAGGCAGACAGCAGCTGGGTTTTATACTGAAATCTTAAACTTTCCGTGCAACAGCTAAAACTCAAATGAAATAGTAGTAGTTCTAAAGATGAAGGAGGGGTGGGGGCATTTGGAGGGTTAGGATTTTAAGTTTGTTTCATTTCGTTTTTTTTAATAGATGCTGGCATTATTTTCATTTCTCTAAGAAGTTGTAGTTACCTGAAATGCCTAATGTTAGATCAGTTCTGTATTTTATCAACTTCACTGTGTGGATGTGAAAAAGAAACCTATGAAGGCTATAATTTTTTTTGGGGGGGGGGGGATACCTACGCCCCCCCTGCAGTAATACTGTACAGCTTTGTTCATTTTTACAAATTTTTGAGTGCAACTGAAATTTATCTCATGTTGCTGTCTGCTTGTAACCTGTTCAAGTCCATTATCATCAAAATCAGTACACTGTGTCTTGAAAGTTTATTGAAAATGTCATTTTGTCTGGCTATAAAACTGCTCGCTGAAAAAAGATAGCCACATATTAAAACTTTAAGTATAAAAAGAAAGTAAAATGTGACTTTTTTATTAGCCATTCAGAGATGTCTTTCTGCTGTATGAGATTTTATTCAGTAGGATGGAACCATTCCTCAAAATGGTTATGGGATGGCTTTATTTATCTAAGAATACTTGACCAAGTGTGGGACATATTGGATACTCATGCCTAATTTTTTGCCCTTCAACCAAAGAGTAAAACGTAATGCTCTAAGGGGAAGCTGTCTGAATTGTACTTTTTAATAATATCTTATGGGGGGATGTGGGGAGGACAAATCTAAAATGTCAGCTATTTCAGCTGAGTTACGTTTTAAAGAACTCCCCTGCAGCAATCGGTAAAAGATTTGCTGTAGTCCGATGAGATAATGCGGCACTATGTGCGATGATAGGTGCATGCTTTAGTGCACAGGGAGTTCAGATACTGGAATGATAGGTGCTTTATTCCACTTAGGTAGAATGAATTAGATTTACTGCTTCACTGTAATTGGTATTAACCAATTAAAGCTCTGTCTGAAGATGAGGAAATTGTAAGTGTATAGGACCACAGTCTGAACCTGTGGTTTATCTTGTGAATCTTTTTGCAGACTAAGAACATCATAACATGTTTAAACTTAATTTCCATTCCATTAAAATGTGGTGTACAAGAAAAAGGAAGGCTTTTACAGTACCTTTTGCAGTTGAGTTGTTAGTCAAGCTGCACAGTGGAAATCCGGGTTGTTGGGATTCTGCCCTCACTTGCACTAGGACTAGCTCTCCCATGCACCTAGCTGGTTGAAGGATCCAAACCAAACCCAATGCCTGTTCTGCTACCTGTGCTTTTTGTCTGATTTGGTTCTGTGCCTGTGCTCAGTACAGTGAGCTGGGAGTGACCTGGACAGCCAGACCTGATAGATTTCTTTCAGCTGCTGCAGAGTTGCGTCCTCAGTCCAGATATTTTCTTCCCTGCTAAGACAATGCCAATATTTCTTGTTGAAACCAGCAGAGGGGGTAGGAAGCTCTCAGTAGTGTCCTCCCATCCTAGGAGAAACTCAGGATAGTGAATATAAAAAATAAAAGTGTACTCTAGTGAGGTGTGTCAAAAGTATATACAATTTCTGATAGAAAATTACTGGAGTAACTTTGTTTCTCGATCTTTTCTTGGTTTTGGGCTTTAAAAAAAAACCTTAAAAAAATCTTCCCTGTGTAGAAGTGTTCATTCAGAAAATCTACAAAGAAATGTGATATGAAAGCAGATAAATAATTACTAATGGTTTCTAAATTCAGAAGTTGACTCTAACAAATTAGAGACTGAATTGAGAGATCAGCAAAAATGTGACTATTTGAAGCTCTGACTGCTATATTTTTAAATTATCTAGTGATTAGGATTTGTTGTGACTGCTTCGTGCTTTCCTTATAGCTGTATCTCAAATACGTAGCAGATGAAAAATGATGTGTTGCTGATAGTTCTGGTTCCCATCTTTCTTCTCACGGTTATCAATAAGATTTCATTGTCTAATGGCTTCAGGGAAAATAGGGCTGGTTATAATCACATCAATATATTGTCTAGATGGAATTGTTAAGATACTGTTGGAAAGAAGTGGATATTTCAGAAGATGACAGCGAGAGAATCTGTTCATGAGACACTGGTGATAGCTGTGTTCTCATGACCTGAAAGAATGTAGTTTGAATATTTGGATGGTAAGAGAGAAGGGGTTGTGTTAGACAAGAATACCTTTGCAGAGAAGGCTACAATGGCATGTGATTTAGCAATTAAAAAACAGAGTGTGTGTGTGTAGTTAAAAACCAAAAGATGTTTTGCATCTATCAGAAAAGCGAGCATTCAGGATGTCCAAAATGTTTTCTTTTTTTCTTTATCTTAAAGAGTTAGTGTGTGTGCTACTTGGGCTTGCAAGTATTGCCCCATAATGCTTACGACACTGGCAGAAAGTTACTGACAAGTCTACTTGAGTCAGTACTGGGAACAGCTGAAAGTTGAAGGCATCACAATTCCAAGCTCGAGTTGAGTTGGCTGTTTAGAATTACCGGTTTGGGGGGTTGAGGTTCTTTTCTCTTGAATTGCCTTGTCAGTCTGTCAAACAGATACTAAAGAAGAGATTCAGTAGTTTAGTGGCAAGGTGGGCTAATCTACAGGCTGGAGCTCTGGTTATGGACATAGGAATCCTGTTTTCTGATCTGGGCTCTTCCCACTGAAATGGCTGTAAACGTAACTTTTCCAACTGTTGTAATGAAAGCGGGCTGTACTGTCTAGGAAGTAGACATAGAAACCTGTCTAAACATGAAATTTCTAGCTGTATGAAAAGGGGTATGAATCTGGGAAACTTTCTGGCAGAGATATAATTTAATTTGTACAATTCTGCCTGCGCAGCTGGATTTTGTTACATGGATACTTTTCTGAGAGTAGGAGAGAAAGGACGAAGATGTAAATCAGTGTACTGCCACTTTTTAATATTCCTTAATTCCTTTTTTCTTCACTTCTCTTTCTGTAAAGGTGTGTATTGCATCTTTTAAGTATTTCTTCAAGGTATCTACAAACCTTCTTGAAGTGGGATATTGTATTCTTATTTTTTGAAGGATTACTTTTTTGATACAATGGTGGTGTACTTTCTTCTGTGTGAGAATCAACCTATTTTGTAACAGAAGTTTATTGACTCATGTAATCAGTCAATAAAACATTATACAACAATGCTTTATTCTTTTCTCAGGTGCTACGAATAACCAACTTTCTCCTTGCAATTCTTGATGTATTTGTTAATCCGGTGATCTGTTTTTTTCTGTTCCAGTCAAAAGACAAAATGATGAGAGGATCACGCCGAGGATGTGTTCGACTCAGGGTAAGTGTTGTTTTATTCAGTACTTAATGACTTACTGTGTGTAATACGGCCTAATGGAGAGAACTGCAGGGAGACTTTTGAGGTTTGGGCTCTATCCCTGACTCAGCAAAATACTGAAATAGTGAATGTATTTAAAGAAAGAAAACAGTAGAGGTCAAGTGACATGCTGGGCTAATTACATTCTATAATTTTATATATTGTATAAAACCATATATTTTATACATTGTATAAAAAACATGACAGTATTAAAAACATGACAGAGTAAGATGGGTTAGTAGTAGCATGCTATGGAAAAGTTGCTGTTTGCAGTTCTCATTTCTTTGTGTGTGGAGAGATTCATGTATATACATATAAGTTCTGTACCTACAGAAGTCATTGCAAAACTTTTTGCTTCTGTCTTGTTTTGCCTTTATTCTGATACTGTGTCTGCTGGTTTGGACATGCTTTAGGCCTGCTGCTTGCCTGTGCTTGAGCTTAGTGAAACAAAGGAGAACTGGAAAGGGAAGGAAGAACACAGCAGGCTAAGTTTTTGAAATCTCAGCTGAGAGGGGTTACAGACTGGGGAAACAGAGGTAAGAAGACACAGAGTGGGAAAGCTGAGTGTTACCTGTTTGAGGCACTCTGGCTTTGGGACATTTAACCTTGAGTGCTGCTGTTGTAGCTTGAAATGATGGTACTGAAGTGAGCTGGGAATGCTGTGATATCTTTGCACATGCCCAGTTTCTACCTTGTGGTCAGGCACTTACCAAAAATATTTCTTGCACAAGTCCTTTTTCTATATTTTTCCCATTCCTCGTAGAATCTCTGGTTCCAATATGCAGTGGTCCTGTGAAGAGCTGATGCAAATAGGGGGAAGGAATCAGGAGGGCAGCATGGGAGCATTTTGAGTCTTGAAGTAAGAGAAGTATAGGGAAGGTGATCTGAGGTCTAACACACAATGTGATGAGTGTTGCAGCAGACCTCTGCTTCTTCCAGTTATTCCTTCCTCCCTGTTATTACTCCTTTCCAGTCTTTCTGTGGGCCTAATAAAGGGTTACCAATAACCTTTTGAGATTCATACAGAGAATCCATTCATCTGGATTCCAGGTTACTTTTTTGCACTTTACCCTGTTTAATGTATCAGTGTCTTAATTTAGAATTTCTTTAAGGGTAACGTACAGTCAAACCGCTGTCTAGAACATTACATTCCTATAGATTCATGAGGACATTTTTTGAACTGTGTAGAAAAATTTAATGTGAAAAACCATGCCTGCTTTCATAGTGTTGTGAGCCTCTTAATGTGGAGGTTGGTCTCAGCCTGTCAGTGTAGGAAATATTAAAAGTGAACAATCTGTTGAATATTGCATGATCCATTTTTATATGTGTTGAACATAAAACAATCCCTTTCTCTTCCCCCATCTGCCACTCTCCTACCCCAAATTACTCTTTGGAGTTTTCTGAAGATTTGTTGACTCCTCGATCTTTTCTCTGAATGTGTGTGTGTGGGGGGTTTGTAAGGGAGGAAGGAATTTTTCTTTTTTCTGCTTTTGTAAAGCAGCTCTTCTGGCAGATGACAGTGATACTGATAGCTGAACAGATGGGCTTCTGCAGTCTGAAATTCTATCAAAGAGGTTTTCTGTTTAGAGGAATTGTTGATTTGTAACTGTAGGTGTGAACATAAACAAACAAGTAATTTAAGCAATTTGGCTAAAATACTTCCTTTTTTTCTGGAATGGATTTTTAAAAGCTTGGTCCTCACCTTTTTGCTCTTGATACGCATTTCATAGGCCTGAAGTTTCCCCTTAAAATTCTTTTGTTGACTCCTAGTGTATTTAGGAAGGTGTGTTCATAGAGGAATCTGTGTCATCTATACTATGCTTAGGTCCTACTTGAGTTTTCTGGAATATACACTTAAACTTTCACACTTTAGTTTTTGTTTTGCTTGTTCATATGCATTATCTGCATGACACCAGAAGCATCTTCTATGCTTATGCTCAGATCCTTTGCCTCAGCATTGCAGTTAGAGTGTGTGCACTTCCTGCAGCTTTGTGCTGAGATCACAGGCAGTGGTGTGCTCCTCCTCAGCCTCCTCCTGCCACTTAGGATGGAGGCAGGATTTAGCTGTCCTAGTCTGACCTTTTTAGCCTTCCTTTACTTTTACCTATATTCTCTGGGGAGAATATCTTGGTCATGTTCTTGGTGTTTGACTGACAGATTTTTGATGTAGCTGGTGAGGAGAATGATATTGTACAACTTGCAGCGTTCCTCTGATTTGTTTTGTAGCAAATCATGTACTTGAAGTGCCAGCCATTTTTTATGTATTGGTCTATTAAAAGAAAAAAGTCATTCTGGCAAGATCAGTCTAGCCCATCATGTTGTGTCACTGGCACACGGCATGATTACTAGGTAGTCTCCAAATGTAAAGACTAGTCCTATGGTTGTTGTTATGCCCTGGCACTAAAAATATTCAGAATTATACTGGCTTGGGTACACTGTTTAGGTGACTCTTTTATAGGGATCACAGAGCTGTCCTTGAAAAGCCTATATGGAAGGTACTGCTTTGAAGAAGTTAAACGGTACATTTTTGGCAGTGGAGGGGGAAAAAAACCAGTTTGAGCTATCCCTTCCTGCTGTATAGCCTTGAGTTACATATGGTTGGTGCTGTTCTTAAATAGGACCTGTTCCTTCCACTCAGTCTTGTGGTGCCTGTGATCGTCCCAGCCCTATGTGAGGTGGTACCATTGGTCAGAAACCTCATATAGGGGCTGTAAAGAATGTGTGTGAATACGATTGATTCAGATGCCCCTGCCCCTAAGCCTATATCGAAACAATTCTTATGTTCTGGCCAGCCTGAGATTTACCTGACCCCTGACTGTTGCTGTATGATACCTGGCTGAATGAAACCAAGCACTTGTTGGAATTGACTCACAGGTGCTCGTGCTGCTGTTGCTTGCTGTTTACTTGGACAGTAAGGGCAGAATTTATCCTTTAAATATGGGCACCTTCCAGTGATGTCTGTTTTGTGGGAGGGGGAAGTATGCAACAGATCCTGATGCTGTGTCTCCTGTAGAAGGAGAAGAGAAGCTGAGTAATCCATTGGTGATTTTTGAAGTATTTTGAACTAAACAGTGCAATTTGTTGGAGTTGGCAGAGACCAGGAATGATTCTTTTTCAGTGTTGTCTTCTCCTGGGTGAAAAAGTGTTATTTATTAAGTGTTTGGGTGAGGAGGGGGAAGCGGCATAGGAATGAAGAAGATGTGGATAGATTTGTAAATAGCTGAGCACAGATGGCCTTTAACTCTGTATATTTATTTGCATTTCTGCGTAATAATTCATGAGGAGTTAAAAGACAAAGCTAGCTGCTTTTGATATATCCTGTTGACTTACCGACAGTATTTACTTAGGGACTGAAAATTAGATCATACAGTGTAGCAGTGACGTGACAGGATTGGCCAAATTAATTTTGCTGGATTTTTTTTTTTTTTTAATAGACTGGTAGATAAAATCAGGTCAAGAGCTTCTTTTTGTAGAATGTCTATGAATTAGTATTTTTATACATGGAAATTACTTGCAAAATATTGCTCCCCACTCTTCTTGAAAAGATAGGTTGGAATGTAGTAGAAAACTGTTTACTATAATGATGCTGTAGCATAAAGCCACCTCCATTACAAAAATAAAAGATGCATATTATTATCCAGGAAATCGCAGTTTTATAAATAACTACAGTTTTTTTCTGCAACTAAAAATGTATTCTTTTAAAGAACTTGCATCCTGTGACTAAAAAGAGAATCTGTCTGCTCTTTTTTACTGTATTCGGTTTGCTTCTAATTTGGCAATGCTTTTTAAATTCCAGTGGTGTAGTGATAGAGTGTATGCTGCTGATGTCACTGCTTGCCTTATCAGGATTTTGTTCTTTGTTTCACAGGGAGCTGTGATTGGTATAGACGATGAGGACGACAGCACCTTCACAATAACTGTTGATCAGAAAACCTTCCATTTTCAGGGTGAGCTGAAAGAAGAGATTGTTTTTTCTTATAATAGATTCCACTTGTATTTGATGGATGATTTTAAATGTTTGGCAGCCGAACAGCATGAATGAGCACACTGAGAACATTCTGGATCCAGGGGTGCTGCAGGTTAGGCAGGGATTTACATCTGCAGTGGATACATATGTGCTAGAAAGAGACTGTAGCTCTGGCAGGATTTGGAGATCAAAAATGTAAAGAATAAATCACTCCAGGGGAGAAAGTAATGGGCTTCTGATTATGGGTTTCGCTTACAAAATGTTTCTGATCTTCGTTATCAAGATACAATTATGCATTCCTGTATGAAGAGAATCAAGACTGGTCTGAAGGTTGCAATTTGTATCCAAATAGAACTTAATGCTCAATTATGAGGAGACTAGAGGCAACATTTGGCTTAAAGGTGGAGCTTTGCTTCAAGATTTACCAGCTTGCATTCATTTCATCTACATTTCTGTGTCTTGTCTGCCAGTCACCATTTCTCTGCTATTATCCTTTTATTCACATTTACTAACACCAATGCCATCTGCCACTGCTATGTTTCGTCATTGCATGCTATGGTTCACCGGTAGAAAGGGTAAGGTACCATATAATTGTTATGTATTACTTAAATTATTTTATCTGCAGCAGTAGGACAAAATACTGTGATAATTTTGACTAGAAAACTTCTCTTTTCTGAATGTTAAAATCCTAGGGAAGTGTGCTGAAAATATTTTTCAGCTAACATTTGTTAGTCCTTTTGCTTTGCCTCTCAAATGTAATGACTAAATCATTTAATTGCTTTGCATAGGGCTGGAAACTGTAAATATCTAAGAGGCGCATTTGCATGTAAGCAGTCATACTAATTTATATAAACTGGAATAATTCTATAACCTATATTTTATTGTTCATATTTTTAAATCAGTGATTTGGAAATGGGAGTTATCATTAATACTGCTGTGTTTGTGAGCATATTTCTAATGATAAATATTAATTGTACACCATATTGTCACTGATATCTGTATTCCTTGTGCTACGGTTCTTCCTAAATGCTGCTGCTGTACTCTGGCTTTTCACTGCATTAAGCCTCATAAACATGCCTTCATAATGCTGAGCTCACAGTAATAGTGAAATCTACCGTTCCCAAGGATAACTGATAAAATGCAAGCTAATTGCTAATGCAGTAATAGAATGCCGTACTGTGGCAGTCTTTCAGTACTATGAAGCTAAATACTGCTGAATATTTGAGAACTTGATACAGGTAAATCTAGAATTCTCTCATCTTTAGTTACTAAGATATACCTTTTTTAATAGGTCTGATTTGCACTGATTTCTTACATGCTTTATTCTCTTTTGGGTAGTCAGATGTCTTAAAAGAAGACTGATAGTATTTGATACAAGTAATGTTCTGCTCTAAGTAATATCGATAATTTTTGAACACCAGTTTTGTCACATAACATCTCATGCTTTATAATCTCAATTTGTGTGCATTTCATATCAGGTCAGGATTCGTGTATGCTCCTTTAGTGTAGAACTAAGATCTTGTACACTGTTTTCTGTATGATGCTTTTTCTGTTAGCATCTTATGAAGATGACATCCCTGATATCAGCAAATTGTAACGATACAAGCACAGTATTCGTATATGTGGCTGTATAGTGAAAATGTAAAAAGTCAGGTAAGATGTTAGTGCTGGGATATTTCAGTATAAAACAGCTCTGTGGAATTATATATGTAGTTCTTACGGTCACTGTAGATGTATTCTCACCTTATACAAGCCTTATGTCATATAGATATATATGTATAAAATGTTCATTTCAATAAATGAGTTCAGTATTACACAGGCTTTAATTTATGTGAAATGTAGGCCACTATCAGTCATGAGTAGTGAATGGGTAATAATATAAATACTACAATATGTATTCTGAGACTACCTGGGGTATGTAGAACAGGTTCTGGGAATAATTCAAGAAAACATACAGTATTCATAACAATTCCTTTATAAGATTTTTTTTTTTTATACACGATCCAGACAGAGCTTTGGTTCTGTGAGATAGTCATAGCTATAAATACATTTGCCCTTTATAAAAGAAGTCATGTACAAGAGAATACTGCTTTAGAAATGGCAACTTTTTAAAAGATACAGTCTCTTCCTTCCCTCTTACTGCCTGCCTTCATTCTCAAAGACAGTCGGGGATCCAAACAACCTGGAGCCTAGTTGGGAAAATGACAGAACTGTAAGAATACCAAGATTTCAAAGATCTGCTGACCTGTGTGTTAAGTTAGAGTCCCATCTGCAGTGGAACGGTTTCTCTTTCAGGCTCCAGAAGAAAAATGTTTTCTTGTACTCAAGACTTTAAGTACTAATTGGTGAAGACTTGAATCTGCTTTGGCCTCAGTGAAATTTTCCTGACAGGCAGTGATAGAATTTCAATCTGGGAAAAGAAGGAAAAACTGGATTCATTAATTGTTTCTTAATGTCGGTTGCTCAAAATTGCGCATCTGTCTAACACTCTAGAGATGTAAATACTGAGATGAAGGACAAATAAGTCATTTAAAGATGTCTGATCAACTTCTCACACGGATGTTGTTTCCATATGTGTGTGTATTTGTGTAACTGAATTTCTGAAGGGCTAAACCTTCAGTATCTTCCACTAAGATTTGCCTGTCACTGTATCTTAGGCAATTCTGAGTCTTTCCAGTGTGTAGTTCATGTTTTATTGCTACCTGTGACAATCTAGTCCTATTCTGTTTGCAACTGTGCTTCCTAGTGGCCATCTCTGTATTGAACATTAGCAAAAGTTAGCAAGTTTTTATTACAAAGAAAATGTAGGCTTTGAATGATGACTGCATAAATGTTGTTCATATACTTAGTACCTGGGTATAAAGGAAAGAAGTGAATTGAATAAATATGGGCAATAAAACAAACAACATGTTTTGGTTTTACTGTCAGCTTAACTTTAGCTCTGCCAGACTGCCCAGCAGATTTTTTTAACCTGTATTTCATTGTTACATATGACTGACTGTATTGATACCTGTTCACACTGAAGGGGGAAGGGAGGGATAGAATGTCTACAGAAATTTAAAAATATATTTGAAGGTAGTATATTTCATCTCCCAATTAGTCCTTGTTTGGTCATACTGTATATCCAGTTTCATGGCTTGATTCTAAGGCTTCTGAATTAGGTAGATCTCAAAGCACCCCCTCATGGGTTTGTTCGGATTAGATGCAAAAATCCATTCAAGTTGCTGGAAGACATTTGGGATAATGTACCTTCCTGTCAGGAAGCTCTTTTCTTGATAATATATTTTTTCTCACTGTAATATATGTCCCTGTTCTAAATGTTCCATAACCTTCAAACACTGTGGTTTTGTTTGTTTGTTTTCCCTTTAACATCTTCATATCGTCACCTAGCTATAAGCTCTTTCCATTTGGAGAGTCGGTTCTTCTATCCTTCGTGTCACTTAGCTGCTCTTTCTGTTCACTAGGATGCTCGTGGCTTAAATTCAAGAGTGGGAACATGATGTTCAGATAGTCCATCAGGGATATTGTTGCCTTCTTGATATCTGAATTGCTGTCTAACCTGAAGCAATAATGGCTTTCATCTGGACAGAAATACTTCACTAAACACACACTGTATGCAGAAAGAAGAATTCAGATTTTTAAACTCCTACCTGAAAACCCAGCTATTATTTTTCCAGTCTGCAACACAGTTCCTTGGAAGGAAAATCAGTCTCGTCTCCACTGTTTTGTGTAATAAAGGATTGAAAGATTGGAAGCAGTCCAGTGCATTGATCTGAGATGATTCTGCTTTAGCTTTTGTCTTTCCTTTCCTATTCCTGCCACAACAGTAACTGAGAAACGAAGCATGAATGTTACTGTGCAACTTATTCTCCTATTACTTGAAAGCTGTCAACTCGTAAAGGTAGATATCTCGTCCTTCCCCATCCTGCCCCAGTTTCTAGCTTGATTTGTGACTACCTACCATCCCAGCTGAGAAAAGAGGGAGGTACACCACAGCAAGAGGTTGCCTTAATGTTATAAAAGCAGGGAATTTTTGTTAATGATGTGGGACATGACTATTACTAAGGATATACTGGGGTCCACAAAGGCCTTAGCTGCTGAGCAGTATCGGAATTTGAGATTTTAAGAGTTTGTATTAAGTATTAAAATTAAGTACAATGGCTTTAGACCTGCATTTTAGACCTGCCTGGGGAAAAAGTCAATATTTATAGTCTACTGTGAAATGTTAGCATTGTCCACCAAATAGATGACAGGAAGCTAATTACCCTGGTGGTCTAAAAAGGCACTTTGGTTTTATCAGATTATCCAATTTAAAGAATGATTCATAAATTGCAGACTTTTTCCCAAAGAGTTTTGAGGCCTTTTTTGATTTGGTATTGAAAAATGCCCAAAAAGAGATTTTGGTGTGAAATCTTGGTCTGTGCAGGTTTCCTCCATGATGTTTATAACTGCTGTGACCGCATCATTTGCCTTAAGCTAACATTTTTCAGGGCCTTTTGGGGTTCTGGTAATGCTGAAACAGTGAATTCCTCTTTGCTGTGCTCAATGGTGCTTTTATATTGCAGAGGAGGATGAGCAGCTATGTAAAACGTTCAGCCTTGTGTCTTCGTACATTTCCATCAGAGCTGTGCTACCTGTCCTCCTCCCTTTTCATCATGTAAATTTAACTTCGGCTTTGTGACCCTGACCAGATCTGTGCTACACAAAGTTCTGGGCTGCCTCTCATCCTTTCCTGATTGGCAAAACTGCAAAAATTCCTCTGCGGACTAGAACTAGGCGTAGCTTTTGCAGTATTTTTCTGTCTTTCTCTCTGTGCTGTCTACCTGCTTTTTGCTACTGATGTATTATACTAATCTTTTGAGCAGTTGGAACTTGCCACCAGTGCGCACAGAATGGTGCATAGTTGTGCTTTTACGGTTTCATGCAGTTCCTTCTTGCATCCGCAGCATCCTGTATTAGAAGTGTCTATCTTCTAATCATACCATGAGTATGCCATTTTTAATGGGACTACCTGCACTCAATTTTTATGGTCATATATAAACACCTCTTGTTTTCCTTTTCTTGAGGTTGAAGTAGCAGCATTTTTGGTTTTATGTTTTTATTTTTTTTTAGTACAAGCCAAAATATGTTTCCTACCTTAAACTAGTAGTTTCTGATCTAGTTCAGTGTGATCTGAAAAGGCTTTTAGAGGCAAACATACCTTGAAAGCTATTTGCACAGAATATACTATCATAAAGTATTATTTAGTGTTACTACTATTATTAATATTTAAATGTTGACATTCTCTAGTGAAAACCCAGATACTTCCAGATTGTCCCTGTTGCATTACAAGGGGTAAAGGAGTCTGATAAGCAGCAAAGGAAAGCCCTCCCGTTGAGTCGCGAGGTTCAGAGCAGACCCCCTTGCGTTCTAAACTCTCTCTCAGAGGAGAGTCTAGGTGCGGCTGGATCTGCTCCTAGTCCCAGACTTGGTCAATGGTTTATGTCTAAAGGGTTAAGTGTGTAGCCACTTCTCAGATTCAACTTGGCTGTCAGAGCCCTTCCAAGGACTTTCACTGAAACAGTTTTGCGAAGTTGAAACAATAGGTAATTTATGCAAGCGACAGGTATCACAGATTGGGAATTGCCGTTGATAAATGCACTGTCTACAAAATTGAGCTCAAAGTAATGGTTTAGCATTTCAGTTAACAATGTGTTCCTGGGGGATATGTCTGACAAAGTCAGAGGCGGGACTCTTACCAGAAAGGCGTCCCTTCCTGGGGGCAGAAGAAAGGTTCAGGCTCGTCAACCCGTCAGTCAGGTGAAGTTCTCACTTGGCTCCTCCTCCCAAAGAGAGTTTTCAAGTGCCAGTTTTTATACATTTGAAAATCTTTTGGCGAGGTGGGACTAAGTCAGTTATTATGTGTCGATTGGCTCTTGGCATGGAATGTATGTGTCGATTGGCTCTTGGCATGGAATGTCGTGCATCATGGTATGTGCTCAGGGGGGCTGAATGTTTAAGCAACCTCTGGCTGCACAGCCTGCTTCAAAGTCCCAGAGATTACTTGATTTACGATGGTGGGCTATCCCCCTTTTCTTCTGTCTGATAAGATAAGCACAAGTCAATTGCTCCCTTTGTTAACTCCTCTGCTCTCAAGCCTGAGTCCGATCATGTCGTTGACAAGTCCAGCAAGGCCAAGACCACAGTCTCGCATTCAAAATGTTTAATTACTAAATTACACATTGTATATGAATTCCCAGAGAGAACTAATAGCCCCTTGTTCCTGTATTTCCTTTGTCACACAAGTTTCCACCTGAAGGTGTGTTTCTTGAGCTGATTGTAAAGCTTGCTAAAAAAGCTTTTGAGCTTAGGTAACAGTGAAACAGCAGTTTCGTTGGTTTCTCAAGATCACAGATTAATCCTACTAATACATCGTCCACAGGAGACCATTTAATGTTTTTTCTTTGAACAAGATTAGACTTTCTTTTTCTCTCTTGTGACTGCACTGGAGTCTTCAGTAGGTCCAGGGAGAGCAGACTGGTCAAACACCTGTAGAATGAGATGAGGGTTGATTTATATGTGTGGGTGGAGAATGGCATCGGGAGGAAGATTAGTAGGAGGGAGAATAAGGATTGTGACAACTCAAATTATGATACAGAAGAAATAAGGTACTGAAGCTATCTTCAACCTGCTGACAGATGTGGGAGCTGCGTGTGGTAGAAGGGTATTTGTAAGCAGTGAAACTACAGCATTTTGGGAGGCTTGTGTGAAACCCTGCTTCATCTTGCATGTTTTTGTATGGTTTGAGAGGCCTTCAGTGACTTTAAAAAGACATTTGTTTAGCCATGGAACAGCCCATTGGTGTGTGACTTTTCCACCTTATTGGGCACGACTGATAAAACCTCTTTTGATTGAGATTGGTGGCAAAAATCCTATCTATCTCAATATAGTCACAATTTCACCTCTCTCATCTGGTTATTTGTGTGTAAAGATACTACGTTGGTTCTACACTTGGCTGAGAAAATACAGAAATTTCCTATAAAAATCAGTGGAAGTTTTGTCAGAATGAAGGCTGCATAATTGACTCTGACTCTCTGGGTGCAATAGACTATTTTACTGAGTTCTGCCTGTAAGTAGGTCACAGTGAATGAAAATAAAATATGCATTTCACTGTATGACAGTGTGGAGTATTTATAAGTAATCTAGTGATTTTTTTTTTAAGTAATACTTGAGGTTTTGCTTTCATCCTGGTGCCCATGTAGATGCACACAGAAAAAAAAAGAGCACCGGTATGCTAATTCTGAGGTGATATGTTTTGTATATTCTGTCTTCCAAGTACTGCTGTGCATGACCTAGAAAGGCTAGTGGTAAATGCTGTATCGTGGAGCAGAGTTGTTAAACTTGTTTATATCTAATCTTTAGATGCTATCAAGCTTAGGCTAGAAAAAGTAATCTGTTTTATGCTGTACTTTAACATTCGGTATATGTTATATAAACACATAATCTCTTCACAACAAAGTAAATATTATAAAAACTCTGAAATACAAAATTTGTTCTCTATTTGGGAAATTAACAGAGAGCATCTAATGTAGTTGTATTTCATTTGCCTTCTTATCCTCACAGAATAGAACTTTTTAAAATCCCTGCCCTATCTGACTTGGCAGTTTGGGAAATTCAGAGATACGGGACTATTTTAGGAGTTGTAAACCATCATTTTTCAAATTACAGAAATTCCTCAGTAGAAGCAATGATTCTTGTCTTTAGTACTTTCTTCATTCTATAGTTTTCTCCTTGGTAAAAAAAAAAAAAAAGCTTTTCTTTCTTTGTACATTCTCAGAAAAGTGTTCAGAAATTTTTTTAGAAAAAATGGATGTTAAAATATCTTATGAATCAGCTCAACCAGACAGACTGCAAAAAATGCACAGGTTTAAAGGTACTATCATATTAAATCTCACTGGAATGCAATTACATACTTTTCAAGTGTGCTTCTCTGAACTAGTCATAAATAGGACTGTGATTGTGTTAAGTACGCTGTGGTTGTCTCAGACATGCCTGAGATGTCACCATAAATTACACAGGTACGTTTCGAAGGATACGCTACAGACACGGAGGAGTGATAGGTTAAGCGTATGGAAGCAAATTGTTACCTAGCTCATAAATACTCATTCTGCTAGAACAATGTAACAGTAGCTTCACTGACATAATCATGGTAAATTTGCAATGTTTCAGCCGTTAATGGTTCCAGCCTCTTGCCTATAGCAGTGGATATATAGCTCTATATGGATTTAGCTGGTTCCATGTGCAAATGTTCACTGGTAAATTGCAGTAGAAATGGAATTAATGATTCTGGCAGTTAGAGAAAAGCAGAGGGAATGTTACTGTTTTCTCAACTGCAGACAGTATTCATATTTTTGTGGATAGCTGATGCCCTAGTACAATTTGGATTTCAGCTAACAAGGTGACTATCACATTAATCCATCAGACTAAGGACCGCAGTGAGTATTCTCGTAGTGTAGTGGGTTCCTCGATTTAATTTCTTTTTCTAATTAGTGTAAAAACATTTGAATCACTTATAAACAGCTGAAATAACACCTTTATGTTTTTTAAATGGCAGGTATTACTCATGTAGATGTCTCAGTCTGCTTATTTGTCTTTTGTAATACAGTTATTCTAGAGTCAGCCTAGGAAAATGTAACTTGTTTCTCTTTCTTGCGCCCTACCCTTCTTCTCTTTCTAGAACTTTTGTGTCAGGACCAGATGCCATTCCTCCATCTTTATGATGAAGATACTAGTGAAATTCCTTGCTATATAGCACAGATACTAGTGAAATTCCTTGGGCTAGATAATAATTGCCTATCCCAAATACGTTGGCAGAAACAAACTCTGGAGTAGCTTTGCCATAGGAACTGGGGGGGGTGCAGGTGGAATTAACTGTAAAATGGAGCCTGATCAAATCAGGACAGAGGTTGGAGTGATTCCAGAGTACCTGAGACAGGAACACAAGACAAGTGAACAAAGCGGCGTTGTCCCCTGTCTGCTGGAGAAAGGCTCCAGGATTTGCTGATGCAGAGTGGATATGATGTAGTGCGCATCACAACGTTTTTAGCTGGAAAGATGTTAGAGCTCTTTCTTTGGCCAGAGTTGCCCTCTTTAAATGAAAACCAGCTTGGATATCTAGCTTTCCCTACCAATGTGTAGATAATGATCTCTGACCATTGTGCATAGATTTTTCCCATAAATTGTTTCTGAGTGTGTTAGCTAATCTCTTTTTTGAATGTTCCCATTGATTTTTTTTCATCAGTGATCTTTTGGCTGCTGTTCAGTTCTAAATTGCTTTTACCATTAGAGAGCTTTTACTTGCACCTAATCTCACAGCAGCCATTTTGATGAGATTTAATAGAACTTTTCTCGCAGCTTGCTTTACTAAAAACTGCATCCTACTGTTTTCTCCATGGTTTTCTGAAAAGAGTGTGTGGAGGAGAGCCAGGAGGATCTGCTGTTAATGACAGATGGTCTCAAAGTTAAACCGGTGTCCTGAACAGAGACTGCTTAAGAGGTTACAATGCTGTTCGTTTCCGCGCGGTGAGCACCACCCTTCTCATGGCAGTGTTCCTGGATTTGTTGTGGCTGAGACTTTGTCTTAGTAGCAGCGTTGACGAGATTCATGTGTTCTACCTGAGGATTGATCGTGCTATGCCATAAGTTTGCAGTGTGTAGTATATGAGGAAAAAACACAGCTTTCTTCCTTCTGCTGAACCCTGGTAGAAAGAGCTGTAAAAGGGCTATTAGAGGAGTAGAAGCTTCAAAAGTTTAGTTTGTTTATGAGAATGGGAAAATCAGTCCAGTTTTTGAACTGTACTGATTGGTTGTTTTCTAGATCTTCCCTGTTGCTGTAAGCCTTCTCTGTTCTGTTAGTGCTTCACATACAACTCTTAATGTGATAACCTTTATTAACAGGCTACTGTATATTGAGATCAGTGTTTAACTAATACAGTGACCTCTTTTTGCTGGCAGTATGGAAGATCACAGGAAGTCTGTTGCAATACAAGGATTAATTCACTGGTCTGCAGATTAGTTGTTCCTTTTTTAGTTTAAATAATCATGGGCAAAAATCTTGAACGTGGGATTTTTGTATCCCGTGAATTACTTGGTAGTGACTTGTACCCCAGCTCCCCAGTAAGACATTCTTTGGGACTGGGAGATGGTTGATTAAAAAAACCGACAGAAAAACAGAAAACAAACCTAAGAAACTTTACAGACGTTGAAATATTTTAACCACCACCACTTTGAACACACCTTTGAAAAGCTGAAGCGTTGATACATTTGAAGTACTGATAGATTAATGAGGTAACTTTATATATTTACTGTTCGGTTGTGACTGGTGTAAGAAGCATAAGCTTGATAAATATGTCTGTCAGGGGCCTGTTCTTGGTAAGCAGAACCAAAGAATCTAATAAGCATTAAAATTACTGTCAGAGGAAAATATACCTGATCCTAATTGACTAATTCAGTAATTGAAATTAGTGTTGAAGTCTAAGCTATGCTGTGAAAAAAGAACAGGGTGTTGGTGTGTGCATGTGTGTACATAATGTGAAAAGAAAAATTATAGCTGGCACATTGCAAGATCTGTTTGGCTTAACGCAGTCTGCTGGGCAGAGTTCATAGGGTTTCTGTCCCTTCGTCCTGTCTAGTTTCCCTGCATTGTGAACATGTCCTTAGCACCTACTTCAGCTTTTCGATTAAAATATGGAGAAATAGTTGGAAGAGCTCCTGTAAGTTACAAGTTCTTTCTAATGAGCTTGAGAGTATTACAGATGGCAAAATCCAGCTTTTTAATACTTGCTGCAGTTCCTGCAGGAAAGTTATTTACCTGCTGTTCCAAGTAACACCTAATCATTTTAACTTCTTCCTACAGACTTCCTGTGTGCATATGAGAGCACTCTGGGTAGTCACTTTCCCTTATGTTTAGTTTTTATTTGTGCAGGTTAATGGTATCATTACCAGAATACATGTGGCAATTGATCTCTCTTTACTATTTTAAAAGAACAATGAATGGGAATTGACTTGTAGTATCTAGGAAAAAAAATGTATTTTTAAAAAAAACTAGCTAGATTTTGAACTAGGCTTTTACTTTTACCTTGTTTTGCCCCACTACTTTGTGAGGCCACCTCATCAGTTAGACTCGGAGCAAGTTTCTGTGTTAAAAAGACAGTCTTATGTATTTCTCACAAATACATAAACTGTCAATTCTTTCCTGATGGTTTTGTTAATTTGACATAATTAGTGTATATATATTGAAGTAAACAATGCAGTATGTTTATATTGGTAGGGTTTTCTTTGGGGAGTCTAGAAAAATCTACAGCTTCCTCCTCCTCCTAAAGGCAGGGAGATTCTTCTGTGGATTTCTGATTCTCATTCCCTCATGCCTTCCTCTGGCTCATGAAACACCCTTTATAGGAATGGATGTGTGAAAAAGTAATAGATAATTTCCTAAAGGAGAGTTTATTTAACGTATTTGGAAGACCTGTGGTGGTTTTGACTACAAATGGGTTTGAGCTGCAGAATTCCAAAGAAAAAAAGCAATGGAAACATAAGGGTGTTAAAGGGAACATTGAAAACAAAGCATTTTGAGGCTAGAGCGTACATTCCAGTGCAATAACTTACAGATATTTCCTCTGAACTCCATAACAAATAAGTCAGATAGGAATCTTAGTTCTGGGATTCATAATAGGTGCTAGCTCACTTAAGCTTTCCTTGCTTTGAGCAGGCTTCCTGTTTCTTTTAAATACCTTCCACTTGACTGAGGAACTAGAAACAATTGTCAATAACTGTTCTAAATCTGTATATGGGCCAGATTGTTTATGGCCTATTTAATGTCTGCGGATTTTTCTCTTCTTTTTTCACCTGGAGTCCACTGACTCTGCTCCTCTGTGTTTTGAACACCCTTGGAGCACAACAAGGAACTCTTTCAAACTAGCAAAGTAAAGGTGGCGTGTCTGTACTGGGGCTTGGGGGGGAGAAAAGCAGTATCGGGGCAAATAAAGAAGAAGAAAAAAAAAGGCAATGGTAGTCCTTAGTCTGTTTTGATCTGTTCTTCATCCTTCTCCAGCTCCTGTCCTCTTCCTTGTCCCCCCAGTCCTGAAAGCCATCCACTGTTTCTTTTAATCATCACTTAATATATTGCTTTCTTAATTATCACTGTCTGAAAATGAGAAGCATAATCATCTTCTTTTGTCATTATTTCCCGACTTGTATTCTTAATTAAAACTGTGTGGTGGTCTGTTGCAGAAGTATGAAAATATTATTGTGTGTTTTGTCGTTAATGTATGATTCAGGTTCTATTCAGATTTAGAGTAGGATTCTCTTGAGTTTAAAAAAAATTTATTATATATTTCAGATTATTCTTTGTGCTTCGTTATTCACACCGGTGACCTGTTAGAGTTGGTGTTTGTCCTGTCTTATGAATCCATACCTGGAAGGCTAACTTATTCAAAGTTACTACGTCTACACTGAAGTAGAATCACTGGATAATTTATTACAAGTTGAACAGCTTCTTGTAACTAAGAAAACTTAAAAATGACTTAATGAATTGAGGAATGTCTGTGCAAATGCTCTTTGCATGTATGCCCCTGAAGATGGACAAGGGACAGATAATCACAAGTAGCAATAATGCAGAACTTTTCTTATATTTATCATATTCTGAGATTTATGTTTAATTTTTTTATTTTATACAATTGGTATAGAGTCGTTCGTAGAATAAAATTTCTATCAAAGCATAAAATCTTTTTGCGTGCATGATTATTTAAAACATCTCTCCAGTACCATAGAGTAGATTGACACAGTAACGTTACAGAGCTATAACCACAGAAAAATGAACAGGATATTAAGACAGCTGTGGAATTATGTCCTTAGTGACTTAATAAAGATAGTATGGTTTAATGTCCATGTTTAGTGAGGACATCAGATCTGTTTGCTTATGGCTCTTTGTATGCTGTGTATAATTTAACAATATTTTTTGAATACTTTTTCAGCTCGAGATGCTGACGAGAGAGAGAAGTGGATTCATGCTTTAGAAGACACAATTCTCCGCCATACCCTCCAGCTTCAGGCAAGTTTCACTTTCACTTTTAACTTGTTTTACTTTCTTTTTTTCAAAGCAATGAAATACAATGGTACAACAGCTAATATCAAACATGTCTCATATAACATCTGGGTGTTCTATGGCCTATACAGTATGACATCAGTATAGGTACCTGAGATTAGGTTCAAGTCTTTCCGTTACTATTTTCTTGTCTTACCATCACGAAAGTGAGTATATGACTTATTTTTATTAACTCATATTTTTAATTGGTGGTTCCAGACTGATAGTTGCACATCTAGTTTTTTTGGTTTTTGCTTTTTCCCCCCCCTTTTGTTAAACTGGGAGTGACTCCTTGTTAGGTCAAGCAGAATGAGGCCTGTGGAAGCCTGATGTGTGCCTGTACACCACCTAATTTTGAAATTAAAACGAGACGGCAACATTTCTTTGTGGATGACAAAAATAGTAAATAGCTTATGTTTGAATCCACTGTGTAACCTGGATATTGGTAGTTTTCTGGTTCTGAAAACAGATGGTTGGACTGAGGATGGTTCTTAGCACTAGTTCTCTAAGATCAGTTTCTGGCAATGTTCTAGACTTGGACATGTCTATAAGGCTCGCTAATCCTTTATTTTTGCCTTGGAGAGAAACCCAAACACGTAATGAAAGCGATTTTCTTGTACTTGATTTGTACCACAGAAGTGTCTGATGACAGTGTAGAAATCTTAGAACAGATGTTCGTTATTTGTGTTGAGTAAAGGTTTGGTATGCTTTTGGAGTACAGCAAGAGAATTAGGTCTCTTAATGATTGACACTGTGTAAAGAAAGATGTATTAAAATCCCTCATATCACAGAAAGAGAAGCAGCTTATAAAGACTGATTTAGATGACATTGCCCAATCCAAAGAGTTAGAACAAGCCTGACTTTATCCTATCCAACTTTAGGCACTTGTGCTATTTCAGTCAATTTAATTTCCTGCTAAACAGTGGTTTTCAACCTTTTTTGACTTATTAAGGACCGCTACAAGTTTTCTAGTGGATAGCAGGTCCCTGGATAAAAATCCAAGTTTGACAATCAGCTTTGTATCCCTAGTAACATGTCACGGGTATTTTAGAAGTAATCTCTCCATCTGGACAGAGGAGCTGACCACAGACTGAAAAACTCGGATCTGCAGGGAGTGTGAGGAGACAGGGATTATCTGGAGGACAACATACGGATTTAGAACAGCTGAGCTCCCTCCCAAGTGATGCCTCTTTCCCCATCCTCTCCTTGGAGAGAGAAAGTGAATACATTAACATAAGCAGTCTTATTTAGGGTCTGAAGTGAAGTAAAAGTAATCTGTGCAGTTTTCTCCAACCGGAAGACTTTTTTATTGCTTGAAGATACAGAGTGCAGAAATGAAACACCAGAATATATTGCGGTTTTACCAAAATGTACACTTCCATGCTCTCTAGAAATGGTGATCATGGTTTTATTGGCAGATACAGATTTCATGATTGCAGCCAATAATGGAACTCTATCCTGGTACATAACCTGTTCACATTCTATGAGTTTTTCAAATAAGTAAGGCATATGTCAATAAAAAAAAACCTAGGTTAGTAATTTAGCTAGTAATGTTTCGGGGAATAATTAAAAATCTAGACCTGATCACTAAGAAACATGTCCACATCCCTCTTAAATACGCTCAGCAATGACCATAACACCTGGTGGGCCACTGTTGTGTGCTCACCATTCATTTTCAAGAACCGTGTTCCCTGTGCCGGTCATGCAGCCCTTTTGTTCCCAAGGCCCTTACTGCCAGACGAGCTGGAATGCTGTTGGCTTTCACCCCAAGTCAGGAACTGTCAAGGCTCACCATCTTCACTGAGATGTTCAAACTCAGCCTGGACGCGGTCATAGAATCATAGAATGGTTTGGTTTGGAAGGGACCTTAAAGATCATCTGCTTCCAACCTCCCTGCCATAAGCAGGGACATCTTCCACCAGACTAGGGTGCTCAGAGCTCCATCCAGCCTGGCCTTGAACACTGCCAGGGAGGGGACATCCACAGCTTCTCTGGGCAACCTGTTCCAGTGTTTCACCACTCTCATGCTGAAGAATTTCTTCCTAATATCTAATCTAAATCTGCCCTCTTTTAGTTTAAAGCTGTTCCCCCTTGTCCTATCACTACACACCCTTGTGAAAAGTCCCTCTCCATCCTGCGCAGCCTGCTCTAGGTGGCCCTGCTGTGGCAGCGGGGTTGGACCAGACGGTCCCCAGAGGTCCCTTCCCAGCCCTGCCGTGCTGTGATTCCGTGGCTGGCATGAGCTGCTGAGCAGACACGGGTTTAGCAGCGGAACAGGACTGTACCTCCCACAGAACACCTTCCCTTCACGCGTGAGGAGAGCGGTCTCGGTCGCTGCCGGCCTGCGGGCGCGCGCCCCTGAGCGCCGGGCCGTGCCGGTGGGAGGCACACGGCCTGCGGAGCTGGGCTGAGGCGCGGCGGCTGCCGCTCCGGGGAGAACCCCCTCGATTTTGGTGAAGTCCAGCTGGGCTTTAGGAGCGGGCCCCCGACTCGGCCGCCGGGGGGGCCTCTCCCGCCCCCACAGCGGTTTTTATTTGGGTGACGGGACGCGCGGCGCCGA
>Ga0065711_1031157_pt1 | contig 30399 bp, 23 predicted proteins | sample Hoacrofraction12_FD_59098 | JGI IMG/M metagenome (GOLD analysis project Ga0065711, IMG submission 59098) | Hoatzin crop microbial communities from Cojedes, Venezuela - Epithelial fraction 12 v2 (version 2) | ecosystem: Host-associated > Birds > Digestive system > Esophagus > Crop | place...
GTCCCCTGCGTTCTTCGGCTGCGATAAATCTTCAGGGTCACCACAATGCCGAGTTTCAGCATCCGTGCAAGGACAGGAATGACTTTCACACACATTGATACGATGCACAGTCGGATTCCTTTATTATTCCCCTTGTGCGGTTATATACATTTTCCATATCTGTACACACGATTACGCTTATTCAGATAGGCTACAGACATAAATCACACGCTGTTCACATGTCCCACATTCCCTTATGATTGGTAACTATGCACTAACGCCAATAGCAATAGACTGCCTCCACGTCCTTGAACATATCTTGTTTTTGCTAACCCACATCATGTGCACTCTCAGAACTTTCTCAATTGCTATTCTTAGCTGTCCTTTCCAGCGGCCTGTTCAGTTATGCTGTTTTGCTTAAGCGGCCTAGTCGTGCTAATTCTCAAGCTACATCAACCCCAACACAAAAGAAGAAGAGGCAGGATTTGTGCCTATTTCTCACTCTTCAAGATGATGGACCTCCCTGTACCAGGGGCAGTAGTGGAATGGGACAACTTGCTCCCATTGCTGCAAGGGCTATGTTTACACTGCCAGGTAGCTCTGTGATGCCTGTGTTAGTTCTTAACAAACTCATTCAGGTGCTAGTTCAGAAGCTCTTGAGCTCTGACTACAAGGCTAGCAGGATAGATTAGTCCCCATGGAGCTCTTTGTTGTGCCTGTGCTTATTTACAAATGACTACAGCTTTGCCCCTCTCTATACAGCATAATTTTTAACTGATTTCATGCTATCAGTGCTTTTCACAGCAAAGTGAGGTCCAAAAAAAGCACAAGTGAGAAGGAAATTACAAGAAGATCTAGGGCCCAGGACACAGTCTAGTAAGTGATACCAGCAATACTTTTCTAAGGAAGTATATTTCCCTTAAAAAAACATGGCAAAGGAGACCTCTTTGGCGCTTCCAGTCCCCATCCACTCTGCTAGCCATTCCACAGCATTTTTCCTACTTACCTATGCCATTGTCATATGCTGGGGTGCACAGTTGTCCATAGGTAATAGTCTCCACTAGTCGAAGGAATCTCACGCCACTTGTCAGTATATTAGCAAAAGTGATCTATATATTGCAGATCAGAGCTAAGAGGGAAATCATTTTCTCAGTCCTAGTGTCCTGAGAGTTAAATTATTTTCCTTTCTAAATGAGAAAGAAGATAATGCCTGTGAAGAAGATGTCATGTCTGAGACGTGGAAAGCCCAAGCACAATTTTCCTCTTTGGCTGTCTTTGACTCCTCAGCTAAGTTGTATCAGCACTTTCCTATGGTTTACACTAAGGTTCAAACTTGCTTATCCTTTTTCCCTCTTCGTTGATCCATTTTATGACCTGTAAGCAGTCACCACTCACAGTATTTAAGCCATTGATTCTCCTCCACTGATGGCCCAGTGAACATTGAACATTTTAATACAAGCTATTTTTATTGCAACTCCCAGAGGAGGAATTAGATAGGCACAGCTTCAGAGCTGCCCTTCAAGTGTGCCAGGCTCAAGTCTGAGTGAGGTGGGAGTCAGACAGTCCAGGCATCCTGATGTAGTTCTGTCAGACATCCATCCTCTCTTTGAAACTGCTTCCCAACAAACATCACCACAGCTTCAGTATTCCTGTACAAAAAAGAAAAAAATCCTGACCGAGTGCCTCTGCTGTGCACTTCCACCTTTCTGGCTTTTAGTAACTCTTGGCAGTTGGCAACTGATCTGGAAAGCCCGACAGCAGACAGAATTGCTTAGTTGGAGGCATGCTCAACTTCAGCTTCCATATTTTGGTCAAGCTCTTATTTATCCCCATAGCCTCTGAAGTTACTGATTCTTTGAACCTGACTGCTATTCCGCATAAGCAGTTTTTTATGTATAATCAACTTCTTTATTACATAACAACCAGTAACATCTGAAAGCTTTAAACATATTCCAACCTTTTAATGATAGCAAGGAATGATTTATGAGCAGAGTAAATATCTTTTATTGGCCCAGTGATGTAGCTGGAAAAAGCTAGACTTGCTGTTGTGTGCAAACCTTTTTCTGGATTTGAAAGAGAAGCTACAAAATTGTGGCTTGATGTTTGCTCTTTCTTTTAGTGCTGAAGAAGATTTTGGATCCCTGAACTCTTGCCTGATTTCTCAGCTGTGCAAGTAGACAAAAAAAGGTATTAAGTCCTTGTGAACCTCATTTTGGCTATATCCTTAGATCGTCATGGCTATGTTACACAACTATTTTAGAATATTATAAAATTCATTGTAAAGAGAAATATCTGTATACTTATGATCTTGCCTTTGAATTGCTGTATTAGATCGTCTGATATCATTGTTTTCAAGTAATACACTACCTCAAAAGTCTTTCTAACCAGCCTCTGTAAATTCATAATATTTTATTATATTCCCTAGGTTGTGTTTCTTTTTTTAAACTTAAAAAAAATGTTTACTTGCTTTTAGGCCACTTCTGTGAAATTCTCTCCTTAAAGAGAAAGAAAATGCACCATCTGTGGCATACTTTGTAGCTGCTTATTTGAGGCAGACTGTTCAGGAGGAAGTAAATCTTTCCACATTTTAGAGAGCTTGTGGGGGAAGGAACTTGTCCACATTTTGCAGACACTGGGGTAAGTACATTCTTTGGGAAGCCACAGGTTTTGGGGGCAATAAATCCTTCCATTGCTATTAGACAGGAGGCAGTAAATCCTTTGATCTCTATCGCACTCAATTATTTTACTCCAGTCAGAATGTACATTTCATTGAGGTACGGTCTTCATTTTCCCATTTCCCTGGGATTAATTTATCCTCCTTCGCTAGGTTACTACCCCTTTTTTAATTAATTGGTTATACTTTTCAATTGCTTGTTGTAAGGGCATGGTACTCAGTTACACTACCTGTTATGAGAGAAAATACATTTCATTTTGTTTGTTGTCTACTGTCCTCTCATCATCTGGATAAGAGATTCTGAAGTTGTACCAAAGTATTCCCTCTCTTCAGAGTACCAAAGTATTTCCTCTTTTAAACAAGCAGCTGTGCTTAAACTTCTTGAAAGAAGATTTTCTTGAAGAGTTGTTTTACACGTTTTGCTAATTTCAGATGAGACTTTACCCTCACTTCTAGCCACAAGCCTCAGCAGGCTCTGTGTCGGCCTGAAAAACACTAGAAATCTTACGCTTTCTGTTGAAAATTGTGAGAGAACAGGTTTTACCTATTAATTCAGCACTGTTCTTTCTTCCACACAGGCAATGGTAGGATTTGTATCTGCAGTTTGGAATCTGACACACCAGAGAATAAATCTAATTGACAATTTCTAGCAGTCCAGCATCTCCCAAATACTCAGAAGTTATCTTACTTTTCTTATATTTTTCCCCTGCTTTTCGATTTAAAAAAAAAAAACATTTTCCAAAATCCATTCGAAACAAAAGCAACCCACTCATAAATTTTCTTTCGAGCTCCATCCACTGAGGGCACAGGTGGGGAAGACAAATTTAGAACAAAACCTGCAACTCCCAGCATAAAAACCGGAAAAGGAGCAGGAGTTTTTAGCCTTCCAAAGTATATTTCTGTCAAATAGTGACACCCGGTGGCCAGACAAACTAGCCTGGTATGCAGCCTTACAACACCAGCCCCAGAACCTGTCTCTGCCCTGGAGTGGAGGCAGAAAGGAGGAGTGTGTCTGACAGGCAGGTACCTAATTAGGAGTGAACTGTGTAGCAAGTGAAACAAGGGCACGGTTAGATGTATAAAGCCTACATACACTGAAAGATCCGTATTGCGTTTTTTTCTTCTGGAGTTTAATAGCATCATAGTTATCTGGAGATGCTTATCTGTTCTCCTAAGGATAGGAAATAATTTATATTTTGTTTATAAACATGTCACGTATTCCCTTCTGTCCCTGCGTTCTAGTTCAGCTGTTAGGCTGGGGACCGTTTCAAAAAACTGCACGACAGTGTGAAGCTGAGAGTTGCCAGACTTCATAACCATCTGGAACAGCAAGCTGCTTTTCACACCCTGGAATTCCTAAGTCCTACTTTTTTACAGTATATGCAAAATTGCTATCTTCCTATAAAAATGTAAGATTTAAGCTATGAAATTATAACAAGAAGTTCTAGACTTTTCATTAAGTCTCTGATCTTGCTTCTGAGGGGGGAAGGTGTGTTTGACACATGAAATATGGGAGAAAATGGCTTGCAGCAGCCCCAGCAATGCTGCAGCAGTGCCAGTTTCCAGCTCCCCGCGGCCCTGCCCTGCCCAAAGGCGCCCCGACACACAGCACTCGCAAGCAGCAGTTCTGCGAATGAAACTGAGGGACCAGCTTATGACCTTCTCGAGAAAGAACTCTGACAGTTACAGAGACACGTTTCAGGATTTCCTGTGAACAGTTTGGTGTCGACAAGACTCTTTCAGCCCGTGCATCTGTGACTTCTTTATGAAGGATGCTCCAGAATAAGATTTAGGCTGTCACTGGCGAAAATACCTTCCAAGTACAGCCAGAAAGGGGAGTAGTAAGAGGTGGGAGCAGGACTGGTAGGGTTTTGCCTGAGCTTTCCTCACACAGCCAATGGATTGCTTACAAGAGGGTAGCAAGAGACAGGTTCCCTGCTTCCTTCGTTCTTCTGTCTAGCTCCATTTCTAATCCATGTGCTAAAAAAGTTGGGATGACCTCATTTCTCAGTCTGATGAATGAGGAGAGCTAATATTCTGTTAACTCTGTTTTACCCTATTAACTCTGCCCTTTGCTTCTTTTATATCCCTAAATGGATTGCAACACCAAGTCAGGTTATAAAACTTCTTTGCTGTTGTTAAAAATCTTACATCTTTCTGTTATTGATGCTTTTCTGGTTATCTAAAGCAAAGTTATGAGATGGGCTTAAAGATGAGAGAGCAGGTGAAAAAATATGTATAACAAACTGGAATTTTCTAATTTACCTGATACTCAAGATTCTGAAGCATACTGTTACATTCAAAAGAAACCCAAATACGCTATTATGAGAAATGCACAGTAAGTCACTCCGCTAGCCATCAATGCTTCATAATGATGCCAGGCAATGCCACAGCACCGTAACAAAGATATACTTACAGTCTCTGAATGTATTTCACTGATTCAAAGAAATCTCATGCAATGCATAGTCTACATTAAGAGTTTTTTCATTAAACTTTTGGAAAGGGGGAGGTCTGTTTGACATGAGTACTCTTCGTATGTGCTTTATTTAAATCTTTCTGACCTACATACATTAAAATCGTGTTACAGTGATGACAAAAGCCAAATATTCAAAACTGAGGCTGTCAGTCCACACTGGACTTAGTCCCTGAGGGAATCATTTGCTGAATGACATCAGCAGGGCAAATGAGGAAGCTTCTAAAATTACTTCCAGATAAAATGCAAGAGCTGGTTGTACCAGTGCTCTGAGGACCAAATTTCCATCCAAAGTAAAACATTGAACAAATAAGAGGCCAGTTGTGTCTGTGAACAGGAGAAAAGCAACGCTGTTTTATATTAGTTATTCTGTGCAAAGTGACTGTGGTTTTGCTCTTAGGATACTGACACTTCTGCATGGAAATGCATTTTTTTCAAAGAAAACTAGAATGTTTATCTGTCATATTCATTCTTCATTCACTCTTTTTTCTGTTCTTTGCTACTCATACTTTTATTTCTACAGTCTGCTTTCCTTCTTTGTAACTCCCCTTTCTTTCTGCTACCAGGTTCCAAGTGTGTCTGTCCTCTTAGTCTCTAAAATGCAAGTCTCTCTTCCCTCAGTTTGTATTCTCCTTCTATTCTTCCTTCTGTCCTTCCCCCTTGTATAACTTGTTATACCTCTCTTTCTAGTACTACCTAATGCTTCTTCCTTCTTTCATTTTTCCTAAAACCTAGCAGACTACTAGTTATTATAGCCTCAGAGTTTCTAAAGTTTCATTAGTAGCTTTTTAAATGCCCTTATTATCACTTTTTTTCTTCACTTCTTTCTCAGTAGCTGAAGAAGAGAAAGTTCTTGCACACAGATTCAGCATCTATTCAGTCAGGTGTGGAGGGAGAGAACAAAAGAAGTTGGAAACATCTACATCTACTGGAAATTTTGGAGCCCTCACTCATGAGTATGCTTGCAAGTATGGCTGTTACAACCAGGTTAATTTTTATTTATCTGCATTAATCTTCTGCTCTTTGTCTTCCTTTCTGCTGTCATGTGGTGTTAATTAGTTGGTTGAAATATTTTGTGTAATTGGACTAAGCCACTAAGTTCATAAGACAGAGCCCTAAAGGTCCCAAATTCTGTAGTTTCAAAATACTTGCAAATTTTCCTTGTTGCCAAATGTTGCCCCTGGCAGAGAAAATTCATTTTGTGCTCCATTAGGCTCTGCTGTCTTCAGTTTTCTCTATTATGCCTGCCCCTTTCCTCCTTAGCCTTCTTCTACAGGAGCTTCTGCAGCACTTAGCATCAAAAGTGCAGTTCTTCAGAAAAACCTGTCAATGCAAGAATTTAAATCTGCAAAAATTAATTGGTAGTACAAGCTTGGAGCAATGTACCCTGTACACAAACAGACTTCTTATGTTTGGATGTTGGTCCTTGTGACCAATTACCAAACCCATCTTCCTGACATTTTTATCATGACGTGATAACATAGCAGCTGTGACAAAGACCTGTAACATTTCCAGCATTAATTCTCCTGATGCACATTTTTGCTTTAACATGCAAGTTCAAAATTCCTGAATGATGTCAAGAAAATAATACATATTCTGCTGTAAGTCCAAGGGAACTTGCCTCACTCTGTTTGGGTTTTTTTAATATATTAAATAGTATAAAATATTTTTAAACTCTGGTTAGCAATTTCATGTGCACATTATACTGTCATAATATGCTAAAGAATTTAATTGACATCAGTATGCAACCAAGTGCTCTACTGAGCTGACAGTATTTATTGCTTACTGTCCACGACTTTGCAGCAATCTTACTTATGTGCTGATTTTAAGCAAGGGGTAAATGAGTGGCTGAGCATTTGTGATGTACAAAGTGTTTCTAATGTGAGAATGCCAGTGTTTAGCAACCTTGCACAAATTCCAGAAGAGTAGACAAGGGAAGGCCAGCTAAATCTTTTAGTTTGGACAAGGTGATTTATTGATACATAAGATGTTATACAGCGCAGAAAGGGAGTAAAGCAAACAACTTGTGAATGTTTATTCATGGTTTATCATACTGAAAAACTGCTGGATGCTTATTCACTGATTCTCACTGCACTGGAATTAGGAGGCACTAAATTAAATTACCAAGTAACATATTTTTTGAAAATAAGAAATTTTCACATCTGCAGATTGGCCATAGAGCTCATTACCAACTAAAGATGATTTGTATGCTAAAAATACAAATGGATTTTAAGAGCAAAGAGATGAATGCCCAGAAGCAGGGCCCACCTGGAAAAGTGTAGGTGCAGCATTTCATTCAAAAACCTGGCAGCTTGAAGACAGCATAAAGCGAAGTATCTCTTTCTTTGTTTCCAAGTTTATCTTGTTCTTACACTTTTTTCCTGAGGAGCTGCTCTTGGCTGGAGACAAGGTACTAGATCTTGGTACTTGCTAGATGCACTCTGACTGCTATGGCTTCAGTACAGCTGTTCTTCTCTTGGTATTTTATCAGTATAGGTTTTGCTTGTGTCATTAAGCATGAAAATAGTTGCTTTTCAAAACCACAGTATTTTAAACATATTTCACATTTCAAAAATATAAGAGAGAACACTATGTCCGACTGTTGAACAAGGTCAACTTTCAGTCACCAAAGCATTTCCCAAGTCCAGATAAATAGTGCCTGGATGGGAAGCCTGTCTTATCCTTCATGCGACTTAAACCAGAGAGACGTTACGCCAGCAGATTGAGACTCACAAATCACAGCCACAAAGCAGATTGCTTCTATAGATCATTGCTTTCCTCAGCTCTAACAACAGAGGCCTCCAGAGTCTACCAACTCCTTGTCTCTAACAAAAATTCTATTGTATTTCTTAAACAGAACAACGGTGACAAAGTGCAGGTAGTGATATCCTATCCTCACTAGGATTCACTTCCGTCCATCTAGAAGTATGTTACTACATAAAGAAGAGTTTAGATCAGGCTGCAACATCTGAATCCTTTCTTTACCTTTGAAGCCTATGCAGAAAATTAAGTAATAAAGAAAAAATCATCCCGCATCAGGCTGTTCTCTCTCCACCTGCAGTTCTTTGGCAGGTCTGTGGCAGCTGCAGCAGCAGCAGGGCCTTAAAGTGCAGATCCTGTAGAAACCATGATGTCTCCAGGTCAGCTGCCCGCTCAATTTTCCTGTGAACTCAGGGGATCAACAGGACAAGTGAAATATTCAGCTTCGTCCACACAAGCCAACTTCTCTGGCTTCTAAGGAACTCCATGGATGCACTGATGGACCTTACAGCAAGAGTCGGGGATAGTTTGTGTTCCTAGGTTGTGTGAAAGACCCAATTCAGTCTGAGAAGGCATCTGGTCCTGTTAAAGAACCGGAGAGGTTTTCAGACTTCGTGGTGGGAGGTACAGGATTTCCCAAAACTCAGATCTTGTTGAGAATTGCAGTTTAAGAAGAGCTTCCTAACCATGGTAGACATGGCCCAGGATGCTACAGTACCCACTTCTCCCTAAATACAGCAAAGAAGTCTCTCACAGCTGAGGAAACTATATCCGTTTTCACAACCACAGGGCACTAAAATCAGAAAACACGTAGTACATCAAAGAGCAAATGTCTCAGTGAATAGGCATAATGGTGCTATTTGCTTCTGCTTTGATTTTCTGCACACCCTGCAGGACAAACATCTGCAGAAAAGAAATAAAAACAGATATGCTGTAGCCTATTTTCACATCAGGAAGTATCTCCGTCCTCTTAAATCGAACACCCTGTGTAAGTAGTGTCTTGGACTAGTACATACGATGATGCACACATACTGATCAACTCCGAGGAGATACAGAAGTGGTTCAGTGAAGGAGATATGTGAGTGTCTCCAGAGTCAGCTAACAGGGTCTCACTCTTCCTGTTTGAAGGCAGAGCTGAGAACAACAGCTAGGGATGGTCTGTGATCTTCCTGCACAGACTTGTTACTGCAATGCATTAACAGTCTTGTTGGGTACAGACTTCTTGCCGTGACAGAGACTGTAAATATCATAGAAGATAGATATTAGGTATCCTAATATATCTATATAATGTGTCATTTAGACAGAGAGAAACATAGGTAGAAATAATTCAGTCGATTTTCTGCTTTTGTTGTTGGCTGTTACTTTCTGGTCATCTTTGAAGCAAAAATTCTTTAGCAAAAATCCTTTAAAAATCCAGCTGGGTTTTCTATCATAGGCCAAGCCCACACCTTTGTCACCTCAATTCCCAAATTTGAAGAATCCTCTTGAATAAATTTCAAGGACATTTTCTCTATTCCCTTCGCTCTCGTTTCTCAATGTAGGTGTCTGTAATTGCAGTAATAGTGTTCTCACAGAAATCCCTAGTTGAGGGAAATTGTTAGCAGGGTGAAAAGCTGTGATGTGATTTAGCTTCTACACATGGACTCAAGGAAAGTTTTGACAGCTGCTGGTTCCAATTTAACTTCCAGCCATCTCATTCCTCAGAGAAAATCTTTAAGGTATATATAACTCCTCTCATACAGCACTTTTTATGAATTTTCCGCCTTCTGTAACTTAAAAAACTTCTTTAGCCCAACATTCTCATTTGCTGCCTTTATAAAGTGAAGTTCTTGTCAACTTTCATTACACACAAGTAACAGAAAAACTAAAGGATATACCCCAGAGTAAAAATAAATAAAATCTTTCCATCTTAAGCAAAATTGACTATAGGTAGTAACAATTATGCTTCTAAAGAACAATACTTAAGACATCACTTCATAAAAATTAAAATGATGGAGAATCCACTGCTTGCTTGGAAGTTTGCTTCAGTGTTATTCGCTCTCACTGCTCGCATTCTGCTATATTCCCAAATTAAACTTGCCTAGTTTCAGCTTCCAGTCATTAATTCTTATGATCCTTTTGTCTTCTGGATTGAAAAGCTCTTTACTAACAACTTCATTAGTCCTGCTTCCTGAGGAAAAACACTTCTCATTCTTCTTATTTATCAACCAGATAGATTGACCTTCTCCACTATAAGAAATAATCTTCAGGTCTTGAACTATTTTTTCTCTCTTTTTTTAATGTTTTATATAAATAATTATAATTTTGTTCCTGTGCAATGTCCAATACCAAGGCAAACTGAACCCCCAATTCTTATCGCCACTGCCCTGCTTGTACAGCTGCAGATGCGTTTTCTCTGCAGAGTTGCACAGAGCAGCTGCTGGTTACTTCATCACTGGGATCTTCTAAATACTTTTAGGTATCAGAGGGGGCTGCAAGGGTGGCTTCTGTGAGAAGGTATCACAAGCTGCCCCCATGTCAGAAAAAGCCAGTTTCAGCCAGCTCCAAGTCGGACCGGCCGCTGGCCAAAGCTAAGCCCGTCAGCAATGGTGGCAGTGCCTCTGTGATAGCATGTTTAGGAAGAGGTTAAAAATGCTGCACAACAGCAGCTGGGAGAGATGAGTGAGAAAATGTGAGAAACAACTCTGCAGACACCAAGGTCAGAGAAGGAGGAGGAGGAGGAGGAGGTGCTTCAAACGCAGGAGCAGAGATTCCCCTGCAGCCCATAGAGAAGACAACGGTAACACAGGTTGTGCCTCTGTAGCCCATGGAGGTCCACAGTGGAGCAGATATCCACCTGCAGCCCATGGAGGACCCCATGCCAGAGTAAGTGGGTGTGCCCTGAAGGAAATTTTGGCCCGTGGAAAGGAGCCCATGCAGGAGCGGGTTTTCTGGCAGGAACTGCACCCTGTGGCAAGGATTGATGTTGGAGAAGTTCGTGAAGGACTGTGTCCTGTGGGAGTGACCCTACACTAGAGCAGAGGAACGGCATGAGGAGAAAGGAGCAGCAGAGAAGTGTTATGAACTGACCATAACCCCCAATGCCCATCCTCCCTGTGTCGCTCAGAAAGCAGGAGGAGGAGGTAGAAGAGTCATGGATGAAGATGTGCCTGGGAAGAAGGAGGAGATGGGTTGAAAGTGGTTTTGGATTTATTTTTATTTCTTACTGTCCTACTCTATTATTAATTGACAATAAATTAAATTAATTTCCCCAAAGGTGAGTCTGGTTTACTCATGATGTTAATCAGTGAGTGATCTCCCTGTCCTTATCTCAACATATGAACTTTTCATCGTATTTTCTCTCCCTGTCCCACTGAGGCAGACAGTAAGAGAACGGCCTGATGGGCACCTGGTGGCCAGCTACAGTTAACCCACCACACCACTGATGATTTATTTCAACAAGGCTCTACACTTCAGGGGGAGCTAACAATAACATGACAAGAAACAGTACAGTTATAGTGAAGAGATGAGTCAACCTTTATGGGCAGCACCAGATGACCTTCTTTTTTCCCCTAGTGTAACTGCGAAATTTTGTCTTTTAATAAAGCAAGATGCTGTCAAATATCTGTCTTCTAATGGAGTCTTCTGTTTGTGGCAGGAGTTCCCGGCTAACTTTGGTACTCCAAGATGTCTGGGAACTGGGCACCTCAGGTTTTCAGCCAAGGAACAAGGTTAATGGTACATTTCTATTTGCAGGGATGGGAATGAAGAACATATTTAGTTATGCAACATTCTAAAAATATTCTGAAGACCAACTGTTCTAATAATGGGAGGCAGTGTAAAAGACAGGACAGCAAGAAATCAATAAGGAAAGAGCATGTTGGCCAATTAAACTGGAAAAAAAACACTTTCACAATTTTGAAGCTGAATGAAATGTTCTTGTAGTCAAAAATAAAAACATTGACCACTAACTACTGACCAGGATCGTGCTGAACCACAGATTCCACAGTTAGAAATTTTACTTTAAAATTTTGCTCTGATTTCAACTTTTGAATCAAGCAAGCCTCAAAAACATGAACTGAATTACCTTAGGTAAAAAATAATTTGAGTCAGTAGAAACATGTCATTCAGTTTCTATTCAGTCACTTTAACATGGGAGTATTGCACAAATACTGGATATGCAATACATTTTGCCTAAAAAAGTTATGCACAAAATGTGCACTTTCTCACACAGAGAAAATTTAGTAAGATAAGAATCTGCAAACGAGAGAGTTTCTTTTTAAAGTGGAAACAAGCTTGGAACTGAACAGAACTGAAAAGAACAAGAAACACAGAGGCTACCACTTGAAATCTTGCAAATAGCCTCTATAGTATGTAAAATTTTGGTGTAGTTAGGTAGATAAAACATAGCAAGCTAAATACATTCGTAAGTGTATATGATGAAACTAAAACAGCAGATGCTAAGAAGTTACCTTCACTGAATGCCCATTGGCACATTTTTGGAGTCTGTCCTAATGTATTATGTTTTGTTTTATTTTATTCCATTTTGACTGTTTTTAAGGATATAGAAAAGTTTATTTAACACTAAAAGGACCTTTTTAAAGAACTGTTGCATTCTACTATTTAAATTTTAGTTCTACCTGTGGTTCTTCCATAACCTGAACTATAAAGCTTTTATGTCTAACAATTTCTATCTGTCCTGTAAGATCACAGATAAAAACCACTCATTAAAAGTAAAGGGAAATCAGTCAGCATTTTCATGTATTATGATGTTAAAAGACTGTCTCAAATGAATTACAGCATTGTAGTCTCTCTGGAACCATCTATTTTCCTGTACATAATAGACTGTTTAGCCAACATATGGGACCTTAAAGATAAAATTACATTTAAAGCCTGCCAGAAGAACATCAGCCAGTCAAATCAGGTGATTAGCTAGTAGGCAGCAAATCTGGGCTGTAATTTACTGTTGTAAATATGGACAGAGACTAGATAAATGAACTCTGGAACAAATAGAACAGACTTATAACTGTTGTTTATGAAATAAAATCCTTGCTTAGTGAGGTCAAACCTGGAGTTGATCGCATATATTGCTCTTGTGTTTGTTTTCTTGGTTTACAACAATCTGGAAAGCAAGAGACTAGAAGTACTTTTTCAGTAGCCTGGTTAAGGTTAAAGTAACAACAGTGACAGAACATCTTTATACAGTGATCCACCCCTTAAATATTATTTGTAATGCTTTATAAAACTTGCCTTAAAGGCATAAAAAGAAATCAGTGAATGCAGTTCATGAAGATGCTTGAAATTGTGACTACTGTGGCAGAAGCCAGATGAGAGCAAGCAGTGGAGGAGGGAGAACAATGTATTTTCTGTTCTTCTGTGGGCTTGTGAGTAAACACGAACATGGTGGTTTGCCACTCTGTGCTTTGGGTTTTCCAAGCTGTAAAATGGGGACAGTGATACCAGCTGGGATAGATGGAGACTGCCAAGCACATTCACATGACAGGGTAATTGCACCTCCAGGGATCCACAGATGGTTTCCACAGAGCTGGCTCCAAAGGCAGTCCTGCAAAGTAACATCAGTAACACCACTTGCAGACCAACATGACCTTAAGCATGGTGTCAGCTGGTGATATCAGTTGATCAATTGGCTCCATCCTAGAAAGTCTTCACCACCATCTCCTGCAAGAGATTATGAGATGTAAATAGTCTAGAATTATTCTGAGCTCCAGCAGGCTATCTACCACCAGATTGTACAAGGCTTCAGGTCTTCCAGATACAAAGTGAACAATCACTGAATTCCCTGCTTTTGTTATTTGGGAAATGTAAACAACATTAGGCTCATGCACAAGAAACACCTTAAGAAGTTAAGCTCTGGCATCTCCTCTTGCATGTTGAGAAAGTCTCCAGAAGCAGGCTGACAGAGGAGAATCAGCCCTTCTGAGACACACCTGATCTGTTTGGCCCTGTTAAAGCCTTCCCTCCACCCCAAAAAGGCTCACTTTTTGCACTGCAATCATGACCTATGCAGAAACCCTCAGGAGCTTAGAGCTAAGAATGCTTCAAAAGCTTCTCAAATGTACCTGACCATGCAAGCATTCCTGCTCCATTCCAGGGCTAGAGATTTCAGTTGACAGTTTTCTCACTTGAAAGCTCGCTAATGTTGGTGCTTTGGTTACTCCTACATCAGAAAAGGTTTCTCAGTCAGTTGATACCTACTATTGTGAGCATGAGAATTACCATAATACAAGTAATGAATAGAAGAGTAGTCCTTGCACCCACAGGAGTTCCAAAAAGTGGGATCTTTTCAGCGACAATCTCAAGTCTGCAGAATTCATTCCCAGATTTCAGAAATACAGTCCAAATACAAGAGCCTTACCTTTCAACTTTTCACATGGGAAACAATAACATTTCACATAACCCCAATTTAATAATATGTTTCAAATTATGTGTTAATTATAAAATAATTGCTGATCTATCTTACTGTCCTCCTTTGCGAAAAGGTGTGGAAAAGGACCCAAAATTGCCGGAGTGAGCCACATCCTTGCCATCCAAGTCATAAATTTGTGGCTGCAGCGCCCACTCCATTGCTCTGTTCCATTTGAATGACACGGATAAGATCCAGAGTACCCTTATTTACTGGCTCTTCTCCTCCAATATTACTCCAAATTTTATAACTCCAGAACACACTGTGTTATAACAGATGGAAAAGGTTTTTTCTTCCTAAAGCTGCCACCAAGTTTAATGAAGCCTATAGGACAGAATCACAGCTTAGTTTCAGAACTAACAAGTGATTGTATCTCCTGCTGGAAAGCTTTGTCTATGCATTTTACTAGAGGGTATATCATTAAGCCTGTGTGTTAGTCATATAAAATGTTGGTTGAGAAGAATTGCAGTGGAGGGGAAAAGCAAAAGAAGTCTAGATTTATATGTAACATTTCTTCTGGAATTAAAAAGATTGATAGCAAATCCGTCAGTGATAGCACCGAAACACCTTCAACCATTCTAATAACATAGATAATTGTAAAAGATGTATTCAGAATTACTCCATACTTTTTGTTGCTAGTCTTTCCTGTTCTTTCATGTTTTCTTCTCCTAGGACATAATTTATCCATTGCCATTTGTTATTTCTTCCTATTTTTAAGATAAAAGCTTGAGGTTGTTACTCAGCCCTTTAAAAGTAGTAGCAGATACCTCCTATGGGGATGAATGTTCCTTATTGTCACACAGGTAAGATGACTATCCTCACACTTTGATCAAGAGTTCCCAGGAATCCAGGCATTCCATTTATTTTCTGATCCCTGAATGGTCCAACTGAAACTTCCTCCAAAGTACAGAGCAAAACACATTTCATGCCATTTTTAAACACCAGAGGGTATGAAAGAACCCTGACTGCTTTAGCTGTCATCATTGCTGTCTTTTTGTCTAATACACAGGGAAAGAGTGGAAACAATTACATTTCTGGGAAATTGGTTGATTTTGAAACAAGAGGTGCTGACCACCCAGTTATCCATTTTAATAGTCAGAATTTGGTGAGGAATATGTTTGTTTTCTGCTGGGTCTTACAGCAGGCTTTGCAGATTCACAAAAACAAGCATTTCTTCACAGGGTCGAGGCCATGCATAATAAATTATGACATCTTAGTGCTGCAGAGTTAAAGATACTGTCTCAGAAGAAGCTTCTGGGTATAACGTCATGGAAGGAGAGTGGTGGGACGCTTAGACTGCTCTTTAGTTTTGGGGTGGTGAGGTTTGACAGTGGTACAAGTACAGACGGCGGGGCACTCTTAGGGGTCTACATGCACAGAGTAATGCAGCGAGATACCCAGCTCGCTCTGGCACAGGAAGCACTGCAGCTTGCCAGCTTTACCTTTACCATCCTCCTCAGCAGGGTTAACTAGCACAAAATCACTCAATGACTGGTCCACGAAGTGTTTTTAAAAGCACTGAAAGTCCTTTGCTGGCTATTGCCCACAGTCACTTCGCTGTTCAGTCTTTCTAGTTAAAAACTACCCACTTACTAGAGAGTTGATGTTCATTTTAGTTGCCCTACTGATCATCTGAATATGGTCCCAGCCTTTACTCTAGGTTCTTTCTTTACTTGTCTTTGCCCAATTTTGCCAGTTAATATCGAAACCTGACAGACGTCAACTTCTGACATTTTTTATGACCTCAGAAGTTGCCACTAGCAAGATTTGGACCAATTAAAACAGAAGTTTGAAACTGATGGTCTGCAGATCTCTCTGTGTAGTGCTCTAATCCTGGGTTGAGGTGGTCCAACACAACCACATCTGGCTTCAGCCGCTTTTGCAAAGCCCAGGAAGGAGTCAATGGGCAGAGCTGAAAGCAGTTACTATTAATAGGCTACAGGGTCACCCTCCACTACCGCTGCAGAGCTGTGCTTGTTCTTGTAGCTGCCTTGGTGAAGAGGCAGTAGCTCCCCTCTCATTCCCAGCCCACTGAGTACCCCAGCACCACATCCCTCCACTCTCCACAGGGAAGCATTTACCTCACCCATTGCTGTCCTCTCTCCTTCCCATCCTTCTTGTGCAGAAGAGGAGGGACAGGAGGGAGGAAAATGCCATCATCTGAGAATTGGGAGAAATGAGAATGTGGAAAGGAAGAAGAGAAGAAATGAGAGAGCACCCAGCCTGTAGTTCAATGCCAAAGTCAGCCAAAGTCACAATCTACCCTGTCTCTCTCCCTCGCTGCTCAAATTTTTGCAATTTTCCCTTTGTGATTCCACTGCCAAAATAACAATAATCAACAGGCAGACCTTTGTTTTCCAAATATGTAATATTTGCAGGATTTCTTTGCAGGTGTAGTCATTGTCTCCTGCTTTCTTTATCAGATAGGAAAAGTCACAAATTGTCACCGTCCTGATCTATGTGCCTACATTTAGTCATACACCTCACTGAAATACTGTTGTTCACTCTTTTGTGGTCAGCACATGCAAAGTTTACAGCAGACTGCTAATGATGTTGGCATTGTTGTGGCATATTCTCAAGCCATGTTTTTAATCTAAGTGATTCTATTTCACTTTCAGTTATAAACAGCATTATTTGAAACACTTTAAGAAGCAAAGAATTATCTTTGGTAATGAAAGATATTTGTCCTCAGGATCTGTCACAATTCGGTGTGTACAGGTATATACAGCTATGACAAGCCTCTGCTTGCTTTAAGATGGAAGAAAGCGAGAAGAGCCACTGTGCAAAATGCTTGCACTCTGCTCTGAGGAAGGTTGAGCTCAGAGACAAAATCTTGGTGTCATTGATAGACGATCCAGCTGTACTGACCACCTTTGTCATGAAATCCTGACTTTTTTGAGTCGAAGGTTTAGCTCTGCATAAATTTAGTTTATGGGTTAGCATTTTAGCTCCCAGCAGGAATGTCCTTTTTAAGGCTTTCCCAGGAATCCCCACTTAGCACCTTACAGTAGGCATCACAAAGCTTTCTCAGAGCACTTCACAGAATCATAGAATCAGAGAATGCTTTGGCTTGGCAGGGACCTTTAAAAAATGTGTAGTCCAGCGCTAATGGACTAGGAAGGCACCCTAGTTCAGCGGGTTTCATTTTGGATGAAAATAAATGGGAGGATTTCCTTTTAGCAGTGATTCAGTGTAACCCAGCTGCTAAGAGGCAGCCAGTCCATGGGACCGGACTAGAGCCAATCTGCAGTAACACCCTGAAAATGGGTGTAGCATGAATGTAGAAACCTCAGTACTGTGTCAGCCTAAAAATCTGTTGGGCCACACTGAGAGCTAATGCAAACACATTACACAGGAAGACTCACTGCAGTAAGAATAAAAAATATCAGGGCTAGTAAATAAAGCTGTACCGATACAGAAGGCCCACTTTAAGTGAGTGCTTACAGTTAAGTTCAGCTCTGAGAAAAAACAGTTTACAAAAATATTCCCTTTGTCTGTTCAGTTCCTTTTCATAAGATCTGCACATTTTGATCAATGCGTGTTTCTATATTTCAGAACATCCCTTTCTGTGTGTTCAGCTGTGTTTATAGTATAGTATGAAATGTGATTTATTTTGCCATAAATTGTATGCATTTCTAAGATGTGTGTTGGAGTAGTAATATCAGCCTTCTGGTCACTTTTTAGAAGCAGAAGGAGGGAGTGACACAGACATACAGAGGGTTCTCAGTTTTGCGCTGTATCTGGCAAGCAGCAATACTGCACTGTCCTCAATATGTCCTTATTAAGCAAGCTACTGGGAAACCAAAAGGCAGAGGAGAGAGAGGTTGGTGAATACAGAGCACTGAATGGGTTAGTGTCCTTCGGCTGCCTACTGCGGCTTTTACAGAGGACATTAGTCCTGAAACACAATGAAGAGATGGTGAAACTCAAAAGAGGTTTGATTCCATGTCACAGGATAATGTAGGAAATTTTTCCTCACACTAAAGCATACATTTGATTACACAAGAGTTTTATGCAAGCGTTGGCAATGCTCTCAAGACACCAATTCAAAACAAAAAAAAGCACCAAAGAGAGGAAAATGAAAATAGAGGGACTGGAAGAAAGGAAAAGAACGGTGTCTAGGAAATAGTCCTGTTCCTAATTAACAAAGACACCTTTACATCACCTCTAAAGCGTTGGGAACGGTGGAGCGGCGGCGGGGGGGCACAGAGCCCTCCCGGGGCAGAGCAGCTCCGCCTCAGCCCGGCAGCAGATGGAGCTCCCGGCTTGCGTTTGAGCTCCCGGGTTCGGGTTGAGTTTCGCCTGTTTGAGCCCTTTTTTGTTCCTTTCAATTTGCCTGTTCAGTTGCAGTATTTGTCCTTTGAAATTCAGAAATAAGTTGAAACAGGAAAAACAAAGTCAGAGGGCATTTTCCACACTAAAATACTGTATTTTCCTTTGGACTTTCATGCCGTATATGTCTTTCAAAAAGCCACTGCTGCTCTGCTTTAACAACAGTCAGTCTGCAAGTCAAAGTAATTCATTCTGTAACTGGATCAAGCCCTAAATAAGACCACATCTGTAAACATTTTAGTAAATGCACTTCTAAAAAAATGCACTTTTTAATTAGATGTTGCTTAGCCATCAAGGAGTATGAAGGAACTTCACGTGCCTGTAATTATATTGTGCAATTGGTTTCATAGCAAACTTCATCCAAGGTTTAACCTGACTTGTTTTGTATTTAAAAATACTGGGTTTACACTTTTCAGTGCAGAGGATTTGAATTACAGTACTTGTCTGGTATTTCTCTAGACCAAATGATTTCCACGTTGTGTTAATGAAAAGCAGTCAGACACACATTCAGTAGAAGCTAGCTGACAGAATAGGTGGCAGCATCCTTTTGTAAGCCAGCTTAGTCGGGAGGTATCCTGCATTTCAGGTGCACAGAAGTCTTATCAATTGAAGGTTTGTATCAGCTGATTTAATTCCTAGCAAAACAGCCTTATTCCCCAGGTCTGGGGATATAGTCTGGCACAGGGGGTTTGGAATGGGGAAGGTAGGACAATATTCAGCACGGTGTTTGCAGCTGAGGGGGGTGCAGAAAAGAAATGTGTGAGTTGTAGGACACGGTAAGGAATAAATACAAGGTAACTTGACTGTGCTGCCCTTTACTAAGGATGCTTTCTGGAACTGATGAAGAGATGTGGCTTTAGGTTCCTGCTCACAATGGTATTTAGGCTTCTTGTTGTTGTTTAATTTTAATTGAATTTTCAGGACAAGGATTAGACCGCAAGGTTTCCCTCTTCAGAAGGGGAGCTCAGGGTTTTATTACTGATGTGCAAGGAGGCTTCTGCAGGCTACTGTCTAGTATCACTGGACTGGCTTCTGTAATAAAAAGAGCATATTAAGTCCTCTTTCTCTGAGAGTTGTGTGGCTTTACAAAATTTTCAGAAGTACTTTAGCAGACCTCTGGTTAAAGCACCCTCACATTGCACATTTGTTCTTGATTATCTAAAGACCGATTGTGATCTCTGAGGAAAACAAAACTGTTTCCTTTTCATTAAATGAATAATTTCACAGGCACAATGGTAAAAGCCATAGACACACTGTGTTGCATTGCTGTAGGTAGTGTTCACCTTTTTTCACATCTAGGATCTGGTAGCAGAGCACAAAATTAAGTGACTTTGTGCAGGGAGAGCTGCTTCTGAAAGCTCATTTTTCCCTCAGCAGCAAATAGGCTGTAGTCAATCTGTCTTAACACAAACACTGGTGCTCGGAAGAGCAGGAGTGCTGGGAGCGCTACTGCATTAGGAATTAGAGGAAAATGGGAGAAACAACAGGTATCTGGGAGCAGGTAACAGAAAGAAGTCCTATAAACAGCTTGATCATATGTATTTTACAGAATATGCTGGACAGGTCCCTTAGTATAGCTATTTTGGATGAAATTTGAAAAGAAATCCCAGACTCTCTATTCGGACCTCCTGGGCAAAGATCTGCTTTAAGGAATTTGCAAAGAGCAGAACCTGGCAGAGAGGGAAAATCCAGCTGCCAGGAGCAGGCTGCCAAAGGTTGCTGAGCTCTGCAGTGGGAAAAGGGTACAAAGAGAGCATAACTGGTAGGGAATGGAGCTTTTCAGCCTAGAGAGACAGCTAGATGAATGCTGAAGCCAAACATAAAATTGAAACAGCTAATTCAGCCCAGAAAAGCCTACTTAAGTACTATTACACTAGACCCCCTGAAAGGAGAGTTAATTTTGAAAGTACCTGCTGTGTGGGGTTTTTGAGCCTGCAAAGGGAAATTCAAGCAGCAAATGAGCATGAAACAGGATTAGGTGTTTTCTCTTTACCACCACCATGCTTGCACTCTCCAGCTTAGTCTGTTTCTCTCTGTGGAACCTTAGTTTCTGCAAAACAGTTTGCCTCCATGAAAAGAACCACACACTACAACCAGCAGTTGATTATCACATTAAAATAATTCAACAAGAAGTTATCCTTTTTTCCTGTTGCAGAAACATTGAGAAACTGCATAAACCTTTGTGTTATAGCTGTATTTTTGATTTTGGACAGCAAAGCTTCACTTCAACAACATTCGAGCAGAAACACACAATAGCAAATCCTACAGTCCTGGTTTGCTTAGAATATACGACATATATTGCAACAGTAAACAGGTATCATAACACCAGAACCATTTTCAGAGAAAAAGTCAGTGTAGACAGGGGTGACAACATAAGAATTGCTTAAAAATTATTTGAATGCACTCAAACTGGAATATATATTTCCCAACTTAAGAATCTGCAGTTAAGTACTGGCAGTTTTCATACAATATTCTGTACAGTTTTCTGAACGCTGTGCCACATGCACAGAAAACCTTTTAAAGGCTAACCTAAAACATAGCTGTAAGTATTTAGATTGTGCATTGCTGAGTTTCAAGTGACTTTTACATATGTTACCTGGTGGTACAATCAAGCTGTTTGTGTATCTGCGTCAAGATCATATGCACCTATTTTTTTAAACTTTTACATTATATATATATATATATCTCAAAGAAGAACCTGTGTCCTTAAAGTAGGCAGGGATATTGCTCAGAGACAAAACAGCAGCATGTCAACCTCCAGGAGCCTTGCTCCTGTGTATTGTTCCCTTACCAACATCTGGGCTGATTTGTCTTATGCCAGAGGCCAAGCAGGTTCTCAGCTAAACCTAGGACAGACAACAGTTTGTACAGCTGCCTCTGGCCTCCCACAACCACAGGTAAAGTCTCTTAACATGGTCAAAAGTCCTTATATTACCATAAAGGTGAATATGTAAATACAGTTAAACAGTATCATTTCTTTAGAGCCAGATTTCTTAATTAATCCAGTGGTGCCCTGAGTCTGGGACTTAAATATGCAGCACATCTGCAGGTCTTTGGATACATCAAATGCAACAGTAAAAAAGAAAAAACTGTTGAATTAGCATTCATAAAGTGCCTTATGGATAATAATAATACATCTCATGAATATGAGTGTTTGAAAACCAAGAAAGCCATTAACAGGGAACTACAATATTAAAAAATATTTCCATGCTTCTTCACACAGGGTCTTTTCAGCTTGCAATGGAAACACAGTAGTACACTTTAGTCTCCATTAATAGCCGGCACGGCTTTCATCTTTCTGCTTGATGCACGGTGGCCCCTTTCTCTGCTACGCTTGTGGCAGAGAAATGTTGCCAGCATTTTTATCACCTTACCTGCTTGAGAGTGGTTGGTCCCATTTGCAACAAGGATCTACCAGCACTTTAGGAAATTGGCCAGTAAACCTGTAGGTAGCTCTCTTTTAGGCTAAAGAAATAGGAACTCAATTACACAATCAGTCAGCATCACTGGTCTTTTTGACAAAACTGGAGGCGGGGGGAAGCAAACTCATGGAAGTGCAAACACAATATCAACATTTACCTTTGTGTTCATTCAACTTACTTCAATTAGAGAAAAAGCTGTGGTGAGTCTACCTGTACTAAGGGCTCATCCTTGCAGCCAGGCAATGACAAATCTGAATTATTCAATATCTCATGGAAAATTATTGTTCACAATGTACAGGTTTTTGAATATAAAAGCAGGCAAAGAGAACTAAGACAGCATTATCAGGAGATATCTTCAAACTCAACATTACTTGGAAATACTTACCCAGTCTTTCAGGATATATCATACATACTTTTATATTCACTGCACTTGTTACCCACAATAACTGCAATACTTTAGACTGTGCTGTAGTATGTGCAACACTCACTTCCCAATGACATTTCATACACTACCTTTTAACAGCAATTTTTGACTGAAAACTTACAACGTCTGTCCAAACATTTTGTTTTATAGCATTGTTCCTGAGCTCCCTTCATGGAATAGATGCCAGAAAATATCAAGGGCTCTCCTCATTCAGATGAGAAGATGGTGCAGGGTCATCTTTGTTTCCTAGACCTCCAGAAAAACTGAGCAACGTACTGCTCTGCAAGAACCTGGCAATGCACTATGATCTCAATGGTATGAATCACTGCAGATCTTCAAAATTATTCAGCACAGACATTTTATCCTTCTCCGCCATATTCTACCCCAAACACAGGTATAGAAAGTGGTTAATTAGGGTCTCAAAGCCACAGATAATGGAGAAACCACTATTCACCCTAAAGCATGGCCTCTTTCAAGTCCTGGGGACTCCTGTGAGATGTGTTTATATCTGAAATATTGTGTGACTCTTACTTCAGCATGAATGCCTGCTCTAAGTGACCAGTTGCTTGGCCTGAAATAGACCAAGTAGAGGAATGATTTTCACAGCACTGTGACTTTTCCTCCTCTCTCTGGGAGAGAGGTTGCTATTATGCAGACTAGATACTTAGATTATCCCATTATCCTATACTTGCCTTTTTTTCTTTTTTTTTTTCCTTTTTTTTCCGAAAGGAATATTGCTCCTTTCAAATTCTGCTATTTAATTGCCATTTTTTTTCTCTTTTCACAAGAAACAGTGTGCACTGAAACTCTCTCTCCTGCTCTTGCAAGAGCTCTAGCTCATGGCAATGGCATTTGTCAGTGACATGATGATCCCTGTCCAGAGCCCAGCCCACTATCTTGTATCATAGACGGGAAAAAGCTATACCTCTTCACAGCTTCCTATCACCGTTACAGCTTCTTTACGCCCAGCGTCTTCCTCCCGTGTTTTGCTTGTACACAGGAATATCTACTTTTGGGACTCACTCAAAAAGGAGCATCCTGCTAGGTTCATTGACTCCCATTTTGATCTTTCACTTTTCACCACCTCACCATTTTCTTTCCACAAAAAAAAAATGTGTTCCCAGTTACTTAATTAAACTTCTGTATTCAACCAGCATTTTACTAATTGGTTCTTCACTCACACTGTTCGAAAGCTAGGTTGTCTATCAGCAAATCAATTGTAACCAACCGTTCTGCTGGTAGATAGCCTGCAGCAGGAGTGTGTGTTTTGTTATTTCAGTGAATGACAAATAGATATGAAAACAGTGTTGTATTCATTATAAATTTTTACACACCTTGATCATATCAACACTAGAAGCTTGCTGGAAATCACCTATGATTTCCAGTGAATACTTTCAATCAAAACCAGCAAGTAAAAGTTGACCATCAGAAATAATTTCCAAGCAACTATGAGAAAACTTTTGTTCCCTAACTTCTGTTGTTCATTGAAATCACTGCTGTCAGACCTTGAAATTCCTGAAGCCAGAAACTGGAGCCTAGCAGGATAATAATTACCTCCTATCAATTTTCCACTTGCTCTCTATCACTGCAACTGTCACATTTGTGTGGAAGGACCACAGAGCATAATGCATACAGAGAATGCTGTAACAAAAGTCCACCGCAGCTCATTTTCCAAGGCTGTAAGAGATCACCCTTAGACAAGGCTTCAAAAGCACCTGAGCAAGGAAAAGAGTTTAGGCATTACCTGGGCGTAAGGATGGCCTCACATTTTGGATTCCTGAATGAATAATCTTAAAGAATTTGTGTCTGTCAGTGTCTCACTGTTTCAAAGCTTATTATTTTTCATCAGTTTAGGGGCTACTATGTGTATAAATCAGGAAATAAATGCAGCCTTCACAGAACAGGAATTTTAAGCTGTCCTCTACCTCCACCATGTGAACGGTTTGTCCATAACTTTTCAGGCACCTGCACCTGCTTGGAGTCTGGAGTAAGACTGAGGGACTGTAAGGAGGTGATGCACTAGGAGAGTAAATTCTCAGTGTGGCAGCCGTGTATCAGCTTCAGGTGGGGGTAGATGGGGAGTTGGGAGAGTGTCACCTCCCACTCCCTGGATTTCTTCACCTCTTGGTACAGTAATATGGTACCTGAGACAGCAGAGACAAATGTGGTAAGGGACCAAAAAATGTCTTCTTCTATGAGAAAGTCAGAGGAGGGTTTGCCCTTGAGGTAACACTGACACAAGCTGTCAAGAAAATCTAGACTGAAATACCTCAGGGGGAAGTGTGTTTTCTTTCGACCACCACACATGACTTCTGTTTAGTGTTAGATGAACTAATGGCTGTCATCCAGATCCACACAGATTCTAAACTCTTCCTTCATGCCGTGTTAGTGAACGACACCACAGCCAGCTTCCGGCTCCCAACAGCGAGTGCCACTGGCTGGCATGGGTCAAGTCCTCTGTCAGGCTCCACCACTGTGCCCACCAGCTCTGCTTGGTGCTCTGAGCCCCGAGAACAGTCCTGCACTGAACTGCATGCACCTAACCACCTCCCTCACAGGGTCTGGGCTTGCATTCCTTCTCAGTATTAACTTCATTCTTGTAAAAAAATGCTTGAGATTTTTTTCTCTACACAGGAGCCTTAGTTTTCCACCGAGGAGGCATCAGTAACACAGCAAATATCTCCGAAGATCCCCAGTGGGATGAATGGGGAGCAGCTCAGCCCCCAGTGACCTCTTCATCTGCAGTCAGTTCTGAATGCAAACAAGCTGTGGTACAGGTGTGGATTTCTGCTTGTGTCTGGTATCTTAGTGAGATATACATTTATGTGGAACAGAATGGCAAAGACCACCATGCCCCCATTCAGACTAAGCTGCCATGTCCCTTTGGTCTGCTTTCTAATACTTACTTGGCTTCCAATAATGCCTCAGATTTATAATCCCAAAGAAGCTAAGGCTTTTGCAGACTCTGTTTTCACTACCCAGTAAGTAATGCATTAGTAATGCAGAAAGAATAAAACCTCAGGGTCATGAGCCAGGCTAGATCTGTGCAGAGCTGACATCGACGAAAGTTGTGTGCATGAAACAAGGCCAATATATACCAGGGCTCTCAATGTTTGAGTTCTAAATGTTTCTATTGGCTTTTCATGGATAGGCTTAATGGTATTATCTGTGCCCTTAACAGAATATTCAACAAATGAAAAATGTATCTGTTAACCCACTCTACTGAATAGCATGTCCTGACAGCTAGAGACTCCTACTCCAACCCTTCCACTGCAATGAATCAATTTCGCCAATGTCATTTTTCACCAACTGAAGCCTTTGCACCTCATTTTTGTCTCAGTGACAGCTCTTCTCCAGTAACCACCATTTACACTGACAACAATCTCCTTCCACCACATGCTCCACTTGTCAACAACAACCACTTTGTTAATAGAAAAGTAGTTTCTGGGAGTTTTGCTCACAGTATCACTCAAGTGTAACTGTATATGATGATATGTATCTTCTTCAGAAATCCTCATCATCTTCTTTTGTGCTGCTTTACTCAAGCAGCTAAGGATCTAGAAATTAGAGCCGCACTTCCTCTTCAAAATGTATTTATTTATTATCATGGAAGCGTGTATTTGAGGATAGTGCAGAAGCAGTGATCCGCATTTCTGTATTCCTTCTTATTTTATCATTTTCAATCAAATTCACACAAACAAAGGATGTGGTAATATTTACCACCTTTCTGTCCCATAACTCAGCTCTAAACCAGGCGAACCAGCCCTGAAGCAGAGCTTCAGTGCAGGTGTTGGGAAAGGGAAGCAGCATGGAGAGAAGCAGATCTTCAGGTGGAGGGTGGTGAATCAGTGGGGAGCGTCTGAGCACTGGGGACATTTACTGGGATGAAGGTTGTCCAGCTGACCACTGATATTGTAGCCATCCATCAGGAACACCTCCTTCATACTCTGCTGATCAATTCATCCATTCTGATCATTACCTATTTTATCCCTTGTATGCCAAAGTGACATTTCTTTGCATTTCAGAGTCCAAGGTCAAACACAGCAGCTAAAGGGAAGACAAGGCAGGACTTTTTGAAGACTTCAGGGCAGGCTTAGATAGCTACACTGATACTATTACAGGAATGGTAAGGACAAAACATAAGACTACTGTATTGTCTGCAGAGCTACGGAGCCCAAGAGCAAATATCCTCAAAGCAAAGGATCATGAGGAAAAGGATCCTAAAGACAGCAAAAATGTTTGGTGCCACTGCTTATAGTTGATGTTAGCTGCACTGAGAGTCTGTACACATAAACAGGCACTCTGAAAATTGAACAAGAGAATTTCTGTTTATTGAACATTTTGGCAATTCTTCTGCTGAATGCATCAAGACACTTGCCTATTGCTCGAAGACCTGACTCCCAGCAGAAGCACAAAAGCCTCCTTGGAAGGTTTTGAAGAAACAGGGAACTGGAATTTAGAGCCCATCTGTGATCATCCCCCTCCTTCCCAAAGTCTCTGAACTCTTCTCAGACGTCTGGTCTCTTCCAGGACCATTGCATATCAGGAAGTATATTTCCCTGGTCCTTGTGGATGTGAGAAGAAAAGTAGGAAGTGGGTAGATTCAAGAGAAACAGAGGGCTGGAAGAGAAATATATTATTGCCAGAACTACTAATGTAACTGTTCCAGGCTTGGATCATTTCCACCCTTTTATAAATCGATGCATTGTTGAAGATTTTTTGCATCCTCTTCTTCACAGTCTCCATCTTATTTATCCTGTATTCCCAGCTTTGTTTCTCCCCGTCCCTTTTTCTCCACCTGCCATTTTTCCATTGTACTGCTACCCCCACTTCCTTGTCCTGTTCCTGAGACCAGAAGTATATGCAATGCAACAGTTGTTTTCTCTGGCTTTTTCAGTCATACAGGTATACAGAGACAGACAAATCCATATGTCTGAGTAGACAAACCAAAGGCACTTATTGCTTCTGCATTTGGAGCAGATGATGATGATGTTTGTGATGATTGTCACTATTCATTTAAGTCTGGGGCCTGAGAGCTCTGTCCTCTGTGCAGACAGGTTTTGTCTCAGTGTAAATGATCTACTGCACCAGAGCACTGAAACTCTTCAGTTGTATCCTTATCCCAGACCTCTAGGTATTTCAGGCCATTGAAAGCCAGTGAGAATGTAAGACCAGCCCTAGAAATAGGTTTGATATTTTACAAGAAGGTAGTGTAATCATGTACAGGTGTGATGTCCTAGTAGTAGCCATCCAGAAAGATGCTGCAGGGCTCTGTACCAGCAGGAGTATCAGGCCTAGGAAAGCAGACCTTGTATTGCATTGCAATTTTTTTAATGGCCCTCTCATTGCCTAAGCAGAGAGATGGACTCTGGTAGCTAATTTGAGACAGTAGAAAGATTTACTGAGGCTACTAGAGGGCTTAGCATCAGCAAGGAATTCTGTTATAAACTGATTGATGAGGAAGTTTCAAATTAGTTGCCTACCTCTCTGATGTGAGGAATCTCATCTCTACCCATTGAACAGGTTCCTGGAAGGACTCACATCTCCGTTGCTGCTCCTAGCCCTGTCACCTCTCAGTTGGTAAGATGAGATATTTAAATGAACAGTTACACATGGCTGCTATACAAAGAAGGAACTTTATTTATCCAAGACACCATGTAAATGCGTCTTGCAACTTTTCTGATCAGTGCTTTTTCCCTTCTGTACATAATGCTGCTAAACTCATAAGCAAAGCTACTAGCAGACCAGAAAAGAACAATTTGTCTTGGGCCGTGACACAGTTGACAATGTCACTGGACGTAATGCTAAGGCTTAAAAACGGCCTAACAACATGCCAGAGTAATGGAATAAATAAATGAGAGATGACTTTTAAATCATACAAAATGAGTAACAAACCAGTATTTTTGCTTCTGTATTACTAAAACCCCTGTTCTGAAGTAAATTTACATGACAGACCACAAAAGACTACTGATATTGTATATGAGGTAGTACACACATGGAGGATTACCTTGAAAAGACTTCAAAAGGTCACAGAAGCCAACACTCGCAAAACTACTTGCCCCAGGATTAAAGTTTTCCATATACCTTTAACTTTGGTTTTTCATGTACTTACATCATCATACAGTCTTTAGTTAAATTATTTTTTTCCACACAACTCAGTCTTGGTTGGTGACTGAAAGAAGAACATTGTGATGGTCTCTTTATCTTGGTTCTTCAGGTTGAGATCCCAGCCATAGTTTTAACATGACTTTCAGAGCCTGTTCAATTCAGAGTTATTAGTTTCCTAATAATTTCCTCTAGTGCTTGCTCTTTAGTATGAGGGCTTCATTTCCAAGGGAATATGAACACAAACCACTGAGCATTCCATGATCTCTTTTTTCAGTACCTAATCAGTTGGCAGAACTCACAAACTTCAGTTTGAATTCAAGTGTTCTTCATAGTGTTTTTTGTCAGAGCTAGGCATATGCAAACAGGAGCCAGAAAACTAGCTTAAAAGTAGCCAGTGAAAAATTTCAAGAGCGTATCCTAAATGCAGGTTTCTCTTTCGAACCCAGACAGCTTATTCTGATCTGTAAATGCTTTCATAGCTCGCTCCACTCAGTGCTCACAGACCCAGACCCTTCTCTTTCCTCACCCAGCCCTCCTACCCTAGACAACTAACTTCTAAGTTTTAGACACTTACTAAGTCATCCCTCTTGAAGAAAGTGCAGAAGGACCTAAACAAACCATGAAGAGAGAGTGGTGGGGAAGTTAGAAGGCCCTCAAATGTAAGGGACCCTATCTGTACCTAGTTTGGTAACATGGACAGGTAGCTGGGACTTCCATTTGAAGTCCTTCAAAGGCATGTCTCACCCTCCGCTGTCCACACAGGAAACTAGGCATTTATTATTGAAGAGCATGTCAATAAGGTGCCTAAAATGTGTGCAGGCTGGTTCACCCCCAGGATCATCCTTGAGTATTTACCACAGAAAGATGCAAAGCAGAGCAATTTAAAGGAGTGAGAGCACCTCTTCCACATTTCATACACCTTTGTGAGACACAAATTCAGGTCACTTTCAAGAAGGATCTTCACCCCCACTCTCCATAGATTTCTGCCTGAGTGCTTTTTAACTGCTGCTTACCACCATCCTACTCTAAAAGGCCTACTGGTTTGAGCCTCTAAAATGAAGATAGTCTCAGGATCAGGACACAATTGTATGTCTGTGTATGTCTAACAACAAAATTTAGGCTCGGAACACATGAAATGATGAAACACAAAAAAGAATTGTAGGAGCATTGAGGCATTTCCAGGACAATGTATCAACTCGGTGGTGGGATGTGGATATCAACTCTGGGATGTGGATATCAACACTGAATTTAGGCACCTAAAATGGCAGATGACCATTATGTCTTATCTACATCCCTGTATCCCTTCATAAGTCCTTCTGTACTACAGTTGGTTTCAGAAGGGACAGTTTCTCAGGCAAATAGAGACCAAGGTGAGACACAGACTCTGTGAAAACATGTTCACACATATGCATGGTTTTACTCATACTTTTAACAAACACTTTGTGTTTACAAAAGACTGCCATTTTATTAGCAAAAATGAATGTCTTCTTTGCTTCAGTCTTCAGTGCCAAGGCAGGCCCTCAGGAATCCCAGGCCTCGGAGGTAAGAGAGGAAGCCTACAGAGAGGATGACTTTTCCTTGGTCGAGGAGGACTGTGTGAGGAATCGCTTAAGTGATCTGGACGTCCACAAATTCATGGGCCCCGATGGAATGCACCCACGAGTGCTGAGGGAGCTGGCGGATGTCATTGCTGAGCCACTTTCTGTCATCAACCCTAAATGTACAGAAGTCCATGGGACCTGATGAGATGCATCCCAGAGTCCTGAGGGAACTGGCTGATGTAGTTGCCAAGCCACTCTCCATGATATTTGAAAAGTCATGGCA